>Ga0208498_1000565_pt1 | contig 14120 bp, 14 predicted proteins | sample CryBogCBE12Aug09_FD_185502 | JGI IMG/M metagenome (GOLD analysis project Ga0208498, IMG submission 185502) | Freshwater microbial communities from Crystal Bog, Wisconsin, USA - CBE12Aug09 (SPAdes) (version 2) | ecosystem: Environmental > Aquatic > Freshwater > Lake | place: Crystal Bog... | reverse complement strand
CCAATAACGAAGGTTTCAAAGATGTAGCGAGGGTTGAGTTGAGATTGCTCTGAGGCAACCTTGGTCTCGTTGTAGTCGCGACCAGTTCCACTCTTGCCAACGATATTTGTTGGAGCGTTTGTTGGAGCACCAGCTTCAGTGTCGTCAAAGAGTTGTGAATGGGAATCGTCGGAAGAAGAGCTGTTCTCAACCTCTAAATTTTCATCAACAGTAACCGCGATATTTATTTTCTGTCCGAGTTGCTGAGACAAAATCTCGTTGAGGGCGGCTTTGACGCGGATCTCTAAAAAGTCTTTAGCGAATTGGTTAGGGGTGTTGAGGAGAAGGGTGGCTCCACCATCACTCTGCAATAAACCCAGAGGTTTAGTGAGTGCCAGGAAGGCCCGGTGTTGTGGGGATTCTCCAGCCATCGACTCGACAACCGTCCCCCAGAGCTGCGGGAGATCGATCTCTTCGAGAGTGGCCATCACTACACACCTATTCCACGTTATCCCCAAAGATATCCACAGCCTGTGGTCTAAACCCCAGATTGAGAGTCTTTAGGCGGGCTCTTCACCCGACTTTCCGAACCACAGAGCGGGTCTGCCTGTGGATAGAGGGCGAACTTAAAGGTTTTTCCTCCAAAATACAAGTGGTTATCCACAAGAATCCAGGAGGGCCAGTTTGACCCTTGTCCACAGCCCCCGTAGCCTTCTCCTCTACCTGTGATGTGGGGCTTTCAGCCAAAGTGCTGATGGCCATTAAAAAGGAGTTTTTTATGAGCAAGCGCACTTACCAACCTAACAACCGTAAGCGTGCCAAGAAGCATGGTTTCCGTGCCCGCATGGCTACTCGCGGTGGACGTGCTGTTCTTGCATCACGCCGCGCTAAGGGTCGCGCACGCATCTCTGCCTAACTCGTGCTTTCAGCAAAGAATCGTTTGCGCAATAGCTCGGACTTTTCACGCACAACCAAAACCGGGCACCGCGCAACCTCACCTCATCTCGTTCTCTACTTTCTTTCGTCTGCCCAAAATCACGATTCAGGTGCACCCAAGCTTGGGTTGATCATTAATAAAAGCATCGGTGGCTCTGTTACTCGCCATCAGATTGCTCGCCAGCTGCGGCATATCGCGCGCGAGCGAATCAATACCTTTCCCGAGAACACCCACGTGGTAATCCGAGTATTAAAAAAGTGCGACAGCTATCAGGCGGAGTTGAACGAAGCCTTCGACAAGGCTCTGACTCGCCTGACTGAATTGGCTGGGAAAAAGTGAAAACTCTATTAATTGCGCCAATTAGGTTTTATCAAAAGTGGATCTCACCCAGCTTGGCACCTCGGTGCAAGTACTACCCATCATGTTCACAATACGCAGTCGACGCAATCTCGGCCTTTGGTCTCAAAGGTTTAGCGATGGCTGTGTGGCGTGTACTCCGTTGCAATCCATGGTCACATGGTGGCGTCGATTATGCAGTAAATAAGTCTGCGGCAGAAAAGGTGTATGCATGAATACCATCCTCAAACCATTGTATTTCGCTATCTCTTGGGTGATGATTCAATTCCACTCCCTCTTTGGATTGATAGTCGGCAAACACTCACACGAGAGTCTTAAGTGGACGCTCTCTATCGTCGGCCTTGTGATTTTGATCCGCGTTATTTTGATTCCACTCTTTGTGAAGCAGATCAAGAGCCAGCGTGCTATGACCGCCCTTCAACCAAAGATGAAAGAGATTCAAAAGCGCTACAAAGATGATCGTCAGAAGCAATCAGAAGAGATGATGAAGCTCTACAAAGAGCACAAGACAAACCCACTCGCTTCATGCTTCCCACTTCTTGCACAAGCGCCAATCTTCTTCGCCTTGTTCCGTGTTCTTAACGCAGTAGCTAACGACAACAAAGGCCGCTACCTGCCACACATCTTTACTCAAGATCTTTTAAACACAGCGCACACCGCAAAATTCCTAGGCGCCCCTATCGCTGACAGTTTCCTCAGCACACACATCACATCAACAAAGATTGTGACCGTTGTTTTGATCGCCTTTATGTCGGCAACAACATTCTCAACACAACGTCAGTTGATGGTTAAAGGAATGCCAAAGATGGAAGCCGGCAATCCCATGGCGCAACAACAGAAGATCATGTTGTATGTCTTCCCGGTTATCTTTGCAATCTCTGGTGTGAACTTCCCAATCGGTGTATTGATCTATTGGTCAACGACAAACTTGTGGACCTTCTTCCAGCAGTTCTATGTGATCAAGCGAAACCCAACCCCGGGATCACCTGCCTATGAAGAGCTACTCAAGCGCCGCGCGCTCGAGGGTGGAACCATGGATGCAGGTGCAGTTCTATCCCCTGATGAGGCTGAGAAGCTTGAGAAGAAGGCGGAACAGACGGTCGCTCGCCAACGCAAGCAACCAACCCGAAAGAAACCAAAGAAATAGTCACAAATCGCCCAAATAGTATTAAAAGCATATAAATCAGACAGGAGTCGCTCATGAGTGAGACAGAGACCATTACCGAAGATTCAACCTCAACTGGTTCTGCACCGGAAAAGGTGAAAAAGAGCCTGATTGCCCGCCTTGAAGAAGAGGGCGATGTTGCAGCTGATTACCTAGAGGGACTCTTGGATATTGCCGACCTCGATGGCGATATTGATATCGATGTAGAGAATGACCGCGCCTCACTGGCTATCGCAGGTGGCAAGCTCCAACACCTTGTTGGCTCAAATGGCGAGGTTCTCGACGCCCTACAAGAGCTCACCCGCCTTGCGGTCCAAACCAGCCTTGGCGAGCGCTCTCGTCTCATGCTTGATATCGACAACTTCCGTAGTTCAAAGAAGGAAGAGTTGGCTAAATTAGCCCACGAAGTCGCTGAAGAAGTGAAGTCAACCGGCGAATCAGTCAAACTCAAGCCAATGAATGCTTTTGAGCGCAAAGTCGTACATGACACCATCCAAGAAATTGGACTCACCAGTGAATCTGAGGGCGAAGAGCCTCATCGTTGCGTGGTAGTTCTCCCCGCTTGAGTGTTTCACGTGAAACCCTCTTAGAGGGTTTCTTCCCAACAACCCAGCTCAAAGCAGATCGCTATGCCGAAATATTGGCGACCTGGGGGATTGAGCGCGGCCTTATTGGCCCACGTGAAGGGGAGCGGATCTGGGATCGTCATATTGCCAACTGCATCCCTATCACCACAATCATTCCTACCCAAGAGAACCCCAATAAGCCTGAAAAGGCTGTCACTGTTGTAGATATTGGCTCTGGCGCAGGCCTACCGGGAATTGTGATCGCACTCGCCCGACCAGATCTGGAAGTTACTCTGATTGAACCACTCCAGCGCCGCGTGGACTTCTTACAAGAGGTCATCAAGGAGCTCGATCTCCCTATTGAGGTTATTCGAGGCAAGGCAGAGTCGGTCAAACGATCATTTGATGTCGTGACTGCGCGTGCGGTAGCACCCCTTCCGAAACTTCTCCCTATGAGTTGGCACCTTGTTAAACAAGGAGGAGCCTTGATGGCGATGAAAGGGGAGTCTGCGCAGCAAGAGATCGACGAAACGACCCCTATGCCAGGCTCAGCCACCACCCTCCACACCCTCGAACTCCCAGATTTTGACCCAGCTCGGGTCATTGAGGTCAAAAAACCTCGTTAGGATTTAGCTATGTCTTTTGATGGAGCCGGCGCTGTTTCACGTGAAACGATCGAGCCAGCCAAAAAAGTTGTAGGAGTTCGCCGCCTCAAAGAGGCGATGCCAACCCCCACCAAAACCAGAATTTTTACCGTCGCAAACCAAAAAGGCGGGGTAGGTAAGACCACCTCAGCGGTAAATATCGCAGCTGCACTAGCCATGGGTGGGCTGAAAGTTCTCGTCATTGATCTAGATCCGCAAGGAAATGCTGGAACAGCCCTTGGAGTAGACCGAAATAGAACCCCAGGCATGTTTGAAGTGCTCGTGGATGATGCGCCACTCTCCCAAACAATCCAAAAAGTGGCTGGTTTTGCAGCACTGGAGTGTGCCCCAGCCAACCGCGAATTAGCGGGAGCCGAGATCGCAATGGTGAGTTTTGTAGCTCGCGAAAGCGTATTGAAGGCGGCCCTCATGAGTTATCTCCACGAGCGGGAGCTCGCGGGAAATCGCTTGGATTACGTGATTATTGATTGCCCACCATCACTCGGGCTACTCACTATCAATGCGTTGGCTGCCACCGAAGAAGTATTGGTTCCTATCCAGTGCGAGTACTACTCACTCGAAGGAATCTCGCTATTAATGGAGACCTTAGGAAAAATTCGTAAAGCACTCAATCCATTAGTGCGAGTAAGCACCATTGTGCTCACCATGTTTGATTCACGAACACGGCTAGCAAACGATGTGGCAGATGATGTTCGTCGCCACTTCCCACAAGAACTTATTGATATTCCTATTCCTCGCGCAGTACGAGTTTCAGAAGCGCCATCGTTTAATCAAACAGTAATGACATATGACGCAAGCTCTCCCGGAGCAATTGCCTATTTAGGTGTTGCTCGAGAGATTGCATCACGCGGTATTTCTACATATGAAAAGAATGAAGGAGTTCAGGTATGAGCGCAGCACGTAAAGGTGGTTTAGGTCGCGGACTTGATGCCCTCATTCCCACAACTCCACTTGGTGATATCACCGACACAACTGGCGCAGTCGCAGGTGTTGGCTTAGTTGTCGATATCAACGCGATTGTTCCAAACAGCAAACAACCACGAACTGTTTTTGATGAAGAGTTACTAGCAGAGCTTGCAGCTTCGATTAAAGAAGTTGGTGTGATGCAACCACCAGTTGTTCGTGATTTAAAAAATGGCACCTATGAATTAATTATGGGAGAGCGCCGATTGCGCGCTTCTAAATTAGCAGGGCTGCAAACAATTCCTGTCATCATTCGTAACAGCAGCGACAATGAAATGTTGCGCGAAGCTCTCCTTGAAAATATTCACCGCGCACAACTCAATCCACTTGAAGAGGGTGCTGCATATCAAAATTTGTTAAACGATTTTGGCTACACCCACGATGAACTCGCTCTTAAAGTTGGTAAGTCACGCTCGGCAGTAACCAACACTTTGCGTTTGATGAATCTGCCAGCATCGGTGCAACGCAAAGTCGCCGCAGGAATTTTGAGCGCCGGACATGCGCGTGCGCTACTTTCACTTGTTGATTCACAAGAGATCGAATCACTTGCCAATCGCATTGTTGCCGAAGGCTTAAGCGTTCGCGCAGTCGAAGAGATTGTGGCGATGGGAAGCGGCACAAAGAGTGGCGCTAAAACCCAGAGCAAGTCAACGGTTTCACCACGACTTCGAGAGATCAGCTCTCAATTGGCGAATGTTTTAGATACTTCGGTCAATGTGGAGCTAGGCAAGAGTAAAGGCAAGATCACCATCGAATTTGCAGATCTTGAAGATTTAGAGCGAATTACCAAACTAATTAATTAATTTGGCGGTTCTGCATCTCGGTTTTGATAACCCCACCCAAAGCCTTCACACCTTCACGAATGCGCTCAGGAGTTGGGTGGCAGTACGAGAGTCGCATTGACCATGAACCAAATCCATCGGCATAAAACGCCGTTCCAGGAACATAAGCAACCTTTGCCACAATCGCTTTAGGCATAAGCGCCGTGGTGTCGATCTCTGGTGGAAGAGTGACCCATACATAGAAACCACCCGCAGGTTTTGTCCAGGTGGCGTTGGCTGGGAAGTGGGCTTCAAGTGATTCCAACATTGCATCACGACGAGTTTTATATAACTGACAGAAAGACGCGATTTGATCGCGCCATGGTTGGTCAGCCAAGTAGCCACTGATTGCTAATTGTGAAAAGTTAGAAGGGCAGAGGATTGAGCTCTCGGCTGCAATCACCAATTTCTCTTTAAGTGAAGGTGGAACAAGCGCCCAACCAACTCGGAAACCAGGAGCGATTGTCTTCGAGAACGATCCCAAATAAATCACGTTTTCAGAATCAGATGCACGCATCGCATTAGGCGATGGCTTATCGAAGCCAAGCAGGCCGTATGGATTGTCTTCGACAATGAAAATTTTCTCTGATTGGCAGATTTCAAGAATCTCGGTGCGACGATCTGCAGGCAACAAGACACCTGCTGGATTTTGATAGTTAGGGATCAAATACAAGAACTTAATCTGTTGGCCATTGGCACGCACCGTGGCAATGGCTTCACGAAGTGCTTGTGGGATGATGCCGTGTTCATCCATCTGGACATGCACCACATTTGCTTCGTATTGCTTAAAAGTTCCAAGCGCACCCACATATGAAGGCGCTTCAACCAGAACAACATCACCAGGGTTGATGAAGATACGTGAGATGAGATCGAGTGCTTGTTGTGAACCAGTGGTGACAATGACGTCATCTGGATGGGCACGAATTCCTTCAAGCGCCATCACTTCACAAATTTGTTCGCGCAAGAATGGATGACCTTGGCCGCTGCCATATTGGAGCGCCTCAGAACCGTTTTCTAAAACCAGCTTGTTTACTACCCCAGCCATCATCTCCATTGGGAGAGCTGAAAGGTTTGGCATGCCGCCTGCTAACGAGACGATATCGGGGCGAGAAGCCACCGCAAACAGAGATCTGATTTCACTCGCGTGCATCAACGCCGCTCGGTTAGCAAAGCGCTCCGAGAGTTGTTGATCTGGGCCGGTGTGAAAACGTGTGATCTCGCTAGACATCTGACAATTCTGCCACAATCCCCGGCGGGTATGGGTGGGGATTAACGGCGCAAGCCGGCGCTGCGTAGATCAGAGACTTTCATTGTTCCTGTTTTCGCGTCGTTCTCGGCGCTCAAATACAACCGTTGGATTGCAACCATTAACGCTTCGACCAATGTTTCACGGAACTCTGGGTCAGCAATTTTCTTGGCGTCACCAGGGTGGCTGGAATAACCCAGATCAATCCGCACCGCTGGAGCTTTGGTGAGCCGTAAAAAATCCCAGGTCTTGGCGTGGGTACGGCAATTAAGAAGATCGGTACGGGCACAAATTTCGCGCTGTACGAGCGTGGCAAATCGCTCACCGACAATGGAGTGAATGCCATGCGAGTCACTGCCGTAGTAATACGTGGCAACACCATGCGCACTCTTATTTGGATAATGATCCTGATGAAGCGAAATAATTAAGTCAGGAGCGGACTTGTTAGTGATTTCGATTCGCTCATGCTCATCTGGATTAAGTATTCCGCTCGTTGTAAGGAAAACATTCACACCAAGTGCAATCAGGCGGCCTTCTAGCCGTCCCGCTAAATCAACTAACTCAGGGGTCTGAGCTGGGTCGATCACAACAACCTTGTTGGCAAGTGCCGGACCACGATCCGCACGTCGAACTTCTTCGCGCAGAGCAACCGGCGTGCCACCAGAAACAATCTTCTTAAGGCGCATGAGTGAAATGATTGTTGCAGGCCCACATCGACCATCAACTTTCACACCAACTGATTTTTGAAATTCTTGAACTGCTTTTTCGGTGAGTTGACCAAAGATGCCATCCACTCGGCCACAGTTAAATCCCATCTCGCTGAGTTGTGATTGCAATTGCGCAACATCATCGCCGCGCAACAATGGAGTTGAGAGAGCCAAGGTGCGATCGCCAAGTTTCCACTTAGCTTCTTCAAGAGAGCGCAAGGTAATCGCATCAACAACACCACTGACAGTTAATCCGCGAGTTTGTTGGAATGACTTAACAGCATTTGCAAGTGGTTCATCAAAGGTGGATGTGAGTTCCTTAATCAAACCCAAACGGCTGAGGTAATCACTGATCTGTAAAACACGATCGCCCGATTCTCCAAGAGAGATATCGGGCGTCATGGGTAAAAGTCTAGTCTGTTATTAAATGTAGGCTTCAAGATCCTTAAGAAGTGCAGGCTTTGGCTTGGCGCCAACAATGCTCTTCACGACTTCGCCGCCAACATAGACATTCATTGTTGGAATTGAGGTGATGCCGTACTTCATTGCGATTGATGCTTCTTCGTCGGTGTTGAGCTTAACAATCTTGATCTTGCCAGCGTGTTCGGCAGCGATCTCTTCCAAGATTGGTCCGACAGCGCGGCATGGGCCACACCATTCAGCCCAGAAATCGACCAATACAGGTGTGGTGCTCTTGAGAACTACCTCGTCGAAGGTAGCTGCTGTAACAGGTGTGGTGGCGCTCATCGATAGTCCTTTTCAGTCATGTGATTAAAGATTGTGTAATAGTGAAATTCTAGTGTCCAGCAAGAAAGTTCTGCGCGTCCAAAGCTGCCTGACACCCCGAACCAGCTGCGGTAATAGCCTGGCGGTAGGTGTGATCGACAAGATCACCGCAGGCGAATACTCCTGGCAGATTGGTGCGAGTGGATCGGCCTTGAACAACAACATAACCCTCAGAGTCGAGGTCGATCTGGCCCTTAATGAGTTCATTACGAGGCAAATGTCCGATTGCAACAAAGAGACCAGTAAATGCTTCTTCGCTCTCACTGCCATCGACAGTATTGCGTAATTTCAAACCAGTGACTTTATCTGCACCCAGAACATCGATAACTTCGGTGTTCCATAAGAATTCAATTTTTGGATTGGCCTTCGCGCGATCGATCATGATCTGAGAAGCGCGCAAGGTATCGCGACGGTGAATGATCACAACTTTAGATGCAAACTTGGTGAGGAAGTTAGCTTCTTCCATAGCGGAATCGCCACCACCAACCACCGCAATTACTTGATCTCTAAAGAAGAAACCATCGCAGGTCGCACACCACGAGACTCCGCGACCAGAAAGTCGCTTCTCATTTTCTAATCCGATCTCTTTATAGGCAGAGCCGGTAGCGAGAATGACGGCTTTAGCATGAAGAGTATTTCCGGAACCATCCTTCAAAACTTTTACATCGCCAGCGAGTGACATTTCGACAATATCGTCGGTGACCAAGGTGGTACCAAAGCGCTTGGCTTGCTTACGCATGTTGTCCATAAGGTCTGGACCCATAACACCATCGACAAAGCCTGGAAAGTTCTCTACTTCGGTGGTGTTCATCAGTGCGCCACCAGCGGTAACAGAGCCTTCATAGAGAACCGGGGCTAATTGTGCGCGCGCGGCATAAATACCAGCGGTGTAGCCGGCTGGACCTGAACCGACAATAACAACGTCGTGAATCTTCTCGCTCATACCAATAGCCTATCTCTAGTAATTCCTGCGCTGGGTTAACTCAGTTAAAAAGCGCGTGTGAAAAGTTTGAGTAAGCCAGAAACTTCTTCAACTTTAAAAACACGAGCGAGTCCAAGGTATCCGCACCCACTGACTGACAGAACAACAAATAACCTCACGGTATTCCCACCTGGAATGTGGCCCATCACGAAGTAGAGCGGCAGACCAATCAAGGCATAAAGAGCAGTCAGGCGCGAATATAGCCCCAGAATCTCGCCGGTATGGATGCGAATTTCGTATCTGTGGAGCAAGCGGATTGTGGTCCATGCCCCCACGTAATAACTAATACTGAGCGCGGCCGCCAGCCCTACAGTCACCCATTTGGCAGGTAAGGATAAAGCCAGGATAAACGAAGCTCCAGCAGCAACGATATTCATGATCGCGTTACTCAACACTTGGAGCTTGATATTTTCAAAAGCGTTAAGTCCACGGAGCGCAATCAGATTAAGACTCAGTGGCAATAGACCTAATGAGAAGCCAGCCAAAACCAATCCAAGATAATGCGCATCGTTATTAGAAATTCCGAAGAACAAGGTGCGACAGATAAGGGGCCCAAAGAGCAAGAAGGCAATAGCTGACGGAACAATGATCGTTCCAACAAGCCGCATCGCTTTAACAAGTTCATCGTGAACCAGATCAAACTTCTTCTCAATGGCATGCAGGGAGAGCTTTGGCAGCAATGCAGTCACTACCGAGATTGTGATGACTGAATGCGGCAACATAAAGATAAGGAAGGCATTGTTATATGGGGTGTAACCCACACCGGTTGTCACGCCAGCTTTAACTGCTCGCTCAGCAGCGCCAGTTGAAAGATTAACAGTGACCAAGTAACTCAATTGCGAGATTGCAGCGAATGCCAAAGTCCATGACGCCAAGTGCAGCGATTTACGAAGTTCGGGATCGCGCCAATCAAAACGGGCACGAATCTTAATTTTGGTCTTCTTGATTACCGGCAGGAGAAAAGCTACTTGTGCGACAAAGCCCAAGGTCGTTCCAATACCCAAGATCGTTGCTTGTGAATTTGAGATTGTGGTGACGCTCCACCCCTTGGAGGCGTGCAAGAAGTAACCAAAGACACCGATAACGACAATGTTGTTAAGTACAGGCGCCCACATCATGGGACCAAATTTGCCTTTGGCATTGGCTACCTGACCCAACAAGGCAAAAATTCCCATGAAAAATATTTGTGGCAGACACCAACGCATAAAGAGCACGGTGAGGTGAAACTCTGGGGTGCCGACATAACTACTAGCGAACAACCGCACTAGCAGCGGTGCGCCAACGACAGATACCAAGACCAGTGCGCCTAAAACCACACAGGTAGCAGTCACTAATCGGGAGATAAAGGCAGAGCCACCATCACTATTGTGAGTAGCGCGCACGATTTGTGGCACAAAGACCGCGGTGAGTGCGCCACCAATAATGAGGTTGTACAAAATATTTGGCATCGTGTTGGCGACGTTGTAGGTGTCACCAAGAATTGCAGTGCCCAAAACAGCAACCAGCAAAAGGCCGCGTACCAATCCAGTTACGCGCGAAACAATGGTTCCAACCGCCATTGTGGTGGAAGAGCGGACTAAGGAAGCGTCATCAGAGCTCATCAGGCCTCGTCCTTTCGTCCAGCGGTTCCTCGAATTCTACGGATGCTTTGAATAGCTGCCGCAAGGAAGAGCAAAATAGCCGCGCCGGTTGTGATCCATGTGGCCACCGGACTAATCACTGAGAGTTTGAGTGGATAAAGCTGAGGTGTGCCAAAAGCGTGTCCAGCAGCATCGTCGATAGTGACATTCAACGCTGAGTTTCCAGATGAGTAGACCTGAATTGGCAACAAGATTTGAGTCTTAGATTTTGCAGGCAGCTGTTCGGAAATAATTGTAGGAACAGAGACGCGGGCATTTGCAGCCTCGAGGTGAACAACCACGTTCACGGGAGTAGGAAAGTCATTGGTCAATGTGATCGGTAACTTCTGGTGAGTAGAAGTGACAGTGAACTTACCGCCACTCAAATGAATCATCTGCACTTGGCTAGTCGCGGAATTAGTTAAGTCATTAATTAAATATTCACGCACGGTTGGAGTGAGTGAAGGATTAAGTACTTTCACCAGGTCTAATCGATAGGTATCAATCAGAGTTGGATCGATATAAGCAGAAGTGATTTCAAAAATCTTTGAATCAGCTGCAACGTTATTGATGTCGGCGCTCTTCAAAAAGAAATTGTTATTCGACTGATATTGCGTAGCCTCTAAGACTGGGTGTCCAAGCAAGAGCGCCAACCGGGTTTGGGCCACAGCCAACACATAACTCTTTTCATGCGGGGAGAGCCTATTTATCCAATATTCAGAGGGGTTTCCGTATGCCATCGCATAAATAACGCCATACGAGGTAACCGTTTTCAATCGATCAAGCCACTGTTTTGCGATCTGTTGACCAACTGGTGCACTGCCGTTAACAAGGGTGTAACCCTTACTCATTGTGTCGGCTTCTTCGACAAGAACAGGATCAATCACCCAAATATGCGCGCCAGAGCTGCGCGCGAAAATTGGAGCACCAAGAACACCGGTCGGAGCAAGATCGGTGGCGAGGGTGTCATCAATAAATCGTCCGTCGATCTGTTGATGTGTGGGAGATGTAAGAGTGATGGTGCTTTCGGCGAAAGATGACGGAATGAACGCCACACTACTCATGAAAGCGAGCGCAGAAATCCCAAGCGCCGCACCAATGCGCGCGCGGTTCATGCAGTGATCTCTCCAGATTTTGCAATTAACTTTTTCTCATCAGGGTATGCGAGCATTCCCACAATCTCGGTCAATGGGAACCAACCAACATCATCAACTTCAGAAACTTGTGGCGCGAGCAGGCCACCCACTTCAGTGAAGAGGAAGTGGTGAACGGTTTTGTGGATTCGCTTGCCGCCGGCCATAAACCAGAAATCAATCACACCCAGTTCACGAGTAATCTCACTCTGGATTCCAGTTTCTTCGGCGACTTCACGGATCGCAGCCATCTCTGGGGTTTCGCCAGCTTCGATGTGACCCTTAGGAAGAGACCAGAGCATCCGAGTTCCGGTGGCATCTTTGAGATCGCGTCGGCCAATCAGCAATCCTTTGGTTCCACTCTGATCAATAACTAAACCACCCGCGCTCACTTCGTCGACGCGTTTTGCGTAGGCCGAGCGAGGTTTTGATGATGGCTTGCTGCCTGACTTTTGTGCAGGTTGAGATGCAGGAGAGTTCGCAGAAGCGCTCTCAGAATTCTGTTGAGTTGGAGGGGTCGTCTGGCTCCGTGGGCGCCTTCTCCGGCGCTTCTTCCTCGAAGCTTCGCCACCCGCACCAGGTGCCGGGGTCATAACCCAAGGGTACTGCTCTAACCTTAGGGTTGTGAGCAGCGCCAACAATTCCCAGACTCCCGAAGAGCTCAAAGCTCTGGCGGCATCGCTGGCTCTGAATGCGCTCGACGAAAAGACGCCAATCATCTCTTCGCTAGCCGCTGCCTATAAAGAGGCGGGCTTCACTCTGGCGTTGGTGGGCGGCCCAGTGCGCGATGCGATTCTGGGACGACTTGGAAATGACCTTGATTTCACCACAAGCGCGCGTCCAGCAGACTCTGTAAAAATTCTCAAAAAGTGGGGCGAAGCCATCTGGGAGACCGGAGCAGCTTTTGGAACGATCGCTGCAAAGAAAGATGGCACAACCGTCGAAGTCACAACCTATCGAAGCGAGAGTTATGACCCCGACTCCCGCAAACCCGATGTTGATTTCGGAGATTCCATCGAAGGCGACTTAGCTCGCCGTGATTTCACAGTAAACGCAATGGCGCTAGAACTCACAGGCGAGAAACCAGAGTTCATCGATCTCTTTAATGGCGTGAGTGATTTAGCACGAAAGATACTGCGCACACCAGGCAAGGCAACAGATTCATTTAGTGATGATCCGTTGCGCATGATGCGTGCTGGGCGATTCGCGGCGCAACTTAACTTTGGGTTGGCACCAGAAGTTGTTGACGCTATTACATCGATGAAAGATCGCCTTGCCATTATTTCGGCAGAACGAATCCGGGACGAGTTCATCAAAACTCTTATGTCAGAGAACCCGCGAATTGGTTTAGCAATTTTTGTTGAGACAGGGTTAGCGCAACAATTTCTACCGGAGTTACCTCAACTGAAGTTAGAGATTGATGAACATCATCACCACAAAGATGTTTATGAACACACGCTAACAGTCTTAGATCAAGCCATTGCGCTAGAAGATCGATTAGGTGGGCCAGATCTTGTGATTCGTTTGGCTGCGCTTTTGCACGACATCGGAAAGCCGCGCACGCGCGAACTTATTCCAGGTGGCGGAGTTTCATTCCACCACCATGAAGTTGTTGGTTCAAAGATGACTAAGAAGCGTCTTAAAGAACTCCGTTTTGATAGCAAGACGATTGATGATGTTTCTCAACTCGTCTTTCTGCATCTGCGCTTTCATGGCTATGGCAGCGGTGAATGGACCGATTCTGCTGTTCGAAGATATATCCGCGATGCCGGTGAGTTACTCACCCATCTGCATGTATTAACTCGCGCTGATTGCACCACGCGCAACAAACGCAAAGCCGATCAGTTGGCTGCCACCTATGACTCACTGGAAGCGCGCATTGTGCAGCTCAAGGAACAAGAAGAGTTAGATCGAATTCGTCCTGATTTAGATGGCCAACAGATTATGGAGATTCTTGGAATCTCGCCTTCACCGCTAGTGGGTCAGGCCTATGCCCACCTATTAGAGCTGCGAATGGAAGAAGGACCACTGGGCCAAGAGCGAGCGACCGAAGAACTATTGGCGTGGGCGCGCGATAAAGAACTTGGACTTCCTAAGTAAGACGAAGGAAGTAGCTAGGTAAAGCACGGTTACTACCAGCGGCAATATGAATGATTTACCGCTCTTAGGGAGAATCAACGCAGCAACCACCGCG
>Ga0208498_1000554_pt1 | contig 14232 bp, 15 predicted proteins | sample CryBogCBE12Aug09_FD_185502 | JGI IMG/M metagenome (GOLD analysis project Ga0208498, IMG submission 185502) | Freshwater microbial communities from Crystal Bog, Wisconsin, USA - CBE12Aug09 (SPAdes) (version 2) | ecosystem: Environmental > Aquatic > Freshwater > Lake | place: Crystal Bog... | reverse complement strand
CGTTGCGTCGCGGAGCGTTGCGTCGCGGAGCGTTGCGTCGCGGAGCGTTGCGTCGCGGAGCGTTGCGTCGCGGAGCGCGAGCGCGAGCGCGAGCTAACGGACATTGTTCATGGAGTCGAGCGAGCCGCGAAGTATCGTTGAAAGTCGGGGCGCTGCAACAGTCCAGATACCGGTTATCAGGCCCGTTGTCATGAGAACGACTAAAACCCAACCGGGAACATCTCCTCGCTCTTCAAGCAGCGCATTCTTTGAGTAACTGACTAGATCCCGAATGTGCGATGAGCGCGAAACCCTATGTACTAAGGCGCTGCGGCGGGACTTCAGCATTAGTTCAAATCGGATGTATATGACAGAAATTGATCTAAATTCTCCGTTTTTCATTTCATCTCCCTTAATAGAAGTGAATCTCAGCCTGGTGTACAAAGTCTTACTTCTGATTCCGTTCAGAAACACGAATCCAAACAAGCTGTGCATATCCAAAGTTGTGCATATCCAAAGTTGTGCATATCGAGTGATTGTTTATCCAAGTTCGTTGCCCGCTTAACCTCCTATGTTCACGTTGAGGGAAAGGTAGGAGGGCCAGAGCGCGAATACGACGGATATCGGCAAAATAAGAAAGACGACCGGGATGAGCAGAGCAACTTCGGCCTTTCCTGCGGCCGCAAGCATCTTCGAATGTTGCTGTGATCGGATTTCCTGAATCTGGCGCGCCAACACGTCCGCCAAAGAAGTGCCTCGTTCTAAGGCAACAATCAGTGAGTCGCAAAATCGGCGAACTTCGGGAACATCACAGTCCACGGCAACGAAATCAAGCACGGCGGTCAGTCCCATACCGTGCCGCAATTTTTCAACCGCGCGTCTAAGTGAATCAGCGAACGCCCCACGGGTTCGCTGCGAAATTCGATTGAGCGCTACTGGCAGGCTTTCACCGCCAGACACGAGAATCGAAAATACTTCAACAATTGCCGGAAGCTCCTGGGTAATCGCGCTTTGCGCACGCTTCTTCGACCTCGATTTGCCCTCGCGTTCGTACTTATAAACAAATACCGAGGTTACTGAAAAGAGCGCGGAGAGAAGAAGCGAGTGCGAGAAGAGAGCAGAGACAACCGCGAGGAGAATGGGAATTGTTGACAACGTTTGAAACCGCTGAACAAGTCTGACCTTTGATTTCGGTTCGCGAACCGTGAATCGTGAATCCGAGATAAGCAAATACCCCGCCAGCGTAAGAATCGGCAATAAGACGAGTAGTACGAGAATCACATGGCTATTCATCGCGCACCAAAAACTCTCGGTGGAACCTCAACTCGCGCAACCCTGTTCATCCAGATGTACGCCACGACCGTGCAGCCAATTCCACCCAGCAAAATTGCGAAGCCGATTGGCGACTTATAAGCGGCCACCGTGTTTGATTGTGTTGAAAGAAGCAGCAGTAGCAGCCACGGTGCCACTGCGGCGATAGTTGCAGAATTTCGAATCCAGCTCTGCTTGGCATGGATTTCATCGGCCAAGACATTCTCCGCTCGCAGGTAATCTGAGAGAGTTCGAAGCGTCGTGGCGGTATCGCGCGCACCGCTGCTTTTCGACAGGATCAGAACCTCACAGACCTGATCCGCAACATGGCTATCAAAATCCGCTTTGACTCTGCCCAACGCGGACTCGACTGGTACGTGAGCCCGAAGGTCTGATGCAAAACCTTGAAATATGTAGCGAGTTACTTCAGGACCGCGCGACCCCAGCGCGCTCAACGCTTGTTCAATTGAGAGACCGGATTGCAGTCCAGAAATTACGTGCTCTAGCAACTCCGGCCACAAAGCGCTCCAGATTCGCTTTTTCTTTTGTGATCGCTCTCTGGAAATGAGCGCGGGAATCGCGGTGCAGATTAAAGCGAAGGCGGATGCGATGGCGAACGAACTCGAGAGCGAAAACGAGAGAAAGAATGCGACCGCGCTTGACGCTATTCCCGCGCCGAGGTTGCTCCTATGAACCCTTGCTTTGCGCAACACGTAGTTAAACATTGAAGAATCGATCCGCGGTGCCGAGTCCTGCGGAGTAACCAGGTTGATCCAATTCATCAAACCCAGTGAATGTGAAGATGGGTTCACTCTCGATGACGGCGCCTTCCACTCGTCCCGGCACCCATGCAAGTTCAGATATATATCGTCGGCCGCCACTCTCCTTTCCAACGTGGACTACGACATCGATGGCACTGGCCACCAATGGTGCAATCAACTCATGTGAAATATTGGATCCGGCTAACAACGGAAGCGTTTGCAATTTAGAGATTGCCTCGCGCGCACTATTGGCGTGAATCGTCGCCATTCCGGGAAGTCCAGAGTTGAGCGCTATCAAGAGATCAAGCGATTCAGCCTCACGGATTTCGCCTACGACGATATGTGATGGGCGCATTCGAAGCGCTTCCTTCACCAATTTGCGCAACGGAATCTCCCCTACGCCTTGCAAATTCGCGGATCGGGTTTGCAGCGCGATGCAATCTGGCAATCGAGGTTTTAATTCAAATACTTCTTCAACCGTGATGACCCGACTGCTCAACGGGAGCGCGCTCGTTAATGCGTTGAGCAAGGTGGTCTTACCCGCGCCGGTTGACCCGCTGACCAACATATTTTTTCCACGCGCAATTGTCGCTTTGAGAAAATTGCCCACCTCGGCGTTGAAGAGGTTCATCGCTTCAAGTTCCGCGAGAGTTTTTCCACGCATAATGTGCTTTCTAATATTGACCGCCCAGTGTTGTGCCGTGACTTCCGGGATTGCCACATGGAGTCGGCTGCCGTCCGGGAGTCGAGCGTCGACAAATGGATGCGAAAGATCTAGTCGTCGGCCACTCCACATCAAAAGTCGCTCGACTAGGTTTTGAACACCCACGGTATCCATCACGAGATTTGTAATTTCACTTCGGCCGTTTTTCGCAACAAAGATTCGTTGTGGGGTGTTTATCCAAACTTCCTCGACCGCAGGGTCATCCATAAACTCTTGCAGCGCGCCAAAAGTTGAGACCGCTGGCGATAAGAGTGACGTAGGTCCAAAGTCATCGAGAATAGCCATGTCGTAAGTGAAGTCCTCGAAGCTGTTGGAGGTACTTTCTTACCCGACACTGTGGACATCTCGAACTCAATCCATCCCATGCGAAATCCTTTGATTACTCAGAGTTACAACTGCTATTCGTTGGGAAACGAAGTCCGATCCATTCGGTTGACCCAATCCTTTAAATCCCGCCGATTATCTCTCTCAACCGGGGTAAAAATTAAACATGATTCTGGCGTGAATCCAATTCGTTCCGATTCTGCCGCACTGCGAATTCTGGATGCGACAATTTCCGCTGCAGCTATATCGCCTCGCAAAAGTATCCAAAACCCATCGCGAATCGAGCGCGAATAAAACTCATCGGCGCGGAGTTGCGATTTAACGATTGTGTTAAGTAAAAGTAAGTCGTATTCGAGTACGTCCCGACCTGCCGATAATTCCATTGATTCCGACATTCCCCGATTTTCAGCCCTCACAACCAATACGCTCAACTTTCGGTTTTCACGGTCGGCCAACGCACTCTCCCGTGCTAGCGACTGGAGAAAAATTTGAGGTGCAATCGAATCCGTTAGCGAATCTCGAATTCCATCATTGCTGAACTCCATTCTTGGAGCTTATGCCTCCGACAGCGCTATTCATAGGCCTCGATTGATTGGCCTCGATTGATTGGCCTCGATTGCTACCATCCTCGTATGAGTCGTCGACCATCCACCGATACATTCCGCCGCGCGGCCGTGATTCTTCTGCGCGTGGAATCCGCAATCATCGCCGGACTGGTCGTTTACCTCGGAGTTAAAGCGCTTACTTCACATATTTCAAAGCCATCGGCACTGGCTGGCGTCATCATCTTCGGAATCCTTGGATCGGTAGGACTTTATGTTGCGTCGACCGGATTCGTTAAGGGCGTTGCATATGGTCGCTCGCCGGCGGTGCTCGCAAACGGCATCGCGTTGGGGGTCTCGTACTTCATGTCGAAGGGCCACTTGATTGAGGTGGCGATTCCATTGGCCATTTTGGCCGCCGCCACATTTGTCGCCTCGCTCTTCGGCTACTCCGAATAGCTCCTTTCCGCCGATTTTGGGGTCTGTCTCACATCCCCAACGCCTGACTGGGAGTTATTCCCCGCGCTCATCACTATTAGACTTCAGACACATCCTCGATCGAATCGATAGGAGCGCAGCCAGTGTCGGCAACGGGAAGCAACACACCTGAGAACCATTTCGGTGGATCCTTTGGACCAAACGAGTGGCTTGTCGATGAGATGTATGAAAAATTCAAGGCTGACCCAAGTTCGGTAGATAAAGCATGGTGGGACTTCTTCGCGGATTACGCGCCAGCTACTGGCACTGCCCTTCCACCAGTTAACGGCGCACCAAACGGTGGAATGCCACCCGTGCCAAAGCGCGCCGCAACTCCTCCCGCACCATCTTCTGCGCCAGTTTCAACTTCTGCACCATCTACTCCCGCGCCATCTACTCCCGGAACGAGCACGCCGCCCATGAGCAACCAGAACAATCAGAGCACTCCAACCCCCGCGGATCCTGTCGTCAAGCCAATCCCAACATTGGCAACACCAGGTGCGTCGACGCTGGAGACTATTCGTGGCGTAGGTGCGCGCGTTGTGCAGAGCATGGAAGCGTCATTGACTGTTCCCACTGCGACGAGCGTTCGTGCAGTCCCTGCAAAACTGATGATTGATAACCGCACCGTCATTAACAACCACTTGGCGCGCGGTCGTGGTGGAAAAGTTTCATTCACTCACCTCATCGGTTATGCGATGGTGAAGGCGCTGCGCCAGATGCCAGAGATGAACGCATTCTTCGCGGAGCAAGACGGCAAGCCAGCAATTGGTAAGCCAGAGCACATCAACCTTGGAATCGCGATTGACCTCGCAAAGCCGGACGGCACTCGCCAATTATTAGTACCTTCTATTAAGGGTTGCGAAGACCTCGACTTTGCACAGTTCTGGGCTTCGTACGAAGAGACCGTTCGCAAAGCACGCGGCGGCGCGTTGACGGTAGAAGACTTCGCCGGCACCACTGTTTCACTCACCAACCCGGGCACTCTCGGGACCGTTCACTCCGTTCCTCGATTGGTTCAGGGTCAGGGCCTCATCCTCGGCGTTGGCGCGATGGATTACCCAGCAGAATTCCAGGGCGCGAACGAAGAGACGTTGGCCGATCTCGCAATCAGCAAGGTCATCACGCTCACCAGCACCTATGACCACCGCATCATTCAAGGCGCACAATCGGGTGACTTCCTTCGCCGCATTCATGAAATTCTCTTGGGCGCCGATAATTTCTACGACGATATCTTCGCCGCGCTTCGCATCCCTTACGAGCCAATTCGTTGGGTCGTGGATAAGCAATTCCTCAAAGAGGATCACATCAGCAAGACCTCTCGCATTCAGCAGTTGATTCACGCGTATCGCACCGTTGGTCACATGATGGCGGATATCGATCCACTGGAATACAAGCAGCGTTCACATCCTGACCTTGATGTCGTGAACTACGGACTCTCGTTGTGGGACTTGGATCGCGATTTTGCGACCGGCGGCTTTGGTGGACAACCACGCATGAAGTTCCGCAAGATTCTCGGCATTCTGCGCGACAGCTATTGCCGCACCATCGGCGTGGAATATATGTACATGGAGAATCCAGCAGAACGTCAATGGATTCAGGATCACGTCGAGGTAGGCGCACCGCGCACTCCGCGCGAAGAACAATTGCGCATCTTGCGCAAACTCAACAGCGCCGAAGCATTCGAAAACTTCTTGCAGACCAAGTACGTCGGACAAAAGCGCTTCTCGCTTGAAGGCGGAGAGTCTGTTATTCCATTGCTCGATGCGGTTATCTCATCGGCGGCCGACGATGGCCTCGACGAGGTAGCGATTGGTATGCCGCACCGCGGACGTTTGAATGTCTTGGCAAATATCGGCGGCAAGAACATCGGCCAGATCTTCCAAGAGTTCGAGGGCCACTACGCCGAGAACGACGTGCATGGCTCAGGTGATGTGAAGTATCACTTGGGAACCGAAGGCGTCTTCACCGCCGAATCCGGCGCAACCACCAAGGTCTACTTGGCCGCCAATCCATCACACCTCGAGGCGGTTAATCCAGTTCTCGAAGGAATCGTGCGCGCAAAGCAAGACATGATGAACATCAAGAATAAGTACTCGGTAATGCCGATTCTTATTCACGGTGATGCCGCATTCGCTGGTCAGGGCGTTGTCTCCGAAACACTTAACCTTTCGCTATTGCCGGGTTATCGCACCGGCGGCACCATCCACGTGGTGATCAATAACCAAGTTGGATTCACAACCTCGCCAAACTCAGCTCGTTCATCGACGTACTCGACCGATATCGCCAAGATGATTCAGGCGCCGGTCTTCCATGTGAACGGTGATGACCCAGAAAGCGTCGTGCGCGTTGCGCGTTTGGCATACGAATATCGCCAAGCCTTCAACAAAGATGTCGTTATCGACATGGTTTGCTACCGCCGCCGCGGCCATAACGAAGGCGACGAACCAAGTTTCACCCAGCCATTGATGTACAAGATGATCGAGGCCAAGCGCTCGACCCGCAAGCTCTACACCGAGGCGTTGATTGGACGCGGTGATATCACCGTTGAAGAGGCTGAAGAAGTATTGCGCGATTACCAGTCACAACTCGAAGCGGTCTTCGCATCGGTGCACAACACCGAACCCGAACCTTCACGCAAGCAGATTCCAGCTGTCCCTGCGCCTTCACAGGTGAACACCGCTGTCGACGAAGCAACACTTCGAAAGATTGCTGCGACTCAAGGCGCAACACCGGAAGGATTCGTGATTCATCCGAAGTTGGCACCACAACTCGCCAAGCGCGTTGAGATGTTGGACGAGGGATCGGTCGACTGGGCTGCCGGTGAATCTTTGGCTTTTGGTTCGCTAATGTTGGAAGGTCATCCCATCCGGTTAGCAGGGCAAGATGTTCGCCGCGGAACGTTCAGCAATCGTCACGCAGTTATTGTCGATCAGAACACCGGTGACACATGGACACCATTGAAGGCGCTCGTTCCGGACCCAGAGAACGGTGGTGGCGCAGATAATCAATTCTTCGTCGTCGACTCGCTTCTTTCTGAGTACGCGGCCATGGGATTTGAATACGGATACTCGGTTGCTCGTGAAAACGCGCTCGTCTTGTGGGAAGGCCAGTTCGGCGACTTTGCAAATGGCGCTCAGACAATCATCGATGAATTCGTCTCTTCTGCGCTACAGAAGTGGGGCGAGCGTTCATCAATCGTCCTGCTCTTGCCGCACGGATACGAAGGCCAAGGACCGGACCACTCGTCCGCCCGCATCGAGCGTTACCTCACGCTATGTGCAGAGCAGAACATGACCGTTGCTCAACCTTCTACGCCGGCCTCGTACTTCCACCTTTTGCGTTGGCACGCGAAGAATCCAGCGCGCCGACCACTCGTTGTCTTCGAACCAAAGTCGATGCTCCGCCTCAAGGCAGCTGCGTCAGGTATGAAGGATTTCGCGACCGGTCATTTCCAACCGTTGATTGATGACGCCACCGTTTCAAATGCAACGCGCGTGATCTTCTGTTCGGGCAAGGTTTATTACGACCTGATCGCAGAGCGCGCAAAGTTGGGTGAGACATCAACCGCCATTGTTCGCGTTGAACAGCTCTATCCATTCCCTGCTGAAGAATTCGCAGCGGTTGCAGCCAAGCATCCGAGTGCGAACTTGCTCTGGGTACAGGATGAGCCCGCGAACCAAGGTCCATGGCCATTTGTTGCTCTCAACACGCTTGAGATTCTCAACGGTCGCACCTTGCGCCGCGTTTCTCGTCGCGCCACCGCGTCACCAGCGACTGGTAGCCATCACTTGCATGAAGAAGAGCAGAAAGCTCTCATCATGGAAGCCTTCACGCGCTAGGGCGCACTAGCTCTCTCGCGCAACGCGCACTAGCTCTCTCGCGCAACGCGCACTAGCTCTCTCGCGCAACGCGCACTAGCTCTCTCGCGCAACGCGCACTAGCGAGCCCGTTTGTAGCGCAATCGCAAAACCCCTTTAATTTGTTCGGTCCGCAGTGCGCCCCAAGTTCGCGAATCGGTGCTCGCGCCCTTGTTGTCGCCCTCGACCCAAATAGTTCCGTCGGGCAAAATTTCGGTGACACGCTTTACCTGCAAGAAATCTCGCTCGTCGCGCTGAACAAGGACAACCGCCCCCGGGCGAATCCGGCGATTGGGCCTGTTGGGATGAATAACCGAGAAAAGTAACCAGTCGCCTTCGTTGAAGGCGGGAGACATGGAGTCGCCCACGACTCTGATCCGAGTTAAACGCGGAAGGTGGAGTGCGGGCACGCACTCATCCTACGTCCGATATGCGCGGGAACTGGAGTGCGGGTATTCTTTCGAGGGTAGAGCAAAATCCCTAACCAACAGGAGTAAACATGAGCTCAAATATCTTTTCTCAGATCGCAGCAAAGGCAACCAACGCAATTGCGCCAAAGTCCGTTGCATTCGCCCACTGCGACCTTCCATGCGGTATTTACGATCCAGCACAAGCAAAGATTGAAGCGCAATCTGTGAAGGCAGCGATGGAGAAGTACGCGGCGAGCAGCGATGCAGATTTCAAGTCACGCGCGGTCGCGGTCAAGGAAGAGCGTTCCGAGATGGTGAAGCATCACCTCTGGGTTCTCTGGACCGATTACTTCAAGGCGCCACACTTCGAGGCGTACCCACAGCTCAACACATTGTTCAACGAGGCAACCAAGCTCGCTGGTGCAGGTGGCACAAAGGGCACCAACGATGTTGCGGTTGCCGACAAGTTGCTCGCAAAGATCGAAGAGATTTCAGAGATCTTCTGGGCAACCAAGAAGGCTTAATTACATCAAACTAATTTCGCGCTAGAACGCGCTACGAAAAAGCCTCCGCTTATGCGGAGGCTTTTTTAATGGTTTGCAATTGCGCAGTTGAAAGCATCGCATCTGGGATGGGACACGGTGCGCCATCACAGCAATTGGTTTTCATATGGCAATGTGGACATAACCAACGAGTACTGACTGGGTCATAGGGCTGACCACAGAAGTCACACGGCATCTGATTATTCGCGCTCATATTTTTAGCTCGCTCATATTCTTATTTCGCTTACTCAACCGGCTTCGCTCATCACGCTCTCGGCCGCGATTCGCGCCATGTAAGAAATGCGGTCAACCACTTTGCGAGAGAGGGTTGATGAAGCAATCAGCTTTGATCCGTGGTGAACTTCAACATGAAAATCGAGTAGCTGACCATCGATTGCAACGCAAGTAGCGTGCGCGCGTAATTCGGCACCTACACCGACCGTGGACGTGATAACCAAACTAAATTCGCCAGTGACCGATGTCTCGCCGGGCGCGAAATGTTCTGCGAGTGCGGCAGAACAGGCGCCTTCAATGAGGTTGGTGAGTGTGGTGGTGGAGAGCACCGGCAAATCATTGGTGCCATGCGCCACCGATGTATCCGATGGACGCACAACAAGGGCAGCGATACCCATCGCGCCGCGCACGTCATCGAATTTCATAATGGCTAACTTAGCGAAGACACAAGGAGAAATCGGGAAAGCAAAGGTGTGAGGCGTGGCGCCCCATACAAGGGGACCCAATGGGTGTACTTAGAACTCGTGCCGTATCTCGTGCGAGGTTTCGATTTCGATGGTGGTTTCGCCATCGATGGTGATTTCGGTACGGCTATAACTGGTGATGAACTGAGTCGAACCCGCGGCAGCGCCGCCAAATCCTGGATCGGCGGCCATTTGTGCCGCAAGGAACGCGGTTTGGGCGGCCAAGCGATCAATCAGTTCTTGCGGGGCCTCTTCGCAGCATTCGTTCGCCAATAGATTCTTCATCATGCTGACCACGTGGCGTTCGTGCTCAAATTCCGCTTCGCATGGCGGACAGACCTGGAAGTGGGTCTGAATCGCATTGGCCATCGCTGGCTCAGTAATCTCGTTATCAATCAAAAGGATGAAGGCCTGCATCACTTGTTGGCATTCCGGGGTCGATGTCATGGCTTGGTCACCGCCTCTGATTTACCTTCACTGGTTTTAGCAAATCCGCGGTCCTGGGCGTATTCCATCAGCGATTCACGCAAGAGTTTGCGGCCGCGGTGGAGTCGAGACATAACGGTCCCGGCGGGAACGTCGAGAATCTCTGCAATCTCTTTATATGAATATCCCTCGACATCGGCGAAGTAAACCGCCATGCGGAACTCTTCCGGAATCGCGGCGAGCGCGCGCTTGATGTCGCCATCAGGAAGGTTTTCAAGAACTTCATCTTCGGCCGACTTGCCTTGATCACTGGTGTGACTTGAAGCGGCGGCAATCTGCCAATCTTCTAATTCCGCGGTTGCGATCTGCGGTTGGCGTTGGCCCTTGCGGTATGTGTTGATGAAAGTGGTGGAGAGAATTCGATAGAGCCACGCTTTGAGATTTGTTCCATCTTGGTACTGATGAAACGAGGTGAAGGCTTTGGCATAAGTATCTTGAACCAGATCTTGCGCGTCATGCGCATTCTTGGTGTAACGAAGCGCGGCCGCGTATAGCTGGGATGTGTACTGCAATGCATCGCGCTCAAATCGCGATTTTAATTCTGCAATGGCGAGCGCGTTGGTTGGGCGCTTTGCCGGCGCTCCGGTGCGCAGGGCGATATTGCTAGAGGCGATATTGCTAGAGGTGACATCGCCGGAGGTGGCGTCGACCAATTCTGCGTCCATCGGCATTAAGGCTACCCCCATACTTTGAATAACGCCTGAGTGGGCGGGCTTATTCCCCAGTCCCGAATAGGGATTACTGAAAGAGCGTGGGCTGCTCGGGGGCGGTCTCCGGCACGATCAAATCGGGACCGTTATTTCGCGTGTAATTCACCCGGGTAGAAACTGGGTCCACCGCCAAGGCGGCCACCCAATCTTCATCAGCCTGCGTAACATCGAACCGAAGCAAATGATGCAGCTCTTCGCTCTCTCGTGGCTCTGGCGAGATCCACTCGCTCCATCGTTCCTCGGTAATAAAGGTCGGCATTCGGTGGTGAATCGCCGCGAGCTGGCCGATGGCGGGTCGAGTGATGATTGAACAACTTTCGTGAATTTCACCGTTGCTATCCACCCATCGGTCAAAGATGCCGGCCAACGCTAGGGGCTTTGTGCCGTTCTGAATACCTGGATGAATGTAGAAGGGTTGCTTGGGCGGAAAGGCACCGTTCTCTGTCGCCCATTCGTAGTAACCACTGACGGGAATAATGCAACGGCGCGAACGAAACGCGCTGCGAAAAGTGGGCTTCTCGTGCACCGATTCAATGCGCGCGTTTATCGCATTTGATTGTGACTTGAGCGCACTCGCTTGATCCTTGCTCCATGGGGCGATTAATCCCCATGATGGCGTGAAGAGTTCTCGCCGGTGGTTATCGTTATTGGAACGAATCGCGTAAATGGGCGAGGTCGGAGTTACATTCCAATTCGCAGGGAGAGCTGGGCCATCAAACCCCATCGTTATTTTGAACTCTTCGACCAAGTCACCAGGTGACATCGAAAGCGCAAAGCGACCGCACATGGTTCCAGTTTAGAGCGCTTATCCGTGCGAGCCGAATGAGTGGCACCCGCTAGAATTCGTGGATGATGAGTTCGACGGAGTATTGGCTCGCCCCATATCGCGGGCACGTGCCGGTTAACGCTCGACTCTCTATTCCTGGCTCAAAATCGGTAACCAATCGCGCGCTTATTCTCGCGGCACTCGCCGACTCCCCTTCAATCTTGCGCAAGCCGCTTCACAGTCGAGATTCGTCACTAATGATTGCTGGTCTCAAAGCGTTGGGGTGCGGCATTGAAGCGGTGCAGGATGACGCGCTTCGTGTTTCGCCCGCCGCATTCATGGGACCCGCATCGGTAGATGTCGGCAACGCGGGCACCGTGATGCGCTTCTTGCCACCGGTCGCGGCACTGACAACGGGCTTAGTCCACTTTGATGGCGATCCACGTTCGCACGAACGACCACTCGGGCCAGTCATTCAAGCGCTGGAAAATCTTGGCGTCACCATTGAACACGGCAATCGCTATTCGCTTCCGCTGACCATCAACGGTTCCGGCAAGCTTCGTGGCGGCGTCATCGACGTGGATGCCAGCGCCTCCAGTCAATTCATTTCTGCGCTGCTTTTAGTTGGCCCCGCTACAACCGAGGGCATCACCGTTCGCCATGTCGGCAAGACCTTGCCTTCGCTGCCGCACATCGAAATGACTATCGCGATGCTCCGTGAATTCGGCGCGAAGGTCGATGTGGATCCTTCTAGCGCGAAGTGGTCTGTTCATTCCGGCATCAGCAATCCTGATGCGCGATTGCACGGCCGCGATTTGGTGATTGAGCCCGACTTATCCAACGCAGCGCCCTTTATGTCGGTCGCAATGATTTGCGGGGGGTCGGTCACGATTAACGATTGGCCAACGGCCACGACACAACCTGGTGATCAACTCCGCGAAATTTTTGCGCAGATGGGCGCAACAATCACTCGCGACGGCACCGCGCTTACTATCTCTGCTTCACCCGGTCAGATTCACGGTATCGACGTTGATCTGCACGACGTTGGTGAACTCACCCCATCTATCGCCGCGGTCGCCGCGCTTGCAGATTCGCCATCCTCGCTTCGCGGAATCGCGCATCTGCGGCTGCATGAGACGGATCGATTGGCCGCGCTCGCCCGCGAGATCAACGCGCTTGGTGGAAGCGTTCGCGAAGAAGAGAGCGCTCTTCACATAACACCCGCACCATTGCACGCCGGCGTTTTCCATACCTACGACGATCATCGACTTGCGACCGCCGGTGCGATGTTAGGACTCGTCGTGGATGGCATCGAAGTAGAAAATATCGCGACTACTCAAAAGACTTTGCCGGACTTTCCTGGCGCGTGGGCGGAGTTGCTCCGATAAATATGGCTACCCGCGCGCATCCTCGTGAGGAAGACGTTCGCATTAGGCCTGCCCGTAGTACGAGGCCACGCACAAAAGATCGCCCAGACTATTCGGAAGCCATTCAGGGATTTGTTATTGCGGTGGATCGCGGTCGCATCACCTGCCTCATCAGCGATACCGATGGTGAACGCATCATCACCGCGATGCGCGCCAGAGAACTCGGTAAAAAGTCGGTCGTTGTTGGAGACCATGTCGGCATCGTCGGCGACACGAGCGGAGCCGAAGGATCGCTCGCGCGCATAGTCGCCGTAAACCCACGCCGCAACGCGCTGACTCGCACCGTGGATGACAGCGCGGGCTTAGAACGCATGATTGTTTCCAACGTTGATCAGATGGCAATCGTGATAGCCGCGGCTAACCCTGAACCACGCGAGGGCTTGATCGATCGCGCACTCGTCGTCGCATTTGATCAAGGGATTACTCCGATCATCATCCTGACCAAGACCGATTTGCTGGAAGAAAAGGCGGCCCGAGATCGCATCACCGCTTTTCTCAAGGGGTATCGCGATATCGATATTCCCGTCATCGAGACGAAGCGCGGCGCCGACATCACGGAAATTCGCGAAGTGCTTTCCGAAAAAGTGACGGTGCTGCTGGGCCATTCTGGCGTTGGTAAATCAACGCTCGTTAACGCGTTGGTTGAATCCGCCGATCGTGTTACCGGCATGGTGAATGAAGTTACCGGCCGCGGACGCCACACGTCATCAAGCGCGGTGGCGTTGGCACTCGATGGTCCGGGCGGGTGGATTATCGACACACCTGGCGTTCGCTCATTCGGAGTTGCGCACGTGGATATCAATCGAGTGCTTGGGGCCTTTGCTGAATTCCGCGAATACCTTGACCGCTGTCCAAAGAATTGCTCTCATGACGAGGCCGGCTGCGCCCTTAATGAATTGCCAGCGACCGACATTCGGTTGGATAGTTTGCGAAGAATTTTGAAGGGTTCCAAGGAAGGTTATTGATATCGCCCGAAGCAAGAAGCGCCGCGGGGTGCCGACCCGATAACCTTCTCTCATGCCTCCCGTCACATCTGATCGCGTATTTTCGCTCGCGGATGATTTGGCGTTGGCGCAACGGCTGGCCGATCTTGCTGACGCGATCACCTTAGATCGATATCAATCCATCGACTTAGTCGTTGAGACAAAACCAGATTTAACGCCGGTAACCGACGCCGATAAAGCGGTCGAGAAAGCGATTCGCGAAGTGCTCGCT
>Ga0208498_1000551_pt1 | contig 14252 bp, 10 predicted proteins | sample CryBogCBE12Aug09_FD_185502 | JGI IMG/M metagenome (GOLD analysis project Ga0208498, IMG submission 185502) | Freshwater microbial communities from Crystal Bog, Wisconsin, USA - CBE12Aug09 (SPAdes) (version 2) | ecosystem: Environmental > Aquatic > Freshwater > Lake | place: Crystal Bog... | reverse complement strand
TGTTCATGTAAAAATGCGCCAAGAGTGAGCGCCTCTTCATTTACTTCTAGGTCTTTATGATTGTAGAGGTCCGGTAGTTCATAGTCGACAGGGACGCGGATCTCTACTAATTTATACGAGGGCATCCTATCTTAATAAGAGCGTTTTTCCTTTAGGCGGCTGGAATGGGAGGTAGAATAAGAATCTCGGATGACCCTTTCTTACCATTGTCCATACCGTATGACCAGGTGACTTTTTCAATTCGGCAATCCTTATACAGGTCGCGAATATAAGGGCAATCGTTATAACTGATTATCCAGTCTCGGCGCTGTTTAATCTGTGCGGCAAAGGCTGTGTGGTCAAACCCCTCATGCATATCGCCATCCTTGCCATAGATATAGGAGGTAATATAGTATGGTGGGTCGGCGTAAACAACAGTATCTGCGGTTTCAGGATTATTGGTAAGAAATTCCTTACAGTCCAGATTAGAGAAGACGACATTTTCTAAATTTGTTTGTTGGAGCGTCCTGAGGGATGATTCATTGAGGCGTCCTGTAGATGCCTCCCTAGAGAATCCGCCGCAGAATGTGGCGCCACTAAACGAACAGCGGTTAATGATATAATACGCAGCGGCAATTTCTAAGGGGTCGGTCATAGTTTGAATCGTTTGACGGAGTTCTTGAAAGTATTCCTTTGTGACCGGCATGACGCTTTCCACTGCGTCCTTGATGTCCTCCGCTGAGTCCTTTACCGTCTGCCAAAAGGTATAAAGGGGCTTGAAAAGATCGTTGGCTTTGATTTGATAACCCTTTGCGGCGAGATGAAGTTCAAAACTACCGCCACCAAAGAATGGCGACAAGAGCGTCTTTCGTGTTGGATAGTGCTGTTTAAGATATTGGTCAAGAATGGCAATTGCGCGTGTTTTACCGCCTGGATATCTCAACGGGGATTTGTTTTTGGGCGGCATTTGTTATATCGTTTATACTGTAATATAGTGTCAATTTTTATATAGTAAAACAGTAAAACATACATTTAAAAAATTGATGGGCTGTGGTTGGATATGGAACAAATCACTGAGATGGAATTCGTACCTAAGGATGTTGTACTCTTTCGTTCATCGGTAGAGGCTCTAAAAGAGTTTCTACCGATTGCTTCCCTCCGTGTCGGCACCGATGGTATTCGCATCAGCGGAATGGATGCTTCGCATGTCGGTTTTGTAGATTATCTCCTAGCAGCGGCAGATTGTACTAAGGCAACTGTAGCACATTCGCTGGTTATCGGCGTCAATATGTCGGTGTTGGCGCGTGTTCTTATGCCTGTCGGTGCCGGTGATAGTGTTACGCTTCTTTATAAAGCAGATAAGTTTATTGTAGAGTGTTATAATACAAAGATGTCTAAAAAGGCAGTCTACGATGTGCCCATACTAGATATTGATGGTGATTCTCCTGAGTTGCCACCTATGTCGTATGCGGCAAATGTGACTCTTAAGACTGCCGATATTCACTGTGTTGTTAAGGAGGTGTCCCATTTTGGTGACAGTATTACGCTGCTGCTCAATGAGGAGGGGCTGCATATGTCGGCAGTAGGCGATAGCGGTGCAGTAAAGCAGACACTTGAGAACACTGAAGACCGTGAGATGGAGCTCAATGCCGATACAGTAGAGGCGCGCTACGGCAGTAAGTATATTGCTATGATTCTTAAGGGCGGCGCGCCTTTGTCTTCGGTAACTCAACTTGAGTTTGATCCTGCGCATCCCCTGCGTGCAACATTCCGCTTTGGTAGCGGCAGCCACTTTATTGCCTACCTAGCGCCGAAGGTAGCGGATGATTAAGTCGGCGTCACTGTCACTGGGATTGACGGAATACTGGTTAACCCGCTGAGTCCTATTGCCTTCAAATAAATGGTATAACGGGTACCATGTGCCAATCCTGTAATTGTTACAGGACTCGATGATACCGATGGACTTAATGGTGTAAATGTGGTTCCGTTTGTTGAATACGAGTAGTTAACAATGACTGTATTTCCAGGTGCTCCAGGAAAGAATGATATAGTTGCGGATCCAAATCCAGGCACTGCCGATAAATCAAACGGTGGATCAGGTGTGATATTTACATTGGTAGAGCATGAGCAATTGGCGCCACAATTGCATATAGTTTTTACGGCTGACATAAATTGGAAAGGGCTAATTGTTGGATAATAATTGTATAATATAAATTTGATTAATGCTAAATCATATAGACTACTTGTAATGACTTGTCCACTCAAGGGTACCTGGGTTGCTAACAATAAATAAAAGATGCCGGATGTAACGGTGAATACAAGTTGAGAGTATGCACCGGCGCCGGCTGTAGGAAATGATGCGCTTTGTGCGCCGGTGTACGCAACAGGAAAATTGTTAAAGCCTTGGATACTAAAGGTATTTTGCCCTCCTGTGGATGTTAATCCATAAATAAATGTATTTTGGTTTCCTGTTGTAGGAGTGGCAGAATATGTTTGTAAGGACACATATACAATAGATGGCTGGATTGATGATGGAGCATTATTCGGTTGATTTGTTGTTATATACGGTGCTGCGGCATCATAGTACACATACGGCGATGTATTGAACTGTGTTCCTTGGCGTACCCATACAACACTGCCGGCAAATGTAATTGTACATACAACAAGGTCGTGAAGAGACGGGGTATGCGTATTTCCAGCTACACTACCCGTTGTTAGAAACGCCAAATAAATATACTTATTGTCTGTTGTTATAGTTGGTGAAGAACAGGTTCCGCCTGTGGCAAAAATATTGTTTGTTGAACTGAGAATCCATGGGCGATAGTATGTATTGGCAGTCGGCGGAGAAAGTAATGTTGTTTGAAATTTTACGACCTCAATTTGCTGTGAAGTGATAGTTCGTCCGCCTTGCACCGTCGAATTTGTTTCATAGGCGAGATATACGCCACCTGATAAATCGGCTACGATAACCGGATTTGTGTTTGTACCTGCCCCATTGATCGTAGAGCGTTCTTCTGTCCATAGGAGAAGTCCAGCCAAGGTAAAACAGGCTAAAAATACATTTGGAGCCCCTACAGGAGTATAGCATAGAACATTTCCACTCGTTTGAAGTGTAACATATAGTAAACCTGTCGTCGTATCAATGGCAAGTTTTGGCACAGTTTCACTTGAACATGAGTTAAATTCAGCATCCTGTTTCCACCAAGCAAGGGTTGCATCAGTATTTGTGTAATTTATACGAGCAAGAACAATATCATAGGGTCCTGAATTTGCACAAGGGCAAAAGATAGGTATACCCGATTGATTCGAGTATCCTGGTATAGATCCTGGTGTTACAAATGCAAGATAGATATCATTGTTTTTACCTATAACAATGGTAGGACTTGTCTGATTTGTAATGACTACGAGTTGAGGAAAAAATTTATACCATAGAAGATTTCCATTTGCGTCTACACAACCAACAGCAATATTATAGGCTAGACTATAGCCTGGCGGTAAAGTGGGCGATGCGGTCCCATTTGTTCCTATCGCCGCGACTGCAAATATTATATTTTGATTCCCATCCATGGCAATTGTAGGATTGCCTAAAATATTACCAGTACATTCTGGACCAAAACTAATATTTCTCTCTATCCCCCAAATGGATAAGGGAAAGCTCATTCTGCTAAGGACCACTTATATAAATGCTTGTAAATGGCGTGAGATCCGTCAAATTCGTAGTAACCGTATAGCCAACGGACTGAATATAGGAAAGCCATAGAGGCAGTGTTCTCCATGTCACCGCATTCCACGATGATGATTGATAACAGCAAGTCTGGGAAAATCCTGAATCTTGCGGGGGCGGCAGAATTCGCTGAAATGTCATGCTATCGTACCAATATGAGGGATCTTCCGATTGTCTACGACTACATTGGGTTGGAAAGGTATTTGGCGGAGGCTGTCTATCAATAGCATAAACAGTCTGCGCTTGCCAGCATGCTCCCTCACTCCATAATTGAGGATAGATGCGGTAGATGTTAGACATCCTAGTGAAAGATGCGGTTTTACCTGCTCTTGCCACCCCATGGTGGGCACACAAGGGCATTATGCGATGTTGGCTGGTATAGATTCGGTGGCACAGTAATTGTGCGATCGTACTTGGTGGGATTGAAGAAGAGACGAGCAGAACGATTCCAGGCAGACTGGTCATCCTCATTACGGCAACCCGCCTGCTTTGACACGGTTGTCAACAACGGTGAGAGAGTTGAACTATTGCCCTGGTATACACCAGGCACATTGTGGCTTTGTACAGAAGGAGCCGGGATACCTCCAGCAGGTATATAACGCTTCTCAGCACACTTTGTGAGCGGTTCATCAATACGAAGAATATCCGTCTCTGTATTTGGCTTGAACTCATTGTAAGGAAATCCTAGACTGGCGGCACCACCGGGCGGAAATACGGGTATATCAGCGATCTGTGGCGGCTGCGGCTTTTCATAGGTCGCCGGTCGGTGAAGACCACCCTTAAGATATGCCGGTGCGCTGAGTCTATCCATCTCAGGATAATTTTTTACATCAGCATCGCCTGGCGATGTATTGTAGTAAACATAGCAATTGCGTGTAGAAGGACGAGGATCTAGTGCCATATCATGTTGAAATGTAGGAAGTACATGCTCTACAACCATTGTAGGATCCCAGTGCGATTTTATACAGGTCGCCTTAAACACCTCGTTCCAATCCTTGGGACCGCCCTCATAATATTCAGCCAAGGTGGCATTCATTTGCTAAGGTGTACGAATTATTTATTTTCATACACCAACAAATTGCTCTTCGGTCCTAATAAACTGGAATCCATTGTTGGCGCATTTGTCACTTCCGTAATCTGTATCACCATATCGTAATCACAGTCCGCGTTACTGAGAATATTACCATTCTTATCGGTCAACTGACACTCAATCACTTCGTACTTACCGAGCACCGGTGAAAAGATCTTATCCAACTGTACACCTGCGCGGCTGAATCCCGCAAAATCGTTAAGAATAATCTTTGTAAAGTACTGTGTGTCCATGCCTTGAGACTCGCGCGTTTGGCTGAGATCTTCCTTTGCCGATACCGCCAGTGTATTCGCATTATACGCCGGATTGAGTCGTAAGTATACATAGTCTTGCACAATACGAATAAAGGTATCAGAGGTGACACGAGTACGAGGTCCGTAAATTGGTGCGGGTTGTTTTGCAAATCCTAGATACCATCCCAATCCCCATTGATCATACTGAGTTGCGTAAGGCAGTTGCAAATTGTAATTGAATAATAACTGAAATGGAATTGGGGCAGTATATTGTGTTCGTTGTAGAACCGATTGCGGTAATACATTTCCGTAACGAAGGATAATATACTCGTTTAGTAGACCGGTCGCAGTTGAAAGAATTTGTGTAAATAATACATATTCTGTTTGAACTGTACTATAGTACGATGTATATTGGGACAGGGCATCTCCATAACCGGCAAATGAAAAGACTTGTCCATTAAATCCAGAACTTGCACCAAAGGTAATTGAACTTGTTATAATTTGATTATTAAAGTTAATGAGCGAATCGGCGTAATAATGACTAAACTTATTTCCGTTACCTAGCCGTATACCATTATTTGTGCTAATCAATGTATTATAAGCAATGGTGCTCATTAGGAAAGCGGAACCCATCGCGTCAGTTATGGGTGTGTAACCCTGAAGACTGCTAATCTCAATCGCAATATCACCAAGTGTAGGATTGCCAAAATCGGTATAGTTCTTTCCAATAATGCGTAGACCGGTGTTAAACTTGGGTATAGGATCGTAGGCGCGTACATGTATAGCATATTCTGGCACAGCAGGTGTTACGAACTGTTGGTATATGTAAGATAAATAATTGTAACCACTTTGGTCATCATACGCAACATAGTTTGCATTGCTCTCATTGCCCCACTGCCAATGATATGGCACTTTGGAATTAATATCGTTGAAGTCTTGACCCAATGTGCTATTTGCGTAAAAAAACATCATTGTATCCTGATACTCGCCGCTAAGACCTGCGTATCCACCAAACATAGACAAATCGGTTGCAGGATTGTACGCAATATTTTCTAGCACATCAAATGAAACTTTGCCCATCCAATAATACGGCTGGAATGTGGGCTGATCGCCATTATAGAGCGAAAACACATTGTTATTAGAATTCCAGGCAAAAATTCCAGGCGGTCCATAATAGGGCGCCGCACCGACTAATCCGCTGCTCGGCAATGCCGGTATTCGTGTAAAACTTAGAGCGTAGAAAGAACCAACAGTCCATGTGCTTGTACTTGTGTTATAATAAAATGGCACAGCGGTATATGAATTTCTAATATCTCCTGTATATGAGGAAATACCATCGTAAGGATAATTGACTGCATTGCCAACAGATGGCGCAATACCGTAAGAACGAGGTAAATAGCTGTAATTATAGATCTGGCTTTCTGACAGTGTGTATCCAGGATAACTGGTATTGCCGGCTATATAGGTTGGCTGAATATCTGCGGGTACGGTAATTACATTAAACTGCGTGCTTATATTCGTTGTTAGAGGAGCCCATATCTGTGTGGACATGGTATTCACAGTATATTGGTAAAAAGTTCCCCAATCTGGATCTCTACTATGAAGTGTACCATTCAAATTTGCACTTTGACATACCTGTGTGACCTTATTTAGAGTCAATGTGAATGTTGCGGTTGAAAGCGATAATGTTGCTGTACTCACTCCTTGAATTTGAGATGTAGGGAAAATACCTATCTTTGTGTTTATGCGATTCCAGAGATACCAATCATCCCATAGTGGAGTAAAAAACTTAATGTCTGCGGCAGTGATATCAGGATATACATCATCTGGAAATACAGGATTTGCCGGTTTTGTTGTATTTATGTTAAAGAAATGAACTTGGTATAGTTGGTAAGTATTATTGTATCCATCAAACGCAAGTGAAGTCAAAGGGAATGTATACTGTGTTTGAGTTGCATAATCGCTCATATATACAGAAAGTAATCCTCCAGGATAAGAGTAATTTAATCCCGTTTGTGTAGCATTGAACAGAGTTTGTAACGCAGTATAATCTTGTAGAGTTAAATATGCATTAAACAGTGGATATTTTTCGTTTGTATATTCTTGAACATATCCGTTTGGTATATCAACAAGTACATTTCCTAAATTGCCAGCTGTCGGCGAACCGCGATTGTTATAAAGGTAACCATTTGTTGTACCTTGATTTACATTATTGTAACTGTAATAATAATAAGGACTTGTTTGACGACTAATATTGGATAGAGTAACGGTCTGTGTAGGTGCAGTATAGGCGAACTTAAATACCATTTCATTCATTGCGAATACATTGTCAGGAGGTATAAAGAAACTTATGCCAGAAATACCGGTTGTATCACCAAATGCAGTACATGTCGATGAATCGCTAATAATTGACGCGCCGTAATTGATACATGGCTGGAAAATTGTTGTTGATGTAATCGGCATATAGGGATCTTGTGCAGGATTCAAGTAAATCTCCTTTGAAATAGTTTGGGTATAATCAAGGAAGCTGGCAAGTATAGACTCATTTTGGAAATTTGGACCTACCACTTGTGTCTGCGAGGACTTCAAATAAATAAGATTAATCGGATTATACAAATCTAAGATTGTGTTGGCAGAATTTGATCCAAAATATAGAGACCACGGCGGCACGAGCGCCGGCGATGGTTGAGGTGCACCCACATTAGATAAGTTAAACTGATAGCGCAAACCTGAACTAAATCCATTCACATAGTCCTCAATGTTGTCAGGATCGTAATAATTGTAATTTGGAGCAACAATAATGTAATCGGTTAAATTGTCAGAAACGCCAGAAATATCATAACCCAATGTGGTAACCGTTGTTGAATAAATAGAAATAAGACTGTTGTTGTATATAGCACTTGCTGGTGTATATTGGTCATCAATTGGCGGTAGATTCTCAAAAGGCATATCCAACATATCATTCTGTGTTGCTTGGGTGTATGCACCATACACATCGGCAAGTACACAAAATGCGCGAAGATTAATAGCGGGCAGATTCGTACTATTCGTGTAATGTACATAAAAATAGGTTTGTTGTAGATTTGTTACCGATACAGTCATTTGCGCAGATAGAGTTCCTGCGGGATAGGTCTGTGTCTGAAAATAATGGCGCGGATCTTCTACACTTGGATTAATAGATGGCAAGGCTTGTAGCACATCTGCCATAAATCCTGCGCGGTCCTTGTACCATGTAATTGTGATATCGGCTGGAAAAGGCACACCGTTATCGGATTCTACATAAAATGCAATATTAAAATATGCATCGGGTGAAAGGGGGTATTGATCAGCATTCACTTGAAAAAATATAAATGGACGATAACTTGTTAACCCAATATCGCCTATTACTGGATGTTTGTTGTAGTTTTGCGATGTTGGTTGCACACGAGAGCCCGATAAAACTTGTGTATACATATAATTCACCCATTGGTCAAGGGCACGCATATAATCGGCAGTATTAAACATGTTCTGGACAATTGTATACATGTTAAAAAGTATATTACCTGATACATCTGTAAGTATATATATGTTGGGCGAGGTTCTTACATCAAATAATAGAGATGGAGTAGATGTATTTATATTGAAATTATATACCTCTTGTGTTCCTGGACCCCGTTCATTAATATAACGCGGAATTGTTAAAAAATTCAAATCCTGTCTGCACGGCGTTCGAAATATTGTACGAATATAACTTGTAGGAAGAATGGAGAATGAAATATCCGTGTATCCATATTGTGATTCACCGGCATTTTGGAATTTTAGTTGCCCCAAATTAATTGTAGATATGAAGGTTGATACTGCAGGTGTTTTGGCTGTCTTTGGAAAAATAATATTTGGCCAGTAATTGGATGTCTGTTGTGCTGGTGTATTTGAATTAATTTGATTCACTGACACTGTAGGAGTCAAAGTAAGATTCCATCCAAATTCATTTAATGTGTTGTAAAGTGTGATATTATTATTAGAATTTCCGTAGAATCCCAGAGAATAGGTTCCAAAATTAATACCAAAGTTGCTGGTAAATTGTCCTTGGAGCCAGTTATAAAAAGCGATAAGCACAGTATTTGAGTATTGAAGTGATGTATAGACTGCGTTGAATTGGTCTATGCTTGTATACGGTGTATTTGCTTGAATAAGCGAATTCAAGATATTTGAATATTCTGTATTTAAATCGGATGCAATGCTTTGATTAAGATTTGGCGCAGAAATCACGAGACGACCCTGTTGTGAATTATAGGTACAAGTATACTGATTCACAAGAGAGGTATTGAATGTATTTTGATAATGATAATTTGCAAATAATTCCTGATTGGCAGTATCACTCGCTATGGCAAGTATATTTGGGTCATCCACACCCTGAAATCCATATACAATGTAGTCGTACCAACTAGAAAATCCAGTAGGAATTGTCAATCCTACTGTGCTAAATGGAACCGTCACATTTGATGTAATAATCATTTCTTTCATAATTGGATAGTAATATGCGACTAAGGCTTCATTATAAGTAAAATTTTTAATACCGCTTGTCTGGCTTGCCTGAAAATACCGCGCAACAATATCGTTGATAGAAAGATTGTATTCATATGTATTTGTTAATGAATTATACACAATTGGTCCAGGCGTATTAAACAATACAGTAAAATCACCATTCAACTGAAATTGTGAAAAAAAGGATGTAAATCCAATGTTGGCGAAAATTGGCGTAGCGTTCATCGCATTTGTTAATTCCGTCACGAGATCCGTTGTATTATAGGTTCCATCGCGAATTTGAACTTTTACAATGTTGGATGAACCATCTGCCAATACGCGCCCTTCTTCGTACACATACATGAATGTGTTTTGTTGTGCTGCTGTAAAGTTGAAAAACGAATTGAGCAAATTTATTTGACTCAGTGTAATCGCTTTCACATTTTTATACACACGGGGAAGACGAAGTGTAAAAAATGTAGGCAACGGATACACATTTGTATCACGATCGCGTGAATTCAACATAAACAACGAAGTATTTTCAATTGATGTAAATTTTAACTCTGTACCAGAGTTTGTCGGTGCACTGTCTCCCTTTCCAGGTATTTCATAGCCTCCACTTCTTACAGGAGGCTTGGTACCGGGGACATTAATAAGATACTCTTCTGTAACATCGGAACTCTGTGTCAAATCTGTGGCAGTACTTCCCGTGTCCGTATCCGACTCCGAATCGGACGGATACGCATTATACAGTCTCCCTGACATCCTATTTCTATGGCTTACATTCGTTTTAGATAGGTTTTTTTCGTCTACACATATAGAAATGGGGACCATTCTCACAAACCCCAATAGGTATTTAGTGAATGTGCCAGAACTTCAGAATGTTATTACATCAGCAACGGGAAATTCAAGTGCAAAAAACTACAATGTTACACAATTGTTAAACATGATTGATGTCAACAGTTATTTAGTTAAGACGAATTACCTACAGGCGTATAACGGTTCCAATATTACTGTGAAAAATAATCTTAATCTCAGTAATTCTATTATTTATTACAACAATGTACCTTTATTGTACTCTAACGGTGTTAACGCGTCTAACAATCAGTTATTCTATGTAAATAACCAAGAGGTTGCGCGATTTACCGCTGCAGGGTACCTGGGTATCGGTGTCCAATCACCCTTGGCACCTCTTGATGTTGATGGTGATGTCATTGTGCGACAGGGCAATTTGTACCTCAGTCGCTTTGGTTTACCATCATCACTCACTATGGGAAACATGTTCGCCGATGGCGATGTATATGCCCAGGCGTTTCTAACACCATCCGATCCTAAACTCAAGAAAGACGCTACACCCTATGTACCAAAAGGGTTGCCTAAAGCGGTAGAATTTACATGGATTGCCTCGGGGCAGCGTGACATCGGCGTCTTTGCCGACGATGTCCAGGCGATTGAGCCCCTGTGTGTTGAGCGTGATAAGAAGGGGGTGCTACACGTAGATTATCCTAAGTTAGTGACCCTCTGTTTGGCGGAAATTCATTCTCTGCATGCCCGTGTAAATGTATTAGAATCTACGCTGAAAGTATATCAGGGAGTTCCGCCTGTATCGCCTTAATAAATCCTTCAAATCCAATATCTACAAATATCTCACCTGTAGGTGTTTTTCCTATACGTGGGCGTCCAATACCAAAACCGTATATACCTGGAGTATCATTTTTAATAGGACCGCATGTACCGGTTTTATTTGTATATGTAAATATGCGTGGCTCAAATCCAATTGCGTAAATTACGGCATTGGCTTTGGACAGAACTCTATAAATCGTCGCAAAATCGTCGTAATTTATAAGCGTCGGCGCAAGCGAACCCCATTCCTTCTGATTAATCTCTTGGGCGACAAGCGCTCCTGCTAATTTCAGCCCTTCTCCCATTGCTCCGTTTGTGGCAATTGTAAACGGATCTTTTCCTTTGTATATTGCGTACACATTTGTACATCCCAGTTGTTTAAGATTTTTTAACACAAGTGTTCCACTATGTGAGGTACCAAATACGACAATTGTATCGGTCGGTGATACAGAATGAGCAAGTTGCTCCTGTGAAAGGGCTATCGGTAATGGTATAGATGGTAGCGGCAGATCCATTGTTTTCGGTGTAGCACCAATACACAAGATCACTTTCTTAGCTTGATATGTCTCTTTTGTTGTAATAAGATTCCAGCCGTCATCGGTTTGAACAAGATTGGAGAGCGCCGTTGTATGAAGATGTGCCTTCTGGACATCTGGCATAATGAGCCTCCTGAGTATCTTACAAATATCCGCGAGTTTGGGTGCCTCCGTGGGTTGGTATCCGTCCAGTTCTGGAAACGACTGGTTTGCCCATTTTGGAATTGTCTTAAATGTTTTAATGAACCATTCCTTTGTAATATTCGCAATCACGCTACTATATTGCGACGATATGTCTCCGCCGATACACGATCGCTCTAATATAAGCGTTTCGGGCAACATATCCTCCGGTAGAGACGCTAATGTAAAAATGCCCGCGGGTCCCAAGCCCACAATAGCAAGTTGAAACATCTCTATTGTGGATTTAAACTTTTGTTTCATTGAATAAATAGAATGCTTTTAAAAAATGCTGCCGCTCTACTCGGTGCCAACGAACGCTACTTCACTGTCGTATACGAGGGGTTCAAATTCAAAAATGAGAGCACGCTTCGTGATTATATTGATTTTATACTTCATGAGCCTGTGGAATGGATTAAAGGGTTCCCACTCAAACTTCGCACCCGCGCCTCATTTGCGAAACCCAAGGCGGCAGTTATCAAACTCCTAAAGGCAGCTGCAGTACTGGAAGCGCTTGGTGTTGAGTACTGCTCAAAGGCGCACGATGTTGTATGGGATACATTCAAGAAGCACGGAGACGACATCTTGGATGCAAGGGTAAAGGCGGGTATTACTGGCGGCGATGATGTAACAAATGAGATCGTAGAGGAAGTGCCGTCGGCGGCGGATAATAATCTTGAAGAGGTGAGTGATATATCAGGTGATGAACTACCGATTCCTACGCCTGTACAGCAGCAAGGTATGAATCCCTGGGAACGCAAGTACCGCATTCTCCAATCGGTTATTTTATCCATGCTTCATGATTATAGCCATAATCCAGGTATCGTTATGGCTGTGCATACACTAATGGCTACTCTGGATGCGCCTTCTTCGTAGGCTTTTTAGGAGAAAGTTTTCTCTTAAATTTTCGTGTCCTTGGCGTTGCATCTATTTTCATGTAAGGCGCGCAGAGTTTTGGACAAATGACCTTCTTCGGCCACTTGTAGCGCCGCTGAAGTCCAGATGTATGAAGCATAAGTTTTGCCTCATCCTCCTGTTCTTGTATCGTCATATCATCAAAATCCAACTTTTCGGTAATATAAATATGGCGCAGCAAAGAGACACCGGTTGCTCTTCCAAATAGTTCTTGAAATGTAGATTTTACAAATACCGAATAGGTATTATTGCTCATTGGTTCGCCGTTTTCTTTTGAAAATACATAGGTACGCGGATGGCGTGCCAATGATGTGCGTAGGTCCTTGGTCAGTTCCTCTGTCAAATCTTCTTCTACCGTCTGATAATACTTGCTCGTCTTATACAAGTTCATAACTAGATAAGAGGTGCCTTCTGTGCGTAAAACAATGTAGTTCTCATCCGTCTTACGAGGATCGTTCTCCTTATACACTTTGAGTGCTCCTAAATCGGCGCGTTTTGGTCTCAAATGAACTAAAACGGATAAAAGCAAAAACTGCTGACTTGATTTGAGCGTATTGTGCGGAGTCTTATTTTTGAGTTCTTTGTACTTATCCGTAATCTCTTCATAACTTGTGTACTTTTCGATCTGTTTTGCCTCGGGCTCTGACCGGCGTACTTTCGCCTCCTGGATTCTAACAAGATCATCGTGTCGCTTCTTCCATTTCTCGGCGGCATCGGCTGCCGCCGTTTTGAGTTGTGTATCTTCGCGGAACAGCACCAAAATGAGTGTTAGCATGTTTTTACGGGTTGTAAACGACGGATACAGTTCTTGTAACTTAGGGTAATAGGTGTCGGGCGCTTTCAATATCTCCATAGGATCGTCTACATCGAGTGATCGCGTGAGACCGCGGAGGCGACTCTTATAATTCTCTCTCGTTTTGCTGTTTGGAAACGCCTTGTCCAGTATCTGGTTAAAATGGTCCATGGCGACCTGTTATAGTGGTGGACGGAAAAAATTGAAATGCTGCCGGTGCGGTTTTGATTTGTGCCCAAATTCTTCCATCCTTTTAAAATGAATCATACAGCTTCCATTCTTTCGGCGCTTGAGACGATGCGTAAGGGCGAGATCGCCAAGGGCGAAAAGACTTCCTCCTTCAAAGCGCGTGCTTACAAAAAGGTGATGGACCAGATCCAGCGCCTAAATAAACCCATTCATTCCTATAACGATCTCGCCGGTGTAACCGGTATCGGCGAGAAGATCGAAGAGAAAATCAAAGAAATTCTGGCGACCGGCGGCTTGGCGTCGGCAGAGCGAATAAAAGCGGCGTACTCCATTGACGCTGTGGACGAACTTATGACGGTTCACGGCATTGGTCCGGTTAAGGCGCGCGAACTCGTGGCGGCGGGGATCAAGAGCGTGGCGGCACTCTCGGCGGCGGTGGCGGCGGATCCGTCGCTCCTTAATGATACCCAGAAGATGGGTCTCAAATACC
>Ga0208498_1000540_pt1 | contig 14354 bp, 33 predicted proteins | sample CryBogCBE12Aug09_FD_185502 | JGI IMG/M metagenome (GOLD analysis project Ga0208498, IMG submission 185502) | Freshwater microbial communities from Crystal Bog, Wisconsin, USA - CBE12Aug09 (SPAdes) (version 2) | ecosystem: Environmental > Aquatic > Freshwater > Lake | place: Crystal Bog... | reverse complement strand
TAGTTGTTCTGCTAGGTGGTGAAGTTGCTTGATTATCGCCTCGGCTTTTTCGGCTCGTTCCTTCCAATTAGCGGCGAGTTCATCGCCACGCCTTGCGGCTTCTTTAACCATCTCTTTGAGGGGGCGAGTCGGGCTAGTTCTTCACGAATATCATTTGCAGTTTTAGGACACCCTTCCTCCTCTATTGCTTCAATCGCTCTTTCCAGAAGATCCCTGAGCCTCTCGACCTCGTTGGTTTTTTCGGCGAGTTCACGTTCTTTCTTGTTCAGTAGATCGACAAGGCAATAGGCTTCGTCAGTATTGGCGCAATGTATCTCATTAAGCCGTTCGCCTTCTTTTTCGTCTTCAAGAAGGGCTGAATTAAAGGTTTTGCAGACTTTCCAAGTTGGGGAATTGGTGTTTTCGGTTGTCATATTTACCATTCTATGTCCTCCATGTTTTCCAAATCCAATGCTTTTTCAAAGATTGTACTTGGGTGTTTTAGATATTCGTGCGGTGTCATCCAGCAATCACGCTGACCTTCACTACTCTTAAAGAACTCATCCCTTCGTGTCTCATGTCCATATAACCATCCTACGATCAGAGCCTTGTTCCCATTGGTCATTACCTTCACATATTTCCTGTCTGGACTATCATCATCCCTCGTAATGAGGGTAAGATTCTTGTCAGATGTCCTTACTTCAATGTCTTCAAAGCAATCTGGTATGCCATGAAAAGTGTTGACTTGTGGAATAAAGAACCGATCAGCAAACTTGGCAAAGGCAATCTCTCCTATGGCTCCAATGATGGAATGATTAAGGATGCCTAGTTTGTTTCGCTTCATGGTATAGGTGTGATTCCGTTTGTCCAAAGATGAGCAAGTCACCTGTAGCAATGCGGAGTTCACAGCGGCATGAAATTCAGTTGGAGATATTAAAACCTCAACTGGCTTCACGCTAGAGTTCATATCCCTTGGGAAAGCTGATGTCCTTGTTGGCGTAGATTTCAAAGTTCCCTTGGAAAATTGAGTTTACGCCAGCATCAAATGCGGCCTTGACCCGATCTTCAACAGAAGGAACTTTGTTGTTATCCGCTAGGTAGCGAACGTGTTCTCCATTCCAATAAGATTCTGCCTCTTCAGAAAATTCATTCATACGAGTTTTGCTTCTTTGGCAAGTTGATCCATTTTGGTACTGAAGACTTGAGTAAACTTGTACCCATCCATCTTTCCATTAGGCTTCTTGGAGTTATCCAAGGCATATGCTTCGGCTTCCTTGATTAGCCTATTACGCTTACGAATGTAGTCGCAATTATGCCATTGGGGAATGCGTGAGTATTCATCTCCGTTCTTGTCCTTGATTTCGGGACAAGAGCAGTAGGCTAAAACTTGTACTATTTTCATTGTTACCAGACTTTGAAGATAAAGATGGAAAAAGCTGTGATTATCCCTATGGATATGAATGTCAGTACCTTTTTGATGTCATGTAATTCCTCCTGCAAGTGCAGGATTTCAACATGGTGCTTCCTACTCATCTCTAGGAGGTGGTTAGACTCCCTGTTCTGAAAGTCTAGCCCTGCCTCCAGAGCAATGATACGATTTCCAATAGTGGTTTTGGTGGTTGCCATTGTGGTTGCTGTAATGGTTTAGAAAGGAATGTCGTCGAAATCCTCTTCCTGTTTTGGTGCTGGCTTGGTTCGATTCTGGAATGCCTTTGCTGGCTTTACCTTATCCACAAAGCTAGGTGCTGATCCTCCGTTACCCTTGTCCTTGTAGTTGCCAATGATTGGAGAGGTGACTCCTGACTCACGCTGTTCCTTGGTTAGTGAGTGCTTCACTACACCATCGTTGTCATGTGCGTCCTTGCCATCCTTGTTGGGAAAGCAAACAAGGTTAAGGTATTTGGTGATTGTTCCATCCCTCTTGGTAACTTCCTTGAGGAGTGACTTGTCGATTTTGCTGGTGTCTATGCTTAATGTTATCATGGTGTTGGTTCTTGTGTTGGTTTGTCGTCATCGGAAATGAATCCTTCTGACTTCAAATAATTGAAAAGGTTCTGGAGTTGGTTTTTCGTGACTTTGCGGCTATCGCCAGGGAAAGCAGTAAAGTGATCAGTATGGTGCATAACGATCCACTCACGACCTTTGAACTTAATCCACAATGCTCTTGCGTCTTCTGGGTATTCATTAGCGGTCACGGGATATTGATGGTTCGCTTTCCTTGGATTCGATGAGCCAACCGAGTGCATCATCAACTGCTGATTTGGCATCCTTGGATTTGATTCCTCTTGCCTTTGCAACTGCCTTCTCAAGTGACGAGATAGACAGCTTTGCACAAGCAAGAATATCAGATTGTTCAAGAACACCAGAAAGCGCAGATATAGCGGCGGTGGTATCTGTGACATTACGAGATGTTCTTCCTTTTGTGAGTGAATATCCAGCAATTTGCGCCCCTGAAATGAGCCTTGACTTGAGTTCCTTTCGGATCTCATCAATGAAATCCTCAACGATAATGGACTTGGCATCTAGGTGAGCCAATTCCTCATTCGATAGGGTGGATACTGCAACGCTTGAAGCTACTTGCAGGGTGGTTGTTGCGGCTTGAGCATTGCCATAAGCGTCTGGGCATATGTTTTTAGCACGACACCACTTACAAGCATCTGGAGAAGGATTTCTTGGAGAATCATGCTTTAGTGAAGCATGGACTATGCCAAGGATCTCAACTTCTGACGCTTCTAATTCTAAATCATTGTATTCGGCAATCGTAGTTCCTCCTGCAAGAGGCTGAATGATCGCCACAAGGATGTTCTTGAGTTCGGGGAATGCTTTCTTGACCAGTACGGCATAAGCCTTGAGTTGCTGATTCTCGGAGGCTTTTCCCTGTGCGGTTCGACCTGTCTTGTAATCGGTGACTACTGCTAGATCCTCTCCAAAGAAGTCGATACGATCAATGGCTCCAGAGAAGAGATCATCGTACCAGAATCTTTGTTCTATAACGCTATCCGTTATAGCTCCAAGATCCAGTTGTCGGATCATGTCGCTATAAGCAGAAAGGCATCGGGTGGCAATGTCCTGACCCTCCTCGGATAGTTCCTCAAAGGGTTTCTGATCGGCTAGGACGGCATGAACATCCGTACCCAACTGCATATATGGATTTGCTTCCTGTGGTGGGAGTGTTTTCTCCAAGTTCCAAGAACCTGGGCATAGAGCAAGACGGCTGAATCCGCTTGCTGAAGGCTTTCCGTTGCGTTCGTCGCTCATATTAAAGGATAGGCTTGAATGCTTTTACGTCATCCCACTTTTCAACGAGGCGATTCCTAATTGCATCGGAAATCTCCCAAATCCTGACACTCCTGTCCTTCACCGCTTTCTTTGCAATTAGGAACTCCATCACATGGTCAGCAGAGATATTGTCTGTATCCATCATGCTCTGAAGCATTTCAGTTACATCTTGTGGCAATTCCTTGACCTCTTTCTTCTTTGGCTTCTCAACCTTGACTTTGGGTTGAACCTCATGTCTTTCATAGTCAGGGTCTTTCTGTTCCTCCGTAGGAATCAAGAAGGTCTGAAGCAAGGCGTACTTGTGGGCAATTGCCATTGCCTTATTCGTTGCCTTGTCTCCGCTATCCATACCCTCTCCCACAACATGGCAATTCACGCATGAACCATCTTCTGCTGTGAATCGGTAGGTCATCGGGAGTTGCACAAAACGGAGGATGGTTCCGTTCTTGTTCGTCCTCTCCTCGGTGACAGGTGTTCCTGCAAAGGGAAGAGTGACAATCCCATGCTTGGCTAGAAGGTTATGAAGCTCATTGTAGATGGCATCAATCCCTCGGAAGTTAAAATTCTGTGCTTGGTTTCGGCTATCTTTTCCGATTGCCGTGATGTCTCGCATGACCGCTACCATTTTTTGGGCGATCAGTTGACTTGGTTGCGTGGTTTCAGTATTGTTCATGTGGTTGCTATGCGTGGTTGCTGTAACTAAAATGTGGCTAGGGAGTTGTTCATGGCTCCCTAGCCACTCTTTTTTAGTTACATCTTCTTGTAGCCCTTGTTCATCATAGAACCAGCGGCTTTCATCTTGGTGGACTTGGAAGCTGGCTTGGCCTTCTTCATTCCACTCATCATTTTGCCTTTCGGCATCTTTTTGGTAGGCATTACTTTTTCTTGTTGCGAGGCTTACGCCCCTTTGTTTCTGGCTTGGTAGCCTCTGACTTGATCTTTTCCTTCTTTGCTGGTGACAGCTTTCGGGTGTCGATCAAAGTTTTCCCTGGCGTTGCCTTGGTCTTCATTCCTCGGATCGCGTCGATAATGTCTTTGAGCATTAGGAAACGGCGGTTGGAGAAGAGAGGGTTTCCTCGGTTGCGTCACAGCAAGAAGTTTTTCCTGTGACTAGATCGTGAACCTTCTGGAGAAGGTCAAGATCAATGGTTCCGAGAGCATTGGCGATCTCTTGTGCGGTTTGGTTTAGCGTAGCTAGGTTTGACATATTATGTTTTGGTTGTTGTTTTGGTTACTTGCATCCCCATGCCCGTAGGGACTTGTTGATGCGAGAGTTTGGATCTTTCTTTTTGGCTTCCCCTGTCATCTTTGCTCGCATCCCTTTCATCCTCGAACAGAATGACTTCTTTCGGGCGGCATCTTTCTCTGTTTTAGGGTGCGGTGCAGGAGGCTTTAGATGACCTCCATGAGCCTTGTTATAAGAAGCCCTACCCTTGGCATTCAAGCCACCCTTTGCAGACTTCCCTTCTTTTCTAGTCCATGCTTCTGACATATTATTTCTTTTTAGCAGTTTTCTTTGAATCGCGAAATGCTTTTGCTGTAGGTGCGCCTTTTGATCCAGGCTTCCTCATGTGTTCACCAGAACCAGCGGCGATCCTAGCCCTCTTTTTTTGGATATTTGCGTATAGTCCTTGTTTCATTTATTGTTGGTAGGATTAAATAGAATTTTGTTGCTTTTTCTTATGTTTTCGTCAGCCCACAATGGCTGAAAATTTGTATAATGATTGAGTTTCAATAGTTCTTCTTCTGATGTAGCAGATGCTAAAGGAATTATATGATCCAAATGCCAAAATTGACGATTGTTCCATGTCATTCCTGTTTTGAATTTAGACTCTATGTATGCCTTGAATGCATCAAAAGAACAACATAAGATTTGCTCTGTTCGAGGTCTTTTTTTGAATCCTCCCTCTTTAAGACAATTTGCAATCATACTTCTGAGATTTGAAGCCAAATTGTAAAGTGGTTCTTTCCTGCGTTTGCGTTGATAATCTTTCCCATAGGAAGGATTTTTCTTTTTTTGCCTATCCCTTTTTGCTTTTACAATTTCTGGGTTTGCATAATACCATTTTTTCCCATATTCAGAAAGTTTGTCTTTGTTTTTTTGATTCCATGTCTGAAAGTAGGATCGGTTTTTTTCACGATATGCTTTGGATGATGAAAATACTTTAATTTTCAAATCAGCATATTTTTCTGGCGATACCCAATACTCTCCATTGGGATATGTTTTACCATATCCCCAAAACATTTTTCCATCCTCTCGGATAGCTCCACGTTTTAGTTTAGGAGAATCTTGTTTCATCAAAGCATTCCAAAGTGTTTCTTGAAAACCCTAGATGCAAACTTGCTCATTGAACAATCGTCTTGTTTAGCTTGTTTAGCAATTATGTCTTTAAGGTCTTTTGTAATATACAGCCCCAAAAATGCGTGGGTGTTAACTTTTGCAGGTGCTTCAGTTTTTAGTTGCGTGGTAGCGATATAGGTGGGTGATTCAGTTGTCATAGAACTTCTGATTGTTGCCTCGGCATGGATCGCTTGCAAGTATATTTTCTAAAAACTTTCGGTTCAGTTTCCAAATGTCCGTTGCGTTTGAGTTGCTTCAAGAATGAATACCAACAAAGCATCTCCTTGTGTCCATTTGAATCGTGAGCCAGATAGCGGTGGAGAGAGATAGGTTTCATCAGTTGTTTTCGATGATGTATTCAATGTCGATTTCAGTTCCACATTTGGGACATTCCCAAATGTCAAACTCGGCATCGTCCCCCTGGATTGCATCCTCCATCCTCCCGTTCATGTTTCGGTGAGGCGTAGGAGGAGTGTAATCAATCTCAAAATCGTGCAGACATTCCTCGTTGTGGCATTCGTAGTTAATTTTCATGGTTGCGTTTCAATTATAGGTTGAAGATCGAATCAAGATGACGATCTATGGTGAGTGTAGTTGTGGCGGTTTCGCTTGCAAGAGTTTTCAGTTTCTTTTTTAGCACAAGGAGATCATGGTGAATCTCCCTTGCCCTGGCGGTGCTGATTCTCACCTCATCGTGCTGGTGATGCTCGGAGGTTCGTAGCAGGGTATAGAACAAGGGTTCCATGACCGACACTAAACGGTGGGCTTCTTTAATTGCGGCGGTATTCATATTTTTTGCGTTTCAGTTATGGGTTAATGCTCTGGTGATACCTTGGGCATAGAATCTCCATGCCTTGGGGTTTCGGATTAGACAGACAAGGTGTAGGGTGAGTTGGCGTGTTTTGCTCATTTGTTCACCTTTTCAAGTGCTTCTCTGATAGTTTGGAAGCGTTCGTTGCAGACTTCGGCACAGATAAACATATTCCCATCAATGGTTGCTGGTTCGCCATGGTCAATAATTGTCTGTTCATCATCAAGCGTCCATTGTTTTGCTTCCTCCAAGGCGGCGGTAAGGTGCTTAATCAAAGCGGCGGCATCGTCGCAAGCGTCGGCGGCTAATCCTTCTCCATTGCAATCAGGGTCGTCGTTGTATTGTTCATGCTCTCGGAGCATAGAGGCGGCGGCGTTTAATCTGGTGATGATGTTGGGCGTGTTCATGTGGTCGGATTGGGTTGTTGTTGTTGTTTTTGCGTCTAAGTATAGTTTTCAGCTTTCGTATGCTCCACAATAGTCTCGGATTGCTTCAGTTATGCTTCCGCCTGTAAAAAAGGCAAGGATCTCCTCGGCATCGCGTTGATTCAGTTGGTAGCCTATCATCGCGGCTGTTATGATAATATCGTAGGTTGTCGGGTTCATTGTATCCTTTCGGGTTGTTTCGGTTCAGTTATAGGTTGGCAAGATTGCTTTTATTTTTTCTATCTCCTTTGCCATGCGATCCGTTGCCGCAATTAAACGGCTTAAGATTGCATCCAGGGATTGATCTTGCGTCTCTGTTAAGGGGTGAAAAGACGTTGCAAATTGATCTTTGCAGAATAAGTCAATTCCCCGATGCTTTTCTTTTGGTTCGTTGCAATGCTCGCAGGTCATAGGTTTTTCAAGATTTGATCAGCATCGCTCCCGAACCATCTTAGGAGTGCCATATGTGCATGAGTAGTTAGTCCTGCATCCTTTAAGATTTCAACGGCCAGGAAAAGAGAGGCTTCCCTATCTCCTCCTCTAATCTTTTTCCAATCAGAGGCAAATTGATTTGCGTCCTCAATGGCGTGTCCTTTTGAATACTTATCACGATCAGCATGAGGGAAGATTTCCCATTGCAATGCATCGGTTTCTTTTTCGATTTGATCGAATGATTTCATGGTGTTTTCCTTTCGTTGTGTTGTCCTAAGCTGAATTGCCCAGGCTACTCCCCTCTCGATTAGAAAGGGGAGTGTGCCTAATCAATCAACGGAAATAATGATGGATACCCCGTAATTGCTTACCCTGTAGCCTAAGAAGTTTTCCTTTTTTTTGTGGGATTCCCTTTCAAGTCTGTGAATTGCTTCTATTGCCGCATCATTACGGCCTATAAAATCACCTGATGATGACCACTCTTTAACTTCATGGCTTGAATTTTTATTGTTGGGAAGTTTTTCATATTATGCGAAGAGATAAAGTGCGAAGATTGCAAGCCATGATACAAAGATTAGAATGCTTAAAAGGATTTGTATAAGTTTCATGGTTAAGCCTCTTGTTGAAGTGAAAACTGATGGCAAGTTTCCTCTGCCGCGTACCATGCCAATGCGTTCAGGATTTGAACATCATCTCCATTTCCGAATACGGTCTCGCCGATGTAGTCGATCGAGTAGTCATAGCAATAAGGTTTTTTCCTTTCCCTAGTCATCAGGCAGTTGAAACCTTGTATCATTTCCAGCATTCCAACTCCAAACTCATCGGCCTGATGCTTTGCCATTTCACGAATCAATCGAATGTGCCGTTTTGCAAAGGCATTCGTGTCTGAATAATAAATGAAACCCCCAAATCCTCCCGAGACTCCATGGTTAAGAATATCTTCCCAACAATTCAAGAATACTTCCTCTCCACCTATTTGTTGAACTACTGCCTTCGCAAGTTCTGGGAACTGAAAGGCTGAATAATCAATCTGTTCTTTCGTCGTGCTCATGTTTTTCTCCTTTTGTGTTTTTTGGTTGGTTACTTGGTGAGGGATTTAAGGCGAGCGACTTCAGCAATCAATGCGGTCTTGAGGGAATCAGCAACTCCTGGGGAGTTGATGACTTTTGTGTACCAAGCAATATGTGCAAGGCGTGTCTCTGAGTTGTAGTCGTTAGTCATTTTTTTAGGTTGGTTGCGATGACTCGTGAACCAGCTTGTTTGCTTGTTCCATCGGTCATCATGGAATCATCATGCCATCATCTTTCCATCATTGCAAGAACTTTCTGCAAGAATCTTTTGGAAAGTAAAAAGAGCATCAATCAATCTTCTTCAACCATGCAGGACAACCTTTCCTTTTTCTCTCTCTCGTTGCAATTTCTACGCCTGGAATTATCCGATAAGATAAAGTGAAAATATCAACTCCCTTTCCCTTTTTCCATGCTTTCACTTCTTCAATCAACCTCACAAGATCCGTTTTCCAATGGACAACCTTCAACGGAACATCCAACCTTTTATACCTTTCAAGCTGAAGTGTTCCTTCCGTTTCAACGTGTTTCACCTCAATGATACCCCATAAGGTTTCATCGTCTTTTATTGCAAGATCATGGCGACCATAAGGGCTTGTCCATTCTAATTCAAAATCAATCCCTTCAAACGCCAATCTCATCCCAATTTGAAAAACCAAGTTTGCTTCATGCTTCATGCTTTCAGTTTAGCATTGACACAATTTTTGGCGATCATTAAAATCTGAAACTACCCGATGAGTCACCTTTCTTTCTCCATCCGTTGACACTCCTAGCAAACTCTGTCAAGAATGCTCTCTCTATGCCACGCCAACGTCAACTCAATTCAAGGCAACTCAAATTCTGCCGATTATACGCTTCTGGAGAATCAATAGCACAATCCCACAGAAGGGCAGGATATTCTTGCCCTACCATAGAAGGTCATGGAGCAAACGGAATCCGACTTCTTAAATCAGAAAGAATCCAGAATGAGATAAAGAAATTAAGAGAGAAAGCTTTTGAAAAAGATGCTCTTTCTTTCGCTGAAAAGCGGTCTTTTCTGGCACGCGCCGTTCGCGCTGATGCGAGCAATCCCGATGCTGACCTAGTTCAAGAGGTAGTCGAGACTCACGGGGAAAGCGGGTCGAGTAAAAGAGTGAAAATGGTATCGAAATTGGAAGCGATTAACATTGATAATAAAATGGTAGGTGATAACTACGCGGATAGGTCGCCCGCGGTATCAAATCCGTTCCTCTTCCTGGTAACTCTCGGCAAGCAAGACGCGATACAGGAAGTCAAAGTCTCCGCGCCTGTAATAGAAGCCGAGCTTGTAGAATAGGATACCAGGCGAGACGCTACGGCCCTTTTTTTCTTCGGGAGATCCTAAGGAATCTCTTTCGGGTGGTGGCCCTCCCCCACACCATCGGTTTTTAGGGAACGTATATGCGACAGGAGCCAACCAAAAAAAATCCTGTATGGGAACTTTCCCTATTAAAAGATCCTTTTAGTGTTGACTAGAGGGATGAGAATGAATTATAAGATAGGCAATGAGTTTACGATACCCCGCGAGTGATTTTACAAGGCCGAGCATAATGCTGTTGAGATCGCTTGTGCATGAGTTGGGTGAGGATGCGAGTAAGGAGCCAGGTGGCTATGGTGGGTTGAAGTTGGAGAGGAAGAGGTTGGGGGATATATTAAAGGAGCATATAGATGATCCTAGACTTTCTGATTGGGATAGAGATATGATTCGTGGACTATGAATGAAGGAACATTACTTTTGACGTTATTGAATGCGGCTACGGTTGCTCATGTTTTGCATTTGAGGAGTTTGAGTTATTCGGAGCATAAGGCATTGCAGAAGTTTTATAGTGAGTTGCCAGATTTGGTGGATGCTGTGATTGAGGCATGGCAGGGTAGGCATGGGGAGTTGGTTGATTATCCAGACCAGATGGTTGAGATTAGTGAGCATAGGGATGCCTTGGAGTTTGTGATGTATTTGAAGATGTTGCTTGAGGAGGAGAGATATGTATTGGGTGAGGAGAGTGAGATTCAGAACTTGGTTGATGGGATTGCGGAGTTGATTGATTCGACGCTTTACAAGCTGACGTTTTTGAAGTAGGTTTGTTTTCTTCTCCAGATGGTTTCGACCTACTGGATGCGCTGACCGAAAGGTTGCCGCTTAAATTGGGGGAGGCATTGAGGGGCGAAATCGGGTGGAATCACCAAGAAGGTGCGATCTCGACGTAGTAGCGACCTGAACCTCCTCCGACCTTTTTATGATCCACGAATTTCGTAATCCGATGCCTGTGCTTACGCCTGTGGGCGATGGGTATGCGATCTATGTTCAGAGTGGCGGTGTCTTTGACAATGACGTTTGGACTGTCTGTATGTGTAAGGATGGGTCTGTGAAACACTTTAATACGGGACAGGTGAAGATGTGGAAAAATGCTACCTTTGGTATTGAGAAAAGGCTTGCAAACTTTTAGGGAATTCCTAATAGTTCAATCGGAATCATTGCTGGTTGCATTGGAAATATCCGATGGTGGGTCGCTCCCATAGGGTAGGAAACTACCGCCAGAGATGAGTCCTCCCTTACGGATCGGGGAATAGCCGTATAGCCAAAGGATAGGCGATAGGTCGCACAATAGCGGGCCGTCCTCAACAGTCCCGTATCGGGGAAACTCGATTCCACATGGTTCGCCCAGCGGGACTTTAATTTCATAATTATACCCCTCACGCCTCTGCCTGTGAGCAAGCGCACCAGAGGGGTTCTTATTTATAAAGAACTACTAAAATGTTTACAATTAGTAGTTGGATTCCCCTCATGGGTGATTATCCCAGCATCCGCTAATCAAACCATGCTACACTTCCAGACTGCACGATAAACAAGACGAGTGTAGTGTTCACAAAAAATGTAGTGTTCGCGCTACCATGAACGAAAATATGTTTGTGAACTGCTACATCTGTCCTTTTCAGAAGGATAGGTTATTAAAAAAACGTCTTTTTATAAATCCTTTGATTGGCTACCGATCATGGATTTGAACCATGACTAGGGGAGTCAAAGTCCCCTGTGCTACCGTTACACCAAAGGGTATTAAGTCTTTTTGGGTCTGCCCCTGCCCCTTGGCACATTGACCCTTTCCCGCCACACAACTGACCCATAGATTGTTTTGATTGCCAATTCCTCTGGCATATCAAGGACATGGGATTTGAGGCGTTTCTGGTACTCTGGATCTAATCTGCCAACTATCTCTCCATATTCTTCACCACCCAATGCTTTCTGTATAGCTTCTTTCATTAAAACTTCTTGAACATTCATTTTATAAAAGTGTTGACATTGGGAAAAATTTCTCTAGAAGGGGGTTTGTATGGAAAACACCAACACAAAGCTAGACCTTGAAAAGACGTGCGACGAGTGCGGTGGTACTGGTCGTGATTTCTATGACGAGGGATGGGGAACTCCATGCTGGAAGTGCAACGGTTCAGGTCATGTCGTCACCAAAGATGGTGCGGCTATTCTTCAACTGTTTGCTCATCAGCAGGGTCGGCTTCTTCAATTTGCTTAATTGCTTCTAGCAACTTTCGCATAAGGTAACTGACAAAGTACGCAAGTGCTTCGTCCTTACCCTCCTTTTCATCAACACCTTTGTCCTGCAAGATAAGGTTTCCAATGTGGACACATTCGTGTGCAAGCCATGCAATCTTTTCCGTGGTCATTTCCCACTCTTTCATGAATATGATTCTTTGATCACCACAGTATGAAAGCATACCCGCTGTGTTAATCTCTGGAAAATCCTCTGCTTTTATATTAGGAAATTTGTTTCTATACCATTCTTCTGCTGACTGTTGGGTAACGGGCCAAACAAGAAGACAATGATCCTCCCAAAAATCTATGTCCAAATAGTATTCGTGAGGTTTCATTTTTTGTAGTAGTGCCATACCATCTGTTTTGCTCTGCCAGCCTGTATTCTGAATTGTTTCCTTTGCATTTCTCCACGCCTACAAGCCTGTTTGCATTGATACTCTATGGTTTTTTGAGGTATATTTTTTATGACAGAAAGCATTTCCAATGTGATCCAGCCTTCTGGAACTTCATCTAATTCTTTGTGGGTTAAGAATTTTATATCATTAACCCAAGAATACATACTGGAGCGCAAGTCTGCCTCGCTAGGATTTAATCGGAGTGGTTTCTTGCGGCTCATATTGGATTAGTTTGGTTGCTGGTAGTTCGCCTTGTTCACATCCACGGAAGTCAAGGATGCCGATGCCAGGGCGACAGATGGCATCTCCAACTACTTTGTGACCATAACGGGTAAGCAACTGCCATGCGGGAGTTACCATGAATATTCCGTTACCATCATTAAAGATTCCTCCCGTGTGGCGATGGCCTCGTAGATAAACCTTGGGAACCCTATGCCCGACACGGGAGTAATTCTGACGGGCATTGCCCATAGTAATGCTCATGGCTCCAGCCTCAAGATAAGCCCTAACAGATGTTGGCATATGGTGAGCTACATCTATGAGAGTACCATTGATTTCAATAAGTCCCTTGTCACCCAACCAGATTGCACCCAATTCTTTGGCAATCATCTTTTCCCAATCTCCAACGTGACACTCGGTTCCTGCTGTCATGTAAATTTTGGATGCCATTTTAGCCAGAGGCTTCAGGCATTCAATGGCGGCAAGTGTGTGGTCTAGGTTGAGGGCCGCAACAATTTCATTGGAACCATGATGCCTTCCCTCAATGCAATCTCCATTGATGATAAGAATAAAAGGAAATCCCTTGAAATGATCTTTGATCTTTTTGTCTTTATCCTGCCAGCATTGCCATAGCCATTGTTGGTGAAGGTTATTACCAAGACCTATTTTGTTTCCTGTGCTGGTAATATGACCATCGGGCCATAGACCCACAATTGAACCGCAATGAAGATCGCTGACGCAAACTGCGCCAACGGGTTTTTGTTTAGTCATTTGATTGTTTTGGAAGACTTTGCGGTGGTCGATCCGAAACCAAGTTGTCTAATAGAGTAGCCGCATCCCGCAAAGAGACTTCTTCCTCTGCCATCATTTTGGAAAGAAGCTGACACAACTTGATTCGTTTATCTAGATGGTGAAGATAGCTGATGAGATCCAATTGTTCATCACGCAAATTCTGTGCATACCATCCTGCACCAGCAGTCCAGAATTGTGTTCTGTGTTCTGCTTGACCTTTACGGTACTTTTCTAGTCCAGCGGAGCCAGCCTTCGACCAAATATCAAAAGCATCTTGCTCTGCATTCATATCATTTAACTCTAGGTTTTCTTTTTCTTTTTGGCTTTTGAATGGAGCCGTAAGCCACTCTAGCAGGTCGCAGATTTGCATAGGATTTTGCGGATGTTGTGGTTGCTGTTTTGTTCATAGGGTGTTGAGGAATCGTTGCCATAGTCTTATGGGACGAATACAACCCGCCACGTTGCATATGTGACAAGGTGCAGTATTGCAAGCATTTAATTCTTTACCACACTCTGGGCAAAGTCTATTCAACCAACTGATAAAACCGACAAGGATTTTGAATGCTTTTTTCATCAGAATGTCATGTGCATGACCTGACATGAACAATCTGCACCATTTTTATCTGCCTCGTCAATGTCGGCAAAAATAACAGAGTTATTGAATTTATCCATTGTGGTAAGCATCCATTCCATTGATTTACGGTATTGATGATACTCTGGTTGGAACATACCGCTTATAACAATGTTCTTGTCTGGAATACGGATCAAATTGGTAGCTCCTGTTGCCTCCATATCTTTTGGAACAACAATGATATTTGCCAGCCTCTCAAGACGCTTGAATGATTCTGAATCAATACCAGAACGGCAAACCATGAAATTTTCTTTGTCGATTACATGGATACAGCAATCAAGATGGTAAAGATCATCACTAACCATCTTCATGGGGATGATTTCTATGCCACCCTTTTTGGAAATCCATTCCTGTGCCTTCCAATCAGAGAACTTTCCGTACCCACCGAAATAGGTTTTGTCTTTCCAATGCTTGGTTTCAG
>Ga0208498_1000533_pt1 | contig 14487 bp, 21 predicted proteins | sample CryBogCBE12Aug09_FD_185502 | JGI IMG/M metagenome (GOLD analysis project Ga0208498, IMG submission 185502) | Freshwater microbial communities from Crystal Bog, Wisconsin, USA - CBE12Aug09 (SPAdes) (version 2) | ecosystem: Environmental > Aquatic > Freshwater > Lake | place: Crystal Bog... | reverse complement strand
TAGGTCTGGGCTTGAGTATGGGGATTTGAAAAGAAAAGTCAGTTTCTAACCTATTTTACGTAAGAAACTGGAAAAAAGTGTCAAAAATTGAAGTGATGTCTAGGCGTTGTTGTGATGTCAAAAAAACAGAAAGATGCAGTGTAATTGTAGTAATGATTATTGTTGGTCTAAGATACCAGCTGGTGCAGTTTCTAGTTACGATTCTGATAATTTACCCGCTTATATAAATGTTATAAAAAAACATAATACAATGTTTGTACCAAAAAGAATTACAAAATTAATTCCTTATAGTGAATGGATTGAGATTTGTGAAAATATGGGTTGTGATAAAGATGGTATTCGTTGGGTTCCATTTGTTCCAACTAAGAAATAAAAATACCCCGGTTATTTAAAATGAGCGTATCAATTGATACTTATATAAAAACGTTAGAAACAGAGTTTTATTTTTCAGAATGTTATGATACTAATGAGTCTCTTGTTAGGTCATTTAATCCTGGTACAATATTATTAACTCCACACGCCAAACTAAAACAAAGACCTTGGTTAAAAAAAGCGTTTGATGAATGGAATCGTGGTGGGCGTACAATTTTATTAGTTACACCATTCAGAACTTCGTGTAAATATTTCCAAGAATTTTTGACTAAAAATGCTGAAATAAGAGTTATTACAACATCATTATTATATAAAGACCACAAAGTATTACGTCCTATGGTTCTTGCTATTTTTAAAGCTAAACCTACTAGAGAACTTACACATTTAGTCACATTTGATTAAAAGCGTGTAAATTTAAACTCACCTTGATATGGAACACATACAAATTTTCCACTCTCATTCTTTTTCAACTCTACAAAACCTTCTACTAGATTTGATAAACATAACCTATTCATTGTTTTGACACAGAACCAGCTACTTAAATCTGCTTCTGTTAAATTTGGACAAGTCATATCACCATCAGCTAAAAAATGTGCCGATAACATATCATTTGTGAAACGTGGATTATTACCAAAAGAGTTATACTGTACCTTTTCGTGGCTACCGTGCTTGCCGTCTTTGCCCTTTGGACCAACTTCACCCTTTAACCCTCTAGGGATTACTAAGTTAAGCGTGTATAACATATCATTTTCACGGCTCATAACTGCAGATGGTGATTCTCCTACAACTACTGAGCCCATTCTAATAACTGGTACTGGACCTGGAGGACCCATTACTCCTTGATTACCTGTAGGTCCTGGAATCAAAGAATCACGTCCATCACGCCCAGCATCACCGGGGACACCCTGGTCTCCTTTGTCACCTTTAATATTCATACCGTCACGTCCTGGAGGTCCTGGAGGTCCTCTTGGTATCTTACAATTAAGAGTCATATCATTCATTACTAAAGTCAATACATCACCTGCGCAAGTTAGACTAGCTTCGGACATTTCTTCTACATTTACATTAAGATTTTTCTTTCCTGAAAATCTTTTATTATCTCTTTTAAAGCAGGGCAACAGCTTTTTTTTAAATGAATACATATCTCTTTTATTGATAGTTTTTTTACATCTATATCATCTAACATTTTACAACCTGTGCCTAACACTTTGAATACTAATTCCTCTTTTGTCATTCGTCTGATGACTCTTTCTCTTTCTTCGTCTTTCTCACTTTCGGAGCCGGTACCACTGTCGTATCCGTTGCTTTCTTTACTAATCTGGATTTCTGGTTTTTTTTTAGCTCTGATGCTGGAGCTTCTACTTTTGATTCACGTGCTTTTGCTAAATTCGCCATACGCTGTTCTCTTGTTGCTTCTGCCTTTGCTGCCCGCTCAAAAAAAGCAATCTCATTTTTTAACTGGTCTGCTGTTGCCTTTGATATAGGTGCTGATGATATCTTTGCTCTCAGCTCTTTTGCTTTCGCTCTCAACTCTTTCAGTGACGGTTCCATTTTCTAATTAAGAGTTTCATTTTTCTTCTAGACATTTTTCGCACACCGGGGTTCGCATCCATTCTAAGTGAAACTTTTTACACTTGACACATTTACAATCAGATGGTTTCATTGCGTTAAACCTATTTACAAATTGACAACGGGTACAGTTACAATCAACTTTAGAATATCTAGTTGGCTTACACTCTCTTTTAAACAATGTGAAATCTGACTGGGTCAAAATTGAGGGTTGCATCTATATAATACTTTTTTTTTGAAGAGTGCTGGCTTCCTAAAAAAAAAAAAATTTTAGCCACCTATTGGCAATTTGACAGGTTGATATTTTTTATATATGGTAAATTGATAAATTAATATAAAAAGATACTATAAATATATAACAAATATCAAAAGTCTGTCAAACCGTCTGTCACTGTTTTTTTGGCTGTCAAATACTTTAGTAGCCTTGGAATGTTGTTCCATCCCAGTAAATCATTATCATTCCAGCGTTTTGAGTATTACTAGCTCCATGAACTACTGTGTTGTTAGAAACACCAGTTAATGTTATATCTTTAACTGAACCACTACTAACATTACCGTTTCTTATATAAAAGTAAAATCCAACATCATTTGCTGTTAATGGAGTTGCTCCTGTATTTGCTATTGCTGTAGTTGTTATACCAGTCAATACATAGATTCTACCTTTGTAAGTGGCTATTGGAGCTATTGTACCACCAGATGCTTGGACTACAGTAGTAAAATCAAAAGCATCATATGTTACTTCATACGTGGTTGTATTATAAAACATTAAATTATTCTGATAAGCAACATTAGCAGGTGTGGCACGTACTGGACGTATATATGTTGAACCAGCTTGTGCCGGATTTAATGCGTTACCAGATGCATTTAACACAATTGTTTGACCAAAACCTCCACCAGTACTTGACGCATTATTACCAATAGCTATTGAATTAGCACCTAATGATATATTACCCGCATAATTACCAATAGCTACAGCATTTATACCTAGATTTGAATTACCAGCATCAGTACCTATAGAAACACTACCAGTACCGGCTGCCGTATTACCAGCACCATAACCTATAGATACAGCATTAGTACCTAATCCATATTGACCAGCTAATGTACCTATTGCTATTGCTTGAGCACCTATTGATGAAATGCCAGCTTGATTACCAATTGACATAGAATTAACTTGAGCATTTATTGTACCAGCTGATAAACCAATATTAACAGTGTTATTACCAGTATTAAGATTACCAGCATTATTACCTATTGATATAGCATTATTACCAGTATTTGTTTGACCAGCATCATAACCTATAGAAACAGCATATGTACCAGCACTTGAAGCATTTGTGTTACTACCAATACCTATTAATGTACTTTGAACAGCATATTTAGTGCCATTAAAAACAGCAATTTCACCTAACACATTTGCTACAGGTAAAGCCACATATGGAAATGAATTTATTGTTGAAACATTGATTGTACTAGTATTAATAGCTGGTGTTGTTATTAAACCACCGACATTATTTATTGTTAATGTACTTAATATAATATCAGGATTATTTGGTTTTACACCATTAATAGTGGAAACATTTATTGTGCTAGCATTAACATATGGCGTAGTTATTCCACCGATATTATTTATTGTTAATGTGCTTAATTGAAGATTGGGATTATTAGGAATTACTCCATTTATTGTTGAAGCTGTTAATGAAGAGATAGATGCTGTAGTAAATGTTGATATTGTTGTTACAGCAGGAGGATAACTAGCACCATTAATTGATGACACATTGTCTAAAACAACACTAGCTGTACCTATAATTGTTGTACGACCTTGAATTACTAAATTAGGTGGAGCTGTATTACCATTCCAATATGGATAAATATTTGATGCATATACAGGAGAACCCATTGAAATACCAGTATCTCCATAAATATAAACAGTACCAGGAACTTGATATGATGAATTTGGAATAAGAGATGCAACTAATGAAACACCCAATGTACCATTAATAAAATTATAACCAGCTAAACTACCAATTGGTGTAGCATAACCAGCATATGAGTTAATTCCTGCGGCACTTAATGTTATTGCTCCACTTGCTGTTTGCGATGCTGCGCCCGTATTAGCCTGTATAAAGACTTTTCCACCAGTTTGAACGCCTGTTAATACATCTGTGCCAGCATTAGCTATTATATTTACTGCTCCATAAAGACCACCAGGTCCATTACCACCATTACTTGTTATATTTGTTTGACCACCTAATGACCCTAATTGACCAGCATTAGCTGTTAATGAAATCTGACCATAACTACCATTTGCTGTATTTAGATTTATAGCTGAAGGTGCTGTTGTTACTACGCCTTCATCTGCTAAAACATTAATTGAAGGACCATATAATGTTGATATATTAATATTTGGAGAAAAAATATTTTCAGCATATAATGTTGAAGCAAAAAACGTTGAAACATTTACATTGTTTTCAGTCGTTTGAGTATCTACATATAATGTTGAGATATAAGCTGTGTCACAATTTAAAATATGCTTAGGAGGTATATTTACATCTGCGTTAGCTGGATATTGAGCCCAATTTGCTAAATTAGGTATATCTGATACATAAGCAAGTTGATTGCCGTTCCATGTTAATGTTGTATCAGAGTCGGGGATTGCTGGAATAGCAGTCAAAGTAGCATTTGTATCATTAAAAAGTATCGTGCTATTTATTGTAGAAAAATTAGACCAGTCTTTAGGGTTACCATAAAAATTACCACCGCTATTATAATAAGTAGCATTTTGAAATGACATTTATTATAAGAAAGAAATTATTTAGAGATGAATATAATAATTCATTACAACTCTAGAAGGAGTTATATTCATAACAGTAGGAACTTGGAAATATACTGGTGGATTTACTATATTAGGGTCACCTATTGTATAATAGAGATTTTGATTATTGTAAGTGACGCTTGGTCCAAGATTATTAGGGTCACCTGACCTATTTTGTCCTCCTGAGATTTGACTAGATGAACCACCAGGTTGATATTGAGTATGAGTATGTGGTCCTACAGCGTATGAATCTTGAGAAATATTATTGCTATCTTGATAACTACCTAAACTAAAACCTAGTCCAGCAGCAGTTACAGTATATGGGGTATTATCTTGGTCAAAAAGTGTTGGTCTATCTAAAACTAAAATTGGATAGTTTGGTTGAACATAAGCGACTCCATTACTACTACCACCATTGTAATTTAATATATATTTTATAACATAGTTTAATGGGTCCACTGAAGGGTCAGTATGTTTAATAAACATACCTACTTCTAAATTACCACCTGTTTCAATAGAATTAACAGCCAAACATTGACGATTTGGATAGCCATTAGGGGCAACCGTACCAGCTGGTAATGAAGAAAATCCAGTAACATTAATGGTAAATTGATAGTTTGGAACACCAAAGCTTGTTTGTTTTGCTCCAAATATTGTACGTGTTCGTAAATCTGGTACATTAAAATTACTTTGACCGGTACCACCATATCCAGTTTGTATAGCATTCCATAAATTAGTATAAACAGGATTTGTACCATCATACGCAGAACCATCACATATTACCCAATTTTGTAAATAAGCAGCATAAGAATTACCAGCAAACGGCATAACCATACCAGGTGGGAAAGGTGCGTATGGCAACCCATTAATTAAACTTACATTAGAAATATAAGGCATTACTGCAGTTGTCGTTGAAGGTAATGTTAAACTCTGCTGAGAACCACTTTTAATAAAACCACCCATCCATGTTATAGTAGATACAGCACTATTATTATTTGTATAAAACTGTATGCCACCAGCTGATGAATCCACAGATGTATTTAAGATTTCAGTTGAATTAAGAGTTGTTGATGGAGCTCCATAATTATTTTTTAGTACATCATACATAATTTTACCACTAGTTAAAGGAGTATTATGATTAAAATCACCACTATTTCCAGGTTGAGCAGGAATTGATATAAATGGTGATTGAGCTGTTACTGCTGTAAATGTTGATGTATTTTCTTGTAATGATGATACTGTGGGGGCTGTAATTGTTGATAAAAATGTAGTAGTACCATTTTGATTAGCTGTGATATTTGTTAAAGGAAAGCCACCATTAACATTAGCATTAGTACGGATTTCTGTGTTTGTAAAAGAATCTAATAGCAATGATGTACCATTAAATAATCCTATATTAGCACCATACTGTGAAATTCCTGGTTGACCTTGACGAATATTTATGCCTGTTTGTTGTAAATTTAAATTATTAGAACCAGTAACAATATTACCTAAAAATATTGAATCAGTTTGATTAGTTATTTGTATATAGTCCATTGTTGATTCATTACTAAATCGGATTGTTTCACTATTACCATTAAATTTCATTTCAGGACCATTTATATCATTGTAGAGTTTAATAACATTATTGTTGGTTGTTGTATCGTGATATATTTGTAAGCCAGTACCTGAATTACTAGAGTCATTTACTTGTAATCCAGCATCAGCTGAAATAGATACTAATCCTTGACCCCGTGCTGGACCGACTGTTAAAGTAGCTTGTTGATTAACTGTATTAGAATAAATACTGACACTATTATCTATAGCCATAGTAAATTCACTTAATAATGTTGGTCCAGATGTTTGATTTTCAGTAATAACAAGCCCTTTTGTATCACTTTGTATAAATCTATTAAAATATTGTGGGGCAGGAGCACCAGGAGGTATTGCTGGTAAAATCTCTATAGGACCCTGTATTGCTGTATCTCCAGGAACAACGGGTGTCTGTTCTTGAATATAATAACCATTATTGCTATTTGAGTAGGTCTGACTTTGGAAAGCCATTTATTAAAGCAACGATTATTTTTCTGGGCATTTAGTGCGAAATACACCACCATTGTAATTATCAATCACAAAAAAATGATGGTCCTCCGTCAATAGGCGATAGTGACGGATTTTTTCAAGCATCTTCATACCGGGAGGGAAATAAGATGATAGGTATGCCTTAATTACTTTTTCTATTTGTTCTTCTGAGTTTAGCTTAAAACAAAATACAAAATTAATATTAGTACGTCCAGCAGAGTTTAGTAAAGTCATCGCTTGAGCTGATATGATGGCACTGCAGTTACTGTTCCTGTAAATAGTGAGTAGCTTGAGGACCTCTTTATCAAACTTAACACCAGTAACAATGTCGTCCAATACTGCCAGAAACTCATAATTATTATCTGTCTCTTTATTTATCATAGCAAAATCTTTAATTACTCTTGGAAGATATTGAGGAGCTTGAATTATATGTTTAGGGGCTCCTTTATAAATCTGTGCTTGAGGTGAACCAGTCATTAATACAGAACAATGATTCTTGAAATACTTATTTAATAGCTGAATAAGACAATGGGTTTTACCTGCTCTTGTTGAACCTATAAGAGCTATAGAACATCCACCTGTTTCTGGTAATGATAACTCAAAAGGTTTATCTGGACAATTTTCCATTTACTTAATAGAAAGAAAAAAGATGGACCTAATTCGCCAGATGCAAGAAAATAGAGCTAAGATGAGTATTGTTAAAGAAACAGCAAAACAGGTATTTAGCCCTCCACCTCTAGAAATGGATAAAAGACCGAAGACCCTTAATAAACGTCGTAAAGATATTATAGAAGATTGCCCAAAAATTAAAGTTGTTCGGGAGTATTTTACAGATTTAGTTGCCCGGCTTTCAGAATATTCTGACGATGAAGAAATTTAACAACCACTTCTATTCAATATCATTTTCAACTTTTTAATCCAGTCCATCTGAAAATCTAAATGATATTCTAAATAATTAAGCATATCAATGTTATTTGTTTCATTCTTAGCTTTATTAATGTATGTTTGCACTCTAGCGTTGTGTGATTCAAGATATTTAATACTTTCTAATACAACATCTTTTACAGGTGTGTAGCCTTCCATTTATTCTTAGACTAGATATTTACTTTATGCTTTTTTTTATAAAAAAATATAGATGCATAATATATAATGGCAACTTTGACTTTACATAAGGGTGACTGCTTAACGGTTATGAAAGACTTATCTGCTAATAGTATTGACTTGATTATATGTGACTTGCCGTATGGATGCTTATCTAATAATGGAAAACCTAAAATGTCTGAAGAAATGAAAAAGAAATATGATAGAACAGCGGAAGGTGGCTATGGTAGTGGCTGTCCCTGGGACGTGAAAATAGACCTAGCTAAATTCTGGGAACAGGCTAAACGTATATTGAAAAATGACCACTGTCCTGTAATTCATTTCTGCACAACAAAATTTGGCTTTGAATTATATAATTCTAATCCATCATGGTTTAGATATGACCTAGTATGGGATAAACAGCGTGGTGTTTCATTTTTGAGCGCAAATAAGATGCCTATGCGCAGTCATGAAATGATTTATGTATTTTCAAAGGCGGGGTCTTACTATAACAGAGTGGATATTAGCGGTAATTTTAAGGCATGGAATGTTAAAAGAACTGGACAAGTATCCGTACAATATGGTGGTGCTAAAAGAAATGATGGGGCTGGTGGAGAAAACAAACGTTGTGCATTATCAGTAATTCAAAATCCTACCTCTTCAATACGTAATGGACACCCTACAGAAAAGCCTGTTGAGTTATATAAGTGGCTAATACAACGTTATTGCCCGCACGGTGGTACTGTATTAGACCCTACATTTGGTTCTGGTAATTCTGTATTTACTGCACATGAGATGGGAATGAACGCAATAGGAATAGAGAAGGATGATAAATTTTTTGAGAAAGCAGAAAAGAAATTAAATACAATAGAGTAGAATGCCTTACAAAATAGAGCATCGCAATAGACTTTGGGCTGTTGTTAATACTGAAAATGGCACTAATCACGGTTGGACTACTAAAGAAAAGGCAGAAGCTCAGCTCCGACTTTTATTAGCTATGGAGTATAATCCACATTTTATAAAAAAAGAAACAAATAAATAGAATGCCCGGCTCATTATATATCGGACCCATTAAAGAGTTAATTGGTTCTACAACAGCTAAAGAAGCAAAAGTTGAGAAGGTTATTAAGAAGCACGTTGAGATGGCTAAGAAAGAGCTAAAGTCTAAGAAGCCACGGATGTAGCAGAAAAAAAATATAAGTTTAAATAGAAAGATGTGGCTAGAATGTTTTATACAGGTATCACTTATGATTGCTGTATATCACGTATTTTTCGCTCTAAAACAAAATAGTGTTAAATCATATAATGACCGATTTTGTTATTGCTGTGCCCAGTTATCAGAGAACGAAGGATTGTCAAAAGAGTCTCCGGCTTCTCAAAAAACACCAGTTGCTTGGAATGACAACGTTGTTTGTGACTGAAGGTGAATACAATCAATACAGAGATGAATGTGTTAAGGCTGATTTGATGCCTAGTAATATTGTAATAGGACACATTGGGCTTATACCTCAACGCACATTTATCTATAATTTTTACCCTTCTGGAACACATATATTTATGATGGACGATGATGTTGAAGACTATATTGATATTAGCGGTAATTCTGCTAATATTGCTCCTTTTATTAAGATGGGCTTTGATGAATGTGTAAAAGAAAAGTGTCGTATGTTTGGTTTTTACGCTGCATGTAATCCATTTTTTATGCGACAAACTATTACTACTGATTTAAAGTATTGTATTGGGTCGTCATTTGGTATTATTAATACAGGCTCTGAACCAACAATTCCTATTGAAGACCATTGTGGACTTAGAGAGGATTACTTCAGAACGTGTGGCTATTTTAAGGCTGATGGTAAAGTGGTACGTATTAACTTTATTAGTATGAAGACACGTTATTTAAAAAACAAAGGCGGGTTAGAATATGTTAGAACAGGGGAAAATATTAAAAACGCATCTGACAAACTTAGAGATTTATACCCCGATTGGGTTTCATTGTATATACGCAAAAGCAATGGATTCACTGAAATTCGTTTACGAAACAAATCTAAAAAACATATAAATGGAACCCCGCCAACTTGCCGAATTACCGATTGAAATATTTAGAGATATGCTTATACTTTGTCTTAGATATCCACCCCGTATTACAGATACACGTAAAAACAGCGGACGTGGAAGAACACAAGCCTATGGAATCATAAATAGAGTGAAAGGAGCACGTGGAATAGGAATGGGTATGAACTGTGAAAAATACCCAAAGATATGGGAAGAAGGTAAGAAATTAGCACAATCTATATTACCAGATGCTATTAATTGGACTACATTTATGTTGAATATGAATTATGAAGCTCTGCCTCACGTTGATAAAAATAATGATGGTGAATCATTAGTTGTAGCATTTGGAGACTACACTGGTGGTGAATTATGTGTATACAACAAAGATGGAACTGAAACTGAATACAATATACGGTATAGACCAGTCATTATGGATGCTAGTAAGATAACGCATTATGTAAAACCTGTGACAAGTGGTATCCGTTACAGTATTATCTTTTTTCGCACTGGTTTCTCAAAGAAGTTTTATAGTAAATATGGCAACAATCTAACACTTTATGATATAATAGATTTATTACCTGAAAAACAACCCGGTCAAAAAAACAGTGATATAAAGATACCTGTTTAAATGAGAATAAGATGAGATGGTTACCATTTTTTGCTAGAGAGGCAAATGCATTAATTAAAATATACCCTAGAAGGGTTGTATTTGAATTACCAAAAATAGACGAAAAAATAATATCTATGAAAGTTGTTAAGTTTGGGGATAGTTGGTATGTTATTGGGGTGCGGGGGTAGGTTTATTAATTTCTAAATAAATATGTTTCCATGTTCTTCCTGATAATACATTTAGAATACTATTTCTATCAATATTAAACTCTGAAGCCCATTTTTTTACATCTCCATGAGTACGTGTTCTAGTAAGTAAATCTCTTACTATTTTTTCAGTTAATTTAGCCTTAACGTTATTTTCTCCTGAAGTTTGTTCTGTAGTTAAATCGCCTGTGTGTTCCATACGGTCGGCTTTAATACAATCTGTAATACCATTTATTTTACAATAATTACAAGGATAACCACCTTTACATTTATTATGATTAGATTTACAAGATAGACAAGGGTACATATTTTTCTGCAGTACCTTGGCTTCTATTTGTTTAATGCGTTCATTACATTGAATAACATTATCTGAATTAGTACCTATAGATAGATGTTCTGGATTAGCACAATCTTTATTATCACAAGCATGTAGAATTTGTTGATTTGATTCTAATTCTGGAAATCCATTATGAATTACATAAGATAATCTATGAATATGCCAGATTCTGCTTTTAATACAAACTTGTCCGTAACCAGAAGAAGATTTACTAAAATTATGAGTCCAACATTGTGATAGATGTTTATATAACATTAAATCTGTATTAATTCTGCCATTTTTATCTATTTTAGAATAAAATCTATCACGATGAATCTGTTGTAATTTAGTTAATTGTATTTCACTCATTTTATATCATAATATGAGTGAAAAATATCAATTCAATTTTTGGCTAAAAAGCCGGGAAAAGTTTTGCTACATTCATTAAAAAGCAAAGTCGGCTGTGCCCTGGGAGAAGACCAAGACGGTGTTGTAGACATAGGACACGTGAAGAGTCCAGTTTCCAGAAATAGCACCACCAGCAATTACACCACCAGCAGGGGCACCTGAAAAGGCATCAGGAGCAGATGGCAAGTTGAACTGAACCTGTACAATACCGTTTGTAATCTCCTTACCAGCTACATACATACTGTGGGCTGACTCTGCCTCATAAGACTGGGCAAATGGAAGCTCTGCCCATTGAGTTACTGATGGCTGAGCTACAAGATTGCCACCAGATGTCTGATTGACAGAAAGTGCAGCAACTGGAAGTAAGCGTCCATTGATTAAATTCCACATCTTTGAACTAGCATTATCATAACGGGCATACTGGTCACCTGCGTAAGTTACGATTATATTTTGGGGAGCGTACCACTTATTTCTGTTATTTACACCATTTGTAGTATCAATATCACAAGTTAGCCACATCTCTATGTCTTTAACTTCACCAGAGCGGAAGCCAGTAAGGGAAGCAACCTGTGTGCCTGCTGTTGATGAGTTAAGGTTGCCAAGTGAAACCTGGAATTCCTGTTGAGTAAATTCACAAGGGTATGAAAGACTGTGAGTTGTCATATCAACACGGCGTGCCAATGCATCACCCTGGTTCTGGAGCTGAACCTGTCCTACAATGAACTCACCAGATGAAAGGGCAAGACCTGCTGTAGCACCACCATTAACGGCTGCGATACTAGCAATGTTAAAGATTTCCAATTGGATTTGAACTTGCTGTGTCAATAAATCTGTTGGAAGGGGGGGAGGTTTAGATACTGCTGAAGGACGGGACCAGGGGAAAGAAAGCCAGCAATAAGCAACAAGGTTATTTGCGTTAGCCCAGTCTGCAGCTGTTGCGATTGCTGGACCACCTAGCTGAATCATATTGTCACGTGCTGTACCGTCGGGGCAAAGACGTAAGGCGTTTTGAAGTACTTGTGCCCCAGATAGGAAATATTGTGAACTGCCGCCTACTCTGTATGATAGTCTGTTGATAAGAGCATAACCCCAACCAGCTTCAAGACCAACGTTTGTGGTTGTTGCTGGGGGTGTAATGACAAGCTGAATTAAAACATCACCAACTCCATTGTTAGGGGGAATTGTAAGAACATTGACACCAGCTGTAAGAGTGTTAAAGCCAACAACGTACTTTGTGTTCATTGAAGTGCGGTAACATTGCTTCTCAGCGGTCTGTGGGTCAGGATAGTATAGGTCAATACACTTACCCGGGAGTAACATCTGTTGTGTTGATTCTGCTACACGTGACTCCATTTGTTTTATAATTATGTATTTGAAAAAAAAATTATAAATAAATAGAAAATGCCACGTGGTCACATCAAAGCGTCTGGAATATTAGCCCATACTGATTCTGGAAAAGCTAAACACATGCCACCAGCTCACAAAGAAGCAGCAATGCCTCATCATAGTCACTCCGGGCTTACTAAGGTCCATTTAGTTTCTCAACATCCATATGAAGGCTTCAATCCTCCTAAGTTTGCAGCTGGTTCAGTTAGCCGTGATTTCGGTACCCATGAACACGTTATTAAAAACACTATGGTTGATAGCCATCCGAAGCCAGAAGACCGTACAGCTAATCTACGCCATATGGTTCAATCAACTGTCGGGGATGCGTACAATCTAGCAAATAGTGGCATCTTGGCACACACTGTAGGAGAAGCCCATCACGATAGTATTCACAAAGGCACAGGTGGTATTGGACACGTTAAGACTCAGGCAGAACGATATGGACAGGTACCTTTTAGTGGCAGTAAGTATTAATAGTATATATATAATATGTACGTATTTATACTAAACTTCGGAGATAAGCATTAGCATCTTAAACTCTACTGATTCGGCTAAATATCTATATTTTAGAATCTGTTGTTTATCAGTATATACTTGAATCTGCATCTGACCCAGAGGTAACAATGGGTCCCAGCGGATTTGTTTCGGAAATGCTAAATACCGTCTTATATTGAATGGCTTGTACCCAGGTAAGATAGGGTAGCCCAACGCATCAAACGTCGCAGGATAACTGGCATCGCTAGAAAAATTAAATCTATATATAACATCATTTGTGTCATAACTGGATGTAGTAGCATCTTTGAGTTTTTGCTGTGAAGCTATTTGAGAACAGCATATATCAATATATTCATACGCTAATAGATTTGGATTATAAGCAATGTTATATGAAAATGTTGTTTGAGCCGATGTTGGCTGTGTATTATATACTAAGAAGCCTAATGATTGAGCTAAATCTAAATTAGGCACACCATTAGGACTATTGGTAGCGGGGTTAGTACGATAAAAATTAAATGTAAAACCAGCAGAGCATGTTAAAATCTGTTTACCAAATGCTACGGTAGAAGCACTTAATGTAAATAATGAGGCACCACCTGTAATACCTGCTGCTGCTGCTCTAATATTTAATTGAGCTGTTAATGCTGTTAAACCTTCTGCCACATTATAATTGCCATTTGCTATAGTTACACTAGTTAAGATATATGTAGCTGCCGGAGATGCCTGTACTATAATAACATTACAACTATTATTACCTATTGTTGATGAAACATTTTGAATATTCCATGCTAGCTCAATTTCTGTTAAAGCAAAGCGGGTAAAAAAGCCCGTAACCAGATTCTGGGCTGATTTATTAATCAAAAAATCAGATGAAAAAATAGTTGGTGATACACCAGGAATATATACAGTCTGATTATTGTAGTCTTGACGGTCTGTAGAATCAATCAAAAAATTAGCCGTGCTAGCATCACGGATATCTACGCCTTTTGCTAATCGGTCATATGATATCTGTGCTGATACATTACGATTCATTCTATATTTTATACAAAGTTTTTTCTTAAAGTAAAATAAACATCCGGATGGATAACACAAGTTCTAATGTTATTGGTGTAATCGG
>Ga0208498_1000514_pt1 | contig 14810 bp, 16 predicted proteins | sample CryBogCBE12Aug09_FD_185502 | JGI IMG/M metagenome (GOLD analysis project Ga0208498, IMG submission 185502) | Freshwater microbial communities from Crystal Bog, Wisconsin, USA - CBE12Aug09 (SPAdes) (version 2) | ecosystem: Environmental > Aquatic > Freshwater > Lake | place: Crystal Bog... | reverse complement strand
GGAAAAGCCGTGCTTGCGATGTGGGCCCTGCTGATCAGCGTCGGCATCTCGACACTCATGAGCTCCGATCCGATTGCGTCACTAACTGGAGATTCGGGTCGTTACGCCGGCGTGGTCTCGCTTCTCTGCCTACTTATTATCGCGATTTATCATGCGCAATTCTCTGAAATCCAAATTCGAAAACTGATTGCCGGATATTTGCTCGGCGTCATTGGTATGGAATTTCTCGGCTTTGGTCAGTACATGCACTGGTGGAGCTTCCCGACCGCGGGTGGAGTGAGCGGCCCGTTAGGCAATATGGATTTCTTCGATGCATATGTCGGAACTGCTATCCCACTCTTTCTCTATTTCGTCTGGACATCGACCCGTCGCGGACAGGTTCTCGCCGGCCTGGGAACGGTTGCCTCTATTTATAGCTTGGTGTTGGCGACCCGACGCGAGGCGTGGGTGGATGTTGCGATCACGATAATCATGCTTCTGGTCTATGTAATTCGAGACCGCTTCCCATTCCGTGAATTGACGTTGAACGCCAAGACGGTTTTGTTCACAATCTTTTTTATTATTTGGATCGAAGGCGTTTTCCTCATGCCATTTCTTGGGAAATCAGTACCGCTGTTGGGTAATGATCCACAAGTACAAATTCGGAGTCACTTCTGGGTCGCGGGAATTTTGGAATTCCTCCACGCGCCCCTCTTTGGCCTAGGGCCGGATCAATATGGCAATTATTACGAGCGCTATCGCACCATTGCTGATGCCAAGCAATTTCCGACAATCATTTCTAATGATGCGCACTCGGCAACGGTGCAGACGCTGGCAACGCTGGGAATCGCAGGGACCGCGCTATTCATTCTTTTGCTCGCCGTATTCATTCGATCGCTATTAATCCTGATATCTCGCAAGCCTGAGCACAAGAAACTTTATTTATTTATTGGGTTGTATGGCCTGGTTTTTCTGACTAATTCAACGGTCAGCCCCATCACCTTCCCTAACAAATTTATTTTCTGGGCGGTGGCTGGATTCGTGGTGGGCTCGGCGTATCGCCAGCGCGAGCACGAACGCGAGATTGAGGCACGACGCAATAAGCGAGCGCTGGCGGTTCTGGTCGCGCTGGGAACGGCTCTATCTCTGTTTGTGGGAACCAAACTCGGCATAGCTGAAACTCAATTGAACATTGGAGTGGAAAAGCTCGTTAAGAATGGATCGGCGCATTTTGCCTTGCACCCCTCTTCCTTCTTGCCGTGCACATTTGCGAATAACTCCTTATTGGCGATGGCTCAGACCCAAGGCGGAGATGCGGAATTCGCAATGGCGAAAGAACTCGTGGCAGAACACACTCGATGCGTCACGCCACGAATCTTCTTGGCCGAGCAGTACTACTACCGTCACGACTTGCCGAGCATGCGCGCCCAAATCATTGCGCTTGAGGGAATTGCGCCGGACCGCAATGAATTTCTCCAGACCGCGCTCGGCTACGCTCAAGCCGCTCATGATTCCGTACTGACTCAACAGATCGTCGTGCAGATGGAGAAGGTGGGCATTTTGAACTTCACCAAGGCCGCACCAAAGTCATCCACTTCGAGCTTGGCTACCGCACCCACGAAATAGTCGGTTATCCTTAATCCATGTCAATGCTGGATCGGATAATCGATAGCGCCCGCGAGCGCTATGACTATCTGATGCATGGCCAGACGCGACGAGCGCAGGCATTTACTCGGATCGCTTTTCTTGCTCTCTTTGCAATTTTCGTTTCCACGATTATTCCGACAATGGCGCAAGATAATCCGACCGTTGATCCGGCTAATCCGGTTGCAAGCGCGTCACCCGATCCTTCCGTCTCGCCTTCCGATTCTCCTTCTGCGTCGCCGACGGACTCACCATCTCCATCCGCAAGCGCCAGCGACGCTCCGCTGCCACCGCTTCCGGCTTCAACGCCCGATTCTGTGACCGCGTCTCCAAAACCAATCCCACCGCACCCGCTGGAAACTCAAACGGCCTATGTCATTCACGCGCCTGCGTTACTCAATATTGATCCACGTGCATCCATTGCGTCGATACCGGCGGTCAGTGCGTATGGAGCGGAATACTCTTTAATATGCGTAACTGGCGCAGGAATTCGCTTCGATGCGCTCAATAAAAGAGTCCAGGATTCACTTCCTAGTTCCTCGCTGCAGATCGCGGGGGATTTGAGCAACGTGCTTCGGATATCAGGCCCCACCCAGGATGCCTTGGGCGTTCTCAACTCGATGAACGGCTTGACCGTTTATGCCGATTCGAACGGCCTACCGGGCAAGGCGCTCACGATCTCCTTTGTGGCCATGTCTGCCCCGGATACGTCGGCGGTATTCTGTGGGGCTGCACGCTCGGCCGCCACAGTGACTTTCCGGGCCCTGGGATTGGATATGTCTTCCAAGATTGGGCCGGTCCAGCTCAAGCGTTAGTCACCCTCCAGGGTGACCCCTGCTTGTAAAGGCCCAGCGGCTCCGCTAGCCTCCGTCAGTAGACCAAAGTTTTAGCCGGGGCTCTGCGCTGCTAACTTTCACATTTAAGGAGCTTTATTTATGGCCGGATTGGAATCGCCACTTAGTGGTCGAGTCACATCCGGATTCGGTGGAGTTGGTCGACACAAATCTAAAATTGTTTTTGGCGTTGCACTCGTTGCAACGATTCCATTCTTAATGTCAACATTCGCTGCAAGCGTGACAGTGGGAAATGGATCGATGGTCTTCGGTCAAGGTTCTGAACAGGCGCTCGCGTGTGATTCGCAAGTCTACGTAGCCATGGCAGAAGAGTGGCATGCATCGCCAACACCGCAAGATAGTTCTGCAGGATTCTTCCGAGTTAAATCAATTACCGTTTCAAATCTTGATTTGCAGGCGTGCCAAGGAACCAAATTGCGTATTCGTTTAATTAATGGAACATCGCAAGAAATTCCATTGGGGCCATTGCCGCAAGCGACGGTTCTTCAAGTACAACTCCCGAGTACAGCCCCTATTCAAAATGTGAGTGATTCCGGTCAGCTTGGTTTGCAGTATCTCGCAGGCGATGGAACGGCCATTTCGAGCTCTCTCTTAGCCTCAACAACGGTTAATGTCACGGGAACCTCCGTTTACGATGGATCAACGCTCAGTCCTACAAACAGCGACGTGACCTTCTATTTAGATCCAACCGCCGCCACCGTGAATATTGATGGCCAGCAGGTCCGCCGTACGACCGTCGAAACCATTCAATAATCCGGCTCGGCCAATAGTCCTACCGGCAGCGCCATATAACGAAAATGTGACGTTTTGCCTGCCATTTTGGGGTGATGTCGGGTGACACGCGCCTTGACCTTTTGTCTAGATTTCGGCAGAGTACCCCTGTTGGTAAAGCAGTTCAGGCCTAGGGAACCCTCCCGAAAACCTTTTGTACGAACCTAAAAACGAACAAGTAAGGAACACTCGAAAAATGGAAATCTTAAAGTTTGAAGATGCACCAGCACCAAAGCGTGCTGCAAAGAAGCGCAACGTGAATTCATCACGTAAGACAATTCTTGGAATTGCTGCAGCCGCAGCGATCGCTGTTGTCGGCTCAACACTCGCCGCCAACATCTCCATCAACACAGGTAGCGGTCTTGAATTCGGTCAGGGACTTACAGCAACTGCCGCATGTTCCGGTAGCGATGCAATCACCATGACACCTGCATCAACTTTCTCTAACGGTTCTAGCACTTCAGGAACCTTCTACATGTCCGGCATCACCTTCGGCGGTAAGGGCTTGAGCACCGCGGATGCTTGCGACGGCAAGACCTTCACCATCCAGGCATGGGACAACAACAGCGCCTCAAACGCTTTAACGCTCTCATCAATCGGTGGCGTTGGCTACAACCTAGCAACCTTCCAGTACTCCTCCATCGCTGGTTCGATCACGAAGTGGTCTCCAGGAATTTCAGCTGGTAACTCAGGTGGAACCATCAACGGCTCCCAGGGTTATGCGACCGTTGCGTTCAACACAAATGCAGGCGTTGCAACTTCAGGTCAGATCTACAAGCTCACACTTCAGTCTCAATGATTGAACTTCTAGTTCTGTAAAGAACTAGAACCTGCTTGGACTCAAGCCTTACCAACAAAAGCTTGATCGTTATATAGGTAGTGCGAATAGAAGTCGGCCCAAAGGGCCGACTTCTATCGTGCGTTATACGGTCCGGTTTGAAATGGCTTAAACCAACACAAGAAAGCAGTTTTACTCGAGAGAGAAGTCTTAGAGCACCTATGGGAATCCTAAATTTAGGAAACTCGGAGGAGTTTGAAGAGTTCGAGGACGATTCGTACTACGAATTCTCAAGTGATGACGAGTTTGATAGCGAGGACGCTGGCTCCGGTAACGGGCACAAGCGCGCTATTGCCATGGGTTTTGCCGCCGCGGTGGTCTTCATCGGCGCGGCATTCGGTGCGAAAATCGCCTTAGGAACGTCTAGCTCTCTCGAATTTGGTCAGGGCTTTGCGGCCACAGTCTCATGTCAATCACAAGCGTTGACAGTCACACCGTTTGCGGGCTTCATCAACGACACAAGCACGGTCGGTCACTGGACACTCGACTCGATTTACATCGAAGGAATTAGCCCTTCGTGCTTGAACACCACGTTCAACGTCCAGGTATTTGATAACAACTCGGGCACGGCAGCGCTAGGCACCTCGGATTCTGCGACATCAAAGGCTGCATCCCCGTACACCTATACGACCTATAACGCGGCTAAGTTCTACATTGGCGGTGACAGCAACACCGTGAACACGCTCTCTAACGCGTATACCGATATTGAAAACGCGACGGATCAGACCTCGGACACGACTATGTCTATCCAGATTACTTTCGACCCAGATCTGGTCGCCGACTTCGCGAACTCCCAAAATGTGTACAAGATTGCGATTCAGACATCAGCGCACTACGCGGGCGAAACCATTACTGCTACGAGCTAGCGGAGCCACATGGAGCGCGAGATATTCGTCAACGAGTATGACGATGTGAAGATAGTGGGCGAATCTGAATTCCCAGATTCAAAAATCCTTTTAACGATGTCTAACGTACTGGGTGAAAAGACCGTCCTGATTACTCCGCACGAGGTTATCGAGAGCAAGGCCAAGATGTTCGTGCAGGCGCCGAAGGAGCGAGTCGTCACCGGCACCGCCGCTGCCACTCGTCGTGGTGTCACGGTCGTTAAGTTTGTTGGATATGTTCTCAGCGCGATTCTGATTACCTTCGCCGGATTGTCGGCTACCGGAGTCATGAAAGCGCGTATCGTCCTCACCGGATCAATGATTCCTACCATCAATCCCGGTGACATTGTTTTGCTGGCAAAGCCCACCACTCTTCAACCACACATCGGATCCATCGTCGCTTACACGGCTCGTCGCTTTGACGGCAGCCCCGTCGCGACCTTTACCCACCGCATTATTAGCGGCGATCCCCAGAGCGGCTTTATCGTCAAAGGTGATGCAAACCCATCACCAGACGTCCAGCATCCAAAAATTCCAGACATCAGTGGAGTCGTCTTTTTCACTATCCCGTTTATCGGCAAGATCTTGACCCCCAAAATGCTGATCATTTTTGTTCCCGTGATTGTCGGGCTGTGGTTCATCGCTGACGCACTCAAGAGTGATGGCTAATTTGTGAAGCGCCTACGCATCATTGGTCTTCTCGCTGCCGCACTTGCGGTAATTGCCCCCACGATGGCAACCGCGCTAGATATTCCATTACTGACGTGGGAGCGCGGCCGCGTGCAGGAAGTAGTACTTGGTGGGGGAGCGGTAACCAATCACTGGACCGTAGAACTCGTCGGTAAAGACCAACAACCGTTGACCTTTTCTCCAAGCAAAGCAAACACCGCCGGTTACATCGTCTATTCGCTATCGCTCGCGGATAACTTGCCACTCGGCGCATATTCCATCGTGACGGTTGGCAAAGGATCACCTCAAACCACCGTCGCTGGCGTTAACGTCGTGGCCATGTCGGTCTATTCAGTGACGACGGTGCCCCGCGACCTGGCATTTATTATCGCGATGATTGCATTTCTCACGGCGTCGATCTCTGCCATGCGAGCTCGAAAGTATGGCCAACTTTCATTCATCAATACTCAAAACATAATTCCTAACCAATCCGAAGTTGTTGGCGAAGATCTCTCGGAATTCGACGTGAAACATCCCAAGAATCAGATTGGTGCGACATCGCGCGCCTTCGAATTTAGAGCTCGGGCCATATCGGGGATGCCAAAATCCCTCTTCCGTTTTCTGATTCTTCGCGATGGTGAGCTCTCGCATCGCATTTCACCAATTCTTTATTCACTCGTACCCTTCATCGGTGTAATTGGCGCTTTCGTCGCATCGGTCGAAGTATCGAAGGCCGGGACATTAGCGAAGACCGGTGTCGCTGCATTTGTGGCCATCGCGTTAGTCGGCATCTTTGACGCATTCTCGGGGTTGGTTGCAACTCTGACTTTTTGGGTGATTCAGCTTTTCCTCGGCAATGTCTCCAGCTTTAGAGATTTGATGGTGATGGTCGCGTTGGGCGTGTGTTGGATCGCACCAGGAATATTTGGTCTGCTCTTCCGTGATATCACGTCAAAAGATTTTGAATCCTCTAAGGAGCCGCAGAAGATTGCGGTTCGCTACTTAGGACTGCTCGAGGCAGGAGTCGTCGGGGGATCGCTCTTCTATCTTGGACAAAAGTTGATCACCAGCTTGTTGGCCAGTGTCTCAAACACTCGACATATTTCGCTGGTTGACGTGGCCATCGTCGGCGTCGCGGTTATTGCCAAGGGCTTGGCCGATGACTTCTCTGAGAAATCAATCGCTGGCTCATCAACCGCTCGCCCTGAATCAATCGAGATAAAGCGAGTCTCGAGTCCGCTGACCGCGTTTGGGCTCTTTGCAATCTTCTTCTCGTTTTCATATATCTGGGCCCAGTCCTCGAGTAAGTCGTTGCTCTTCGCGGTCCTCTTTGCGGCGCCGTACTTCTTGCTCTTTATTCGATTCGAATTGAAGCGAGTCACTTTCATGACAACCATCCCGCGCAATATTTTTGCCGAAGCGGTCGTGACCGCTGGGGTAACGCTGGCGATTTTCTTGCAGGTAAGCGGTCTGCCATTGCTTTCGACCCAGAAATCAGAGCTCTTCCTGCTTTTGGCGGGCATTCCAGGCCTCGTGCATGCGTTGTACAGCGCTGTGTGTGATTCTGCCGAAAGAAAGGGGATAATAAGCGAGTGAAGAAGATTGGCTTTCTCCTCTTGGTCTTGACCCTCAGTCGAGTCGCAGTCGCCTACGCGGCAACAACGACGACTCCTGCGACCAATCAAAATTTCTTCTTTGGAAATAGCGCCTCTGGAAATGCGGCACTCAACCAAGTGCTTGCGCTTCTTGTCGGACCAAAAGGTGATCCTGGACCCGCGGGCGTCGCTGGTAAAGATGGTTTTGTTGGTATGAATGGCCAGAACGGTCAGGATGGTTTGCCTGGCGCTCCTGGCGCTGTTGGTCCGCAAGGTCCAGCAGGACCTGCTGGCGCGACCGGCCCTCGCGGTCCTGCTGGTCCAGCAGGAGCTAACGGAACAAATGGCACCGGCGGTACCGGCGGTGGAGCTGGCGGTACGTTCGCATTTGCCGACGGACAAATCTTGGTAAACAACTGTCAACCCGCAAACGAAACCGTAACCGTTGGAGTGGATCGCTTCTTCGTGAACGACACTGTCACGTCTAACTCAGAATTCCGATTTGCCGATTTTAAATTCTCAAATATTGATGCCGCATGTTCTGCCAAAGTACTCAAGGTAGAAATCAACGTTAAGGCTTCTGGATTGAGCTCGGGCAAGTCCTATCAAGCAAATGATCAAATTTTGTGTTCGGTAAATAGCACCATCGCGGCCGCAACGACCGGATCGGTTACAACCGTTTCGGATTCATCGGCTACTTGCTCGATTTACCGTGGCGCGACGCTGATTGGCCCTATTCAATTAGCCAGTATCAACACCTTGGACTTCACCGGTTCAATCGGTTTCCAGATTGCTGATGCGTAATGGCGCGTAAACCTCAAAAAGGCGCGGAAGAGAATAAAAAGCCTGCGCCAATTATTTCTAAGCTGCCGATTCCGATTTCGGATTCACCGCTAGTCATCGATTTGCCCGATGGGCAGAAGCTCGTCGTAGGACGAATGATTCAGGGCACCGTTATCGAGGTGGCTACCTGGCGCGGAACCGGACGTCCTGATTCGCGTACAAGTAGGCTGATGCTTGGTATGAGCATCGGTGACGTCAATACTCCAAAAGAAGAAGGTGCAGCTTCAAGTACCGAGACTGGCGACGCCTCTCCTTCGGCCAGCACATCAAAACGTCCGCAGAGTTCTAATAAGTACATCGCAATAGCCCAGGAGTTGTGGATCAAGATTTGGGGCGAGTCCAAGCCCAAGAACGCGAAGAAGGGCACAAAGCCAGTACCAACTCCAGATGGTGCCGACGCGCCAGCTGAATCGATGGAGAAGATCGAGCGAATCAACAAGACTCGATTTGCCGGCAAGCCCGCGATCACAGGCAAGCTTCCCAAGTTTTCCGCCTTTTCACGAGGCAAGAACTCATCCGCCCGTTCCTCAAAAATCGCAGCGGTCGAACCTCGGGCAAATCGACGAGAAGCCAATGGCGAATCGGACGAAATTGCCGCATGGCTTGAGGAAATTTCAGAGAAAGCACGCGTCAAAGTTGAGGGCAAGCAAGCGAAAGAGTCCACCGCAAAGCTGACACCGGCGGCAACACCCAAAGCCTCCGCGCCTACCAAGGCAGCGCCCGTAAAAAAAGCGGTCAAAAAGAGCACAATCAAGCCGGTAAAGCGTAAGTAACTAGGTACCCTTAACCCATGTTGAGAAGCGCTGCAAAGCCGGCGGGTATCGTCCTGCTGATTGTCATCGTCTTTATGGCGTTGGGCTTCCGAATCAACCACCCCCATTACGGAGTTGGTAGCGCCCTGGGCTCTGCTAAATCCAGTCTCGCGATTTACAAAACAGGTGGCACTCCTACGGTCGGACAAAAAGTCATTATTACCGTTCCTGGTTGGCCTGCCGCTTCACCGGCACTGGGCATAGTTCGCACGGTCAAGGGCAACGACATTTTGGTCATCTTAGGAAACGACATCCGCCAAGTAACACCAAAGCAAATCTCTGGTCACTTACTAGCGGTTGTGCCCTTCTTTGGCTATCTCTTCGGAGCGGTTGGCCTTTAACTCTTAGGCTTTATTCGCTGTAACTTTAAGAGTTTTAAGAAGTCAACGTAAGTCGAAGCAATACTTGATTTGCCTTCAAATTAGCATCACTGCTGAGATCAATTCGGGCCTGCGCAAATTCAGGCAAGCCTGATTTACGTAGTTGAATACTGAAGGCCAGCGCACGAACAACACCCTGATTAGAGCTCTCTGATTTGGAATCAAAACCGCCGACAATATTTGCATAGAGAACCTTGGTTGAAGGCGGGAATTTATCCTTGATAAGCATGGTGGAAAAATCAGTATGGATTCGCGCTGCATCAAACTTGTCGTAGGCAAAGACGAGCCCTTGACTTAAATTGGTGCCACCGAGTTGTCCTACTTTGATATCCGCGGTGCCAGAAAAACCGCCACCAAGAACTGGCACGAACGAAATCGTCGCGAGAAATACCACCATCAAGGCAAGGAATGAGTCGGCGAAGAGCCAGCCCGCTTGGCTGGTTGCGTCCTCTTCGATGGCGAGAGTGCGCCCGCGCGGCCTAGCGCGCATTCAGGTAATCCCACGCATCGGTACTGCGCGCCGGAATCTTCTTCGTGGATTTTTCGAGTGACTTTGTTGTCTCGGCAACGCTCTTCGCGGCGTTGGCCAACTTGGTTACCGAATTAGCGAGCGAGGCGTTAACCGCGACCGTGGTCATGGTGCGCTTGGTAAAGAGGAATTTGGTGAGGCGAATTGCGATTTCAATGCGGTCGCGCTCGATTTTGCTTTCGTCCCTGAGCATCGCCGAGTTCGATCGTTGTCCCAAAATCGATACCGTCAAGGTAAGCGCAATAACGATTGCAATGATGCTGAAGTCCAACGCGGCGACGTTACCGATGCGCCATTCGACAGGAAGTGTGTTGTATCCGTTCTGCCAGTAATCCAAGAAGTTAACGACGGAAGTGCCGTGAATTTTGACGTACTTCGAGAAGCCCGACGTTGCATTTCCTACAGCCAACCAGGTCAGCGCAACCGGCGCGAAGACCGAGACGTTACGAATAACGGTCAAGCGACGGACCCATTGGTGAATTGCCTCGGCCGATTTCACCGCGGGCTGTGGCAGAAACTGCATTGGCTCCATCGTCGCCCAGATCGGAAGGTCATTATTGTCTCGAAGGTCGCGGGTCAGTCCTGCAACGTATGGGTCATCGGCGACGCCATGGGCGCGACCCCACATCTCCAGCGAATCCGCGAGTTCTAAGTGATCGGTATTTACCTTGCGCGCTCTAGCCATGTGGGAAGGTTACTAGAGGTTCTGGAAATCCACTTTTATGCAGCGATCCATAACAACCGGAATCCCGCGTGCTTCGGCTTCTTGGGCCAAAGTACGGTCCTCGATGCCGAGCTGGAGCCAGATATTTTTTGCGCCTTTCGAATAGGCGGCCTCAAATACCCCAGGCAAATCCGAGACTTTACGAAACACATCGACGATATCGATCTCGGCCGGGACGTCGGCCAAGCTGGGGTAGACCGGCTTGCCAAAGAGTTCAGTCACGACGGGATTGACGAAAAATAATTCATATTTCGAATTGTCGAGCAGGTACTTAGCGACGCCATAACTGGGCCGGTCCGGTTTGTCGGATACTCCGACGATGGCAATCGTGCGCGCCGACTCCAACATCGATTTGGCTTTCTCGGGCACCACCATAATTAGTTTTTGGCTTCGAGCGTCAGAGAGACCGAATTGATACACCACCGTTGATCGGTAGGTACGTCGTAGCCTTCACCTTCGAAGACGTGACCGAGGTGCGAGCCGCAGTTAGCGCACCGAACTTCGGTACGGATACGTGGCGCTAGCGAGCGGTCTTCGATTAATTCAACCGCATCGTCCGCAGTGGGGGCGTAGAAAGAGGGCCAACCACATCCCGAATGAAACTTGGTCTCGCTGCGGAAGAGCTCGTTGTTGCACGCCTTGCATCGGTAGATGCCGACCGTATCTGTGTCGTTGTATTCCCCGGTGAAGGGGCGTTCGGTGGCCGCATTACGCAAAACATCGTAGGAGAGGGGATCGAGCCGAGCCTTTAGCTCGTCGTCGTTGACCTGAACCGGATACTGCTTATCGCCTGAGCTCATACTGCAATCCTGCCACAGCCCAGGAATAACAGATAGTCCAAATGTGTTAACTAGTTGAAAGTTCAACTAGTTTGAGAGTAGGCTAAAACCATGAGCGTAGATACCTCGGTCAAAATGCCGGCCTTGTATATCGGGCACGGCGCGCCACCGTTGATAGACGACCCCATTTGGGGTGGCGAGCTCGCGGCATGGTCAAAGGATTTGCCGACTCCAAAGGCGATTTTGATTGTTAGCGCGCATTGGGAATCAGCACCACTCACACTTGGTGCAACAGAAGTCGTTCCATTGGTTTATGACTTTGGTGGATTCGCGCCTCGTTATTACAACATGCAGTACATGGCGCCTGGCGCCCCCGAACTAGCTGCGCGGATTAAAGCGATGCTCAACGAGCCGGTGACCGATCAGCCTCGTCGTGGCTTGGATCATGGCGCCTGGGTACCGCTCATGAAGTTGTACCCAGATGCGAATATTCCGGTTCTTCAGATGTCGATCCCGACGCATGATCCCGAGAAATTATTTGAACTCGGCAAGAAGTTGGCTCCGCTTCGCGATGAAGGCGTCTTAATTATTGGAAGCGGCTTTCTTACCCACGGCTTGCCGTTTCTAAAGGAATTTCGAATCGAAGCAACACCGCCCGGCTGGAGCGTGGAGTTCGATCTCTGGGCGAAAGAAGTATTGCAGCGAGGCGCGGTCGATGAATTAATGAATTACAAAGCGCTGGCGCCTGGCATGCCGTACGCGCACCCAACCGTGGAGCACTTCGCGCCCATTTTCATCACCTTAGGAGCCGCCTCGGTGGCCGATACCGCGCCCAAGGTTGCTATCGAAGGCTATTGGATGGGCTTGGCAAAAACCTCATTCGAAGTTGCTTAAAGAGCCGCAGCTAATTTTTTGAAGGCGCAGCGTTCTTGTTTGCGTAGAAGCGTGCGAGAAATTCTGTCTTGAAATCGTAGAAGTTTCGCTCTTCGATTGATTGCCGCATGCGATCGACCAGCCGCACGATAAATCGCTCGTTATGAATTGTCGCCAAGGTGGATGCCAACATCTCTTTACTATGGAAGAGGTGATTTAAATATGCGGCCGTGTAGTGGGTGCACGTGTAGCAATCGCACTCTCCATCAATGGGCGCGAACTGGGTCCGATACTTGCTGTTGGTGAGATTGACGCGACCGTCATTCGTAAATACCGCGCTGGTTCTTGCCTGGCGAGATGGCGCAACACAATCAAAAGTATCCGCGCCGTTTTCCACGCCAACGAATAGGTCGTCGGGCTCCCCGATACCTAATAAGTGACGTGGCTTATTTATTGGTAATTCCTCAGTCATCCAGCCGACGATGGTTCCTAGATTCTCCTTATCGAGGGCGCCACCAAGGCCAAAGCCGTCGAACTGCACGCCATTCATATCCATCGCGCCCAAGTCTTTAGCGCCCTTGCGCCGCAGGTCTTGGTATTGCGCGCCTTGCAGCACCCCAAACAAGGCCTGATAAGGCTTGCCCACGCGTTCTTTGGTTAGCCGCTCGTGTTCGACCAAACAACGCTCCGCCCATAGTCGAGTACGTTCCAGCGACATCTCTTGGTATCGACGCGTGTTGTGCAACGTGGTGCATTCATCGAAGGCGAAGATAATGTCGGCGCCGAGTTGGTGCTGAACCTGCATCGAAATTTCCGGGGTGAATCGGTGCATCGAACCATCGAGATGCGATTTAAAAGTCACGCCATCGTCGTCAACGTGGGCGAGTCGCTCTTTATGGTCGGCGATGACTTCATCTGATCGGAAGGTGGTCTCGTCCATGGCGATAACTTTTTTAAAGCCAACTCCGAGCGAGAGAACTTGAAATCCACCGCTATCGGTAAACGTTGGGCCGTCCCAATTCATGAACGCACCGAGCCCACCTGCTTGATCCAAGATGGCCGGTCCGGGTTGTAGGTACAAGTGATAGGCGTTAGCGAGCAGCGCTTGTGCGCTCAATTCCTTCATGCTCTCAGGTAGAACCGATTTCACCGTCGCCTTAGTGCCGACCGGAATAAATGCAGGAGTCTTTATCTCGCCGTGCGGCGTGGAGATGAGACCGGTACGACCCTGAACCTTCGGCGCGTCGCCAGCTGTTTGATCCGCGAGTTCGGTCGAGAGCGAGAACGAGAAGTTCAGATTAGGCAATCTTTCCTGTGACTTGAACCAGGCTGACATTGTTATTGCTGATAAGGAATGTCAGCGCATCACCTGATTTGCCTGGGCAAGAAATCGCCCACTTAATGGTGGTCGCCGAACCTGCAGCAAGTGGAGTTTGTGGTGCGCCCGTAAAGCCATTGTCGCCGTCAAGAATGTCAGCGCAAGTGCCTGCGGGCGTTGTCGCCGTAACAATCATCGAGGCCAGATTGAGCGCCACCTTTGGAGTTACTGAAATTGAGATTGCGTTATTGATTTGACCGGGAAGTTGGCCTGAGGCGTAATGGCCAGGAGTCATTGGCGCAGGAGCAGCGAGCGTGAATGAGGAGCCATCGGTTGTCGCAAGCGCTGAACCAAATGTTCCAACTGCTTGCGGTTTGGAGACTGCCGTGGTGACAAGAGCTTGCGAATCTTTCACGGCAGGAGCAGATGAGCCGCCGCACGCGGAGAGGGTTAGGACCATTCCGATTGAGCTAACAGCTGCGAACGCCTTCTTTTTACCTGACATCAGTATCTCCTCTGTGCATTCCGTGAGCGATGTGCAATTATAGGGTTTTACTACCCGCTAGTATCGTTGAAAGTCGTCGACACCTACCGAAGGGACCCCCGTGGCCATTGCAGCTCGCCCTAAGCGCAGCACCATCAACCGCAGCAAACAGCGGGCAGCGACCGAGGGTGGAAAAATTGCTGTTGTTGGACGCAGTCCCCGCGAAATCGCGTGGGCTCATTTCAAGCGAAATAAAATTGGCGTCGGCGCAGCAATTGTCAGTATTGCGGTCTTGGTCTTGTCCTTAGGTGCTCCGATATTTGCCCGACTCTTCGGCGTTAATCCATCGACACTCAATTTGACCCACCTTGATGTGTCAGGAATTCCCACCCAGGCCCATGGTGGAATCAGCTTGGCACATCCACTCGGGTTGATCCCAGGCACCGGTCGCGACTTGCTTGCGCAGTTGCTCTACGGATCCCGCATCTCCTTTATGGTCGCAATTTTGAGCACATCCCTAACGCTCTTCATCGGATTGATTCTCGGAATCATGGGCGGTTATTTTCGTGGTCGAATTGATTCGACCATTGGTCGCGTCACGGACTTCTTGCTCTCGTTCCCGTCATTTTTTATGATCGTTGCGCTATCGGAGCCCATGGTGAAGCGCATCGAAAAGACTGGCGTGGCTCAAGGCAATGGCGCTCGCGTCATCTTCCTTGTCATTTTCCTTTCGTTCTTTGGTTGGCCATACTTCTCAAGAATTATTCGTTCTCAAACGCTTTCACTTCGGGAACGCGATTTCGTAACTGCGGCGCAAGCCATGGGCGCGACCAG
>Ga0208498_1000491_pt1 | contig 15320 bp, 15 predicted proteins | sample CryBogCBE12Aug09_FD_185502 | JGI IMG/M metagenome (GOLD analysis project Ga0208498, IMG submission 185502) | Freshwater microbial communities from Crystal Bog, Wisconsin, USA - CBE12Aug09 (SPAdes) (version 2) | ecosystem: Environmental > Aquatic > Freshwater > Lake | place: Crystal Bog... | reverse complement strand
GACTTTCTGTAAAAATCCATGCAATGATGAACGTCCTTCATCGCTTCATTAGCAAGGTGCTCCCGGATTCTGTCCATAGTCCATTCACTGATTTTTCCGCTAACGGAATACTCAATGGCTTGGATTTGTTCAGGAGTGAGATTGAGGGTGATGGTCAACTTCATGCGAAGAAATAAAGTGCGAAGATTGAGAACAATCCCACAAAGACCAAAAGCGATCCAATGATGGTAAGAATATTTTTCATGGTTAGAAATCCTGAATGATGATCCCGGTCTCGCTTTTCTTTTCTATATTGGAGAATCAAAGGTGAAGGGTGCATTACTTGGTGAATTGATTTTTGGGAGTGTTGGCTATGAGTTCGTCTACGGTTCGGACCGCTGTTCCATGAGCGGGAAACCCGATAATGAATCCCCTATCAGCTTTAGAACAGAGCCGGCACTTATCGCACGACATACCGCCGATGCGAGTAGCTGGACAAGTAACAACGAGATTCCCAGCCGGCGATTTTTGGTTTTTCACGCTAGTATCACGAGCGGGAAGCAAAGTAACAACCGGCAAGCCGGTTTTCATAAGCTGATCAGCATGCGCAAGGGAATTCCCAGAAAGGTTGATTGTGAAACCGGACCGGTTGGCTTTTCTAATGGCGGGAAGGTTTCCCTTTTCATGAATTGGCTTGTGGGTGTAAGTGAAACCACGTTTCCCACTGTTAGCCTTCACTAGCTCAGATAGCATTAAACCATCGATGCGATTATTGTTACCAGGTAGGTCGCCAGCTTGGTTATGTCTCCAGAAGGTGCCGGCGGGAAGGTGAGTAATGGCTTGCAAGAATGCTTTCCATGATTCCCCTCGATCTCCCGCTGTTACCTTGGCCCAGTGCAATGCGAGAGGCCCGCTCTTTGCATAGCACCCTTTGCTTTTCAGAGGACACTTGTCTGGGCAGGTATTCGCACTGGTAGTGCTTACCGGTATTGGCCCAGTCTTTGAGTTAGATGATTTTAACGTGAGGTGTACAGTTGTCATGTTTTGTGTTTTGGTTGGTTGGTTGGTTAAAAATCCTGCCTTTTTAGGATGGAAAGGAAGAAGGAGCAATCATGCACTTCTTTCATCAAATCTTTTTGCTCTTTCTCTTCCAGAATGTCGCTTTTTACCAGTTTTAGCATTTTATATTTATGGGTAGCCAATGCCCTCTGGAAGAGGAGATTGGTTTCCTGGGTGATGTTCAACTGAATGCTCTGCATCGTCATGGTGTTGGATTGGTTGCGCCGGCAGAATTACCGGCAACGTGACAATGACCAAACCATCGACAATCTCAAGAAAATATTTTTCATGCCCATAAAAAAAGTCTTTACTTTCCCTACCAGCCTTTATTCATGCCCTTCGGAGGGCAATTCAATAAAATAAAAAAAGGGGAATTTCCGCCCTTGTCATTTATCATGGGCAATCAAAAAAACGATTTTAAAGCGATCCTGGAGCGATTCTAGATTAGAATGATTCTAAATAAGGTTGATTCCGGGCACTTTCTTTAATAGTGTCACTTTCTGAAATGAAGGAAACAAAAGAGAAAAAGCGAGGCCAGAAGAAATTCGATCACGAAGCACTAGAAGTGGCTTTTTATGCAAATGACAGAGACTTTGAGAAGACCAGCCAAGTCACCGGAGTGAGTAAAAACACTCTTTACCAAATCAGTAAGAGGCGAAAATGGAAGACTCTGGGCAATGCTTAAAGGAAGCTAGTGGAGGCTAGGCAAGAGATAAGAGAGATCGATCCGAATATAGTCACGAGTGTCAGTGAAGTGGTGAGGACTAGCTTTGAAGATCAGAAAGAAGGTTTTAAATCATCAATGAGTAGCGCACTCTCTAAAGCTGGAGAGTTTATTTCTACTATGCCACCGGAGGCGATCGTCGCCGAATCTAGGAAAGTGAAGGACATTCTGGATAGTGGTTCCAAGTTGTATGGATTCGGAGAGGATGGTTCCAAAGCTCATCTATCAGTAAACATCCTAGGTTTATCCTTGGATAGTATTGCGGAGATAAAGCCGGCAATTCAGATATAACTTTTGTTATATTCATATTGACCACTAACAACATCAGGGCAATCTCTGTAACTCGTTGATCATCAGAACTTGCATCAATAGCATCAGATAACCTTAGTCATATTCAGTGTAGTAAGTGCCTGGGCATTGGCCCAGGAAGTGAAAGAATTCTTTTTGTTATGATAGCTGGTGACGGACACCCACCTCGACCATCGAGGGTTCCCGTTGTGTTTGCAGGAAAAGCCCCTCCACAATTTTTCCACAAAAACCCAAGTTGACACTCACGTTGTTCGTTTTCTCTGTTTAGCTTCGCTCTGTTGTTTCCAATGAACGGTTCCGAATATGGTCTTGCTTGCAAGCTCGTAAGGGAGTTCTTGAACGAAGATTTGCATTCTCTTGAAGTATTCTGGAGAGAGGAGTTTTACTAGGTGGGAGAATTCTTCTCCAGAGGAGGCTAGTTTACAGGCTTCTGTGTAGATGAAAGATTGGTTTTGTTCGTACTGATTGTATACCATATGAAAAGATATGTTTATGATTTGTACACGTTGTTGATGATATGTAGATGAAATTGAGATTTATGTACATGATAGGATAGGTACATGGAATGCCCTACCCTGTAGAGCATCACTTTCCCACGGGTTAAGAACGGCCTATGAACCCTAGTCTGGATAGGTTGACTAGAAAGAGACGAGATCCATGCAAGGAGGATCTCCATTATTAAAGAGGGACGGCGATAGTAAGTACCCCCCTTCTTACCTTCACCAGAGGCCCGACAAGTTCGATCTCCTGTGGCTACACCGATTCTGTTTTTCAGAATCTCTTGCAATATGGGATATGGGGGTAGTAGTGTCAAGTGATGAGTTGTGATATTTCTTTGGAGTATGGATTGGGAGTGGATGATGGAAAAGAGGTGGTGGATGGTATTGATTTAGGAAAGCCTGTTTATTGGCCGTTTGATATTTTGAGTGAAAGTGCCAATGAGCTGTTGATTGATTGGCATAAATTCATTTCTTTTGGTAATGTGATGAACGATACTATTTTATTTTATGAATTGTGATATTTCAGTGAAGATTTTAGACAATGGAATAGCTGTGCTTAAACACGATACGCATATCTCCTCTTGGGTGGAATCCTGTGGTCGGCTGGATCACGATGAGTATTCCCTTCCCATCATTCTGGAGCATATAAATCCCGGCGATGTCGTTATTGATGGAGGAGCCTTTATTGGCGACCACACGATTGCTTATTTAGAAGCAGTTGGGGAATCTGGATCTGTGTTGGCCTTTGAGCCTAACCCTGCGGCGTTTCAGTGCTTGATTCATAACTGCCCCAAGGCACAGGCGTTCAATTACGGACTATGTAGCCACGGGGGAGAGGCTTTCCTTGAGACTTGTGAGAATGTGGGGGCTAGTTCCGTTGGAGAGTCTGGACAGGCTATAAAGCTCATGTGCTTGGATGAGCTGAATCTTGATAGATTGGATTTCATTAAACTTGATGTTGAGGGGTATGAGATGAAGGCTTTGCAGGGAGGAAAAGGATTGATTGAGAAGTTTAGACCAAAGATGTGGATAGAGATCAATTATTATGCCTTAAAGAAGCAGGGAGTTAAGTCAGATGCCATTATGATATTCATGTACGATTATGGGTACAAGGTTACTGCATATCCTAATCCAGATGGAATGCAATACGACATCCTTTGTTTGCCATGTTAGGAGGTTGCGACATCTTTTATAGATCCTATGCCAAGGATTTTGATTGGTTGGCATATAGCTTGCTTTCAGTGAAGAAGTATGGTGGTGGATTTACTAAAGTGCATATTGCTGTTCCTGCCAATGATGCGGGCGGTGTTCCTGTCAAGGGTTCGGAGGAGGTGCATCTGGTAACTGATCGCACTGATGGCTACATGGCCCAGCAGATTACCAAGCTCCATGCTGATGAATTCTGCGGAGCAGAATATGTGCTTCATGTGGATTCAGATTGCGTTTTCTTTAAGGACTTCAGCCCCTTGGATTTCTTCATTGATGGGAAGCCCATCATGTTGCACGAGAAATGTATAACGATCTGGAATAGAATCACTGAAAGGCATCTGGGATGGGGGGATGAGTATGAGTATATGAGGAGGCTTCCAATCATTTATCCTAGGTGGATGTATAAGACGTTTAGGGATTGGTTTAAGAAGAAGCACGATATGAGCGTGGATGATTATATCATCAGACAGAACAGCAGGGATTTCAGTGAGTTCAACACTATGGGACAGTGGGCAAAGAGGCTTTATCCAGATGCCTTCACTTGGATGGAGCCAAAGGATTTGCCGAAGTATTGTGAGCAGTTTTGGAGCTGGGGCGGGATTACTGGTGAGATAAAAGATAAAATACAAATCATCCTTGCTGATTAGTTGGGTGGAGAATAATTTGCATGGAAATGAGCCAAGCAATGCCATTCCCAGAAGACGATCCAGAGATTGTGATCGTGGAGGAAGTTTTGAATAGGGTGAGGGGGATACTTGGAGAGCATTTTGATACTGGGATTATATTGTTAACTAGGCAGTCTCCAGAGGGAATCACTTCCTATCATAGTACGGAGTTTGGTAATAAGTTTGCATTGAGGGGGATGGTGGAGAGTTATGTGGAAGGGGAGTTTGATCTTGGTCAATTCGATGATGGACAGCAATAATCGTTGACTTAAATAAGAGAGGTTAGTAAACATAACTTTTCATGGCCTCTCTTAACTTTGCCCAAGCTAAATCCCTATTTTGCTCGTATGTTACGAGCCAAGGGCCATCTGACCCAGAATTGGGTAGGGCAATTAATTTTGTTAATGAGAGGTTTATCACTGGTGGGCAATGGAGGGGGAACAGGTTTTCATACACTTTTAATTGCACCCAAGGGATTGATGGAAGTTATTACTTTGACACGGTTCCCGGCATTGAGAGCGTGATGAGGGTTATTGCCTTGGATACAACGTATCTCACTGGGGAGATCACACAAGTGATGGGGGATTGGTATCCTTGGAATGATTCTGGGATTGGATACATGAGTCCTACTTTCGTTGGAGACACGCAAGTTATTAGACTTGGCCCCACTCCTGCTAATCCCCTTCCTAGCAATCAGACTAGCGACACGCAGAGATATAGGGTGGTGGGAAAGATCCCAGAGACTCGTTCCATGCTTTGCTTGGTGAGGAGAGGGTATGTGCCTCTTTCTGCGCCGACTGATTTGCTCATCCCCTCCAATCGTAACGCCTATCGTTATGGATTACAGGCATATAACTACGAGAACAAGGATGAGCTGGAGAGGGCGAAGGTTTATTGGGATCTTGCTTATCAGTCCTTGAATGATGAGACTGAATCATTTGAAGAGGCAAGTGACGATCAAGTTCAAATCCAGATGAAGGCATTTGCCCCTGGTATCATCCAGAATCTAATCTAATGGCACAGAAACAAAAAGTCGTAAAAGGAAAGGTTTATAACTGGGATGATAAATCCAAGATGTGGTTTTATCAGTATGACAACCCGGCCATTAAGGATGGAATTTATGAGAAGGGCGGGGTTCCTAAAGCTAAAAGTGTGGCAAATCAATTTGCAGAAGCACTTATGTCTCCGGGAGATATAGAGATTGCACAATCCGTTGGTAGGCATTTGGGAATGGGAGATATGCCAGAAAATGCTGGATCATGGATGAAGGGGGCTATTCCTGCAAAGCCAACCTATGCCACACCGGAAAGGCTTCGTCCTGTGGGGGTTACATCCACCCCTGCTCAAGAAGTTGCTACTGCACCAGTAGTGGCTCCAGCAAAGCCCGTTGCAGTTGTTGAGCCGGTTAAGCCTGTCTCTTCTGCTATGGAACCTATTCCCCCCATTGCAACAATTTCCCAAGAGGATTGGCAGGGAGTGAATAAGATTGTGCAGGATAAGATTAAAGAAGTTGGTGCATCTGCCCGTCATCCTTGGGAACCATCAATGCCTACAATCGGCATTATTCCAGCCGCACCAGCAGGGGCTACTATTCCCAGATTCAAGTCCAAATCTCAAGTCAATGCTGAACTAGATGCGGAGATTGATGATAGAGCAAAACAGATTATTGCAAAACAATATGCTCCAAAGAAAGCGGAAGCTCTTGTTCCTCGACCAGCTTTGATTTCCACCCCTGCCTCCATGAAGCAAACGGATGTTGTTCCTTCTAATTATGCAAAAGAAATGAGGAGCAGATATGCCCAAGCTCTTGCTGGGCAATATGGTTCCACTTCTTCAACATCATCCTCTGGGAGTTTAATGTAATGATTGATTACAAAAAGCTATATTCAGAGCTTGGTGGAGTGGGGAATGTGTCCCCAGAGCTTGCCTATGAAGCCAGAGGGCTAGAGAGAGCAAAAGGAAGCCTGTTTGATTCTTCCCACCCACTAGCTTTTGATAATGCCCAAAACACGGCACAGAGGGCAAAAGATAAGTCTGATGAGTTGCAGGAGGCTTTCAAGGCGGCATCTGCTGGTGACTTTGCACAAATGCGAAAGATTGATACTTTTCATAAACGTCCAGAAGAAATTTTGAAAGCTGGTGGATATATACCTAGTAAAAGATTAGAGCAAATGTTACAGCCGGGAACTGCTGTGAGTGGTGCAGATATAGCTTCTGCATATAAACAAGATCAAGCAGAACAAAGAATTGCAGATGCTCGTGCAAGAGGTATATTGCCAAATCCTCAAGATTTAAAAATAACTGGTCGCACTGAAAATGTTATGTTTGGAATGCCGGGAATGGGCGGTGGTGGTAGAGGTTACTCTAATCTAGTTCAGCCTCCACAAACATCAACTTCAAATATTGCTCCTTATGGATTTGATGAGGATGGGAACAGAATTGTTCAATCTAATTTAGAACCAATGCCATCCGAAGGGCTTCCAGTTTCCAAATATCAAAAAAAATAATTATGGCTACTCAACCACCAGATCAATCTCAAGATCCAACACTAACTCCGTATGCACAGGCATACACAGCAAAAGAGATTGCCGGCATTACCGCATCACAACAGGCCCAAGGAACTGCTCCTTATGTTGACCCAAACATGGTTCAAGCAATCCAAGAAAGAGCCATGACAGAGGAGGCCATGCGCCGTTATCAGTCACATGGATATAGCCCGGATGCCGCAGAGGGAATGGCATATCAATTTGTGAACAATTACAAGGATATGCAAGCCATTAGAGACCAAGAGGGAATGCTTGCCCTTCAAGAAGAAAAAAACAAACTTGAAGATAGAAAGAAAGCATTGAATGAGGGGGCTAGGTATCAAGAGTTTAATCAAAAGGTTAATGCTTTGCCGACCACTGATCTCCGAAGGGCAGATAAACTTGCACAGCTTGCCATTGAATACCCAGACCTTGCGGCATCCCCAAGGGAAGAAATTAGGGGTGGGTTTGAATCAACAATGAAAAACGCTCATGCTATTAGTGCAATCAACACTGCCAGACAATCCATCAATGCCCAGAAGCTAGGAATCCCTGTTTCAAGAATTGGTGGAATCCCAGAAGAGGCTATCAATGAAAAAGGATCTCTTGATCCAGAGAAGGGAATGGCATGGGCTAATCAGTTCCACTCTCAAGAGGCAGAGCAAGAGGGCAAAATTTACACAATGAAGGAGGAGGCCAAGTATAAGACCATGCTTGCAAGTAAGGAGGCATTCCAGCAATTCCTTATTGATTCCGGTATTAAACTTCCCAAGCAACAAGTTGTTTCGGAGTTTGAGAGGGCAAAGATTGCTCGAAGGGCAGGATTGATTCCAACTGGACTAGACGAGCGTGGAGTGATGAAGTATGGGGTTCCTAGACAAACATTGCCTGGAGAAGAGCCTACAACTAATCCTTCCGAACCATCTCCAGAACCAGAGGCTCCGGTTCAATCACAAGTTTTGAATGATACGAATGTGGCAATTCAATATCTAAATTCCGCAGGAGGCGATAAAGAAAAAGCCCGTGAAATGGCAAGAAGAGATGGCTACACTTTCTAGTCATGCCAGATATTTTCGATCAGATTTCAGCAACCAACAATGGTGCGCCGAGTGGCGACATCTTTGATCGTATTTCTGAATCCAAAGGAGGTGAACAAACAAATGCACAAAACCAGCCACAAGGCAACTCGGATCGCAATGCGGGACGAGAAGCCCTCAATGAAGTCAATGCTTCCGCTGAAGCAGGGCCACAGCCCAGCGAAGAACCCACAGACGGGAACCAGCAAGTCCCACAGCGGGATGTCTACTCCAGTCAGCCACCAGCCAAAGAACAAGATGAAACTCTGCTAAAGGGAGACATCTTTGATCGTGTAGCAAAAGGAGGTGGATCAGTTGAAGAAAGTACAAAAGCAAATGGCAAACGAACCCAAGAAGGGCAAGAAGCTCGGCAAGGGATACGAAGCCAAGTCCCTACGGGGAACAAAGCGGAAGTAAGTCAGATGCCAGAGGAGACAGGCGTTCAAGCCGCCTTCTCCAAAGTTAGGGATTTTGGCGTGGAGGCTTTAAGCTCCATTGGTCAAAGCATTTATGGCTCATTGTCTGGACTAGTCAGAACTGAACCAGAATACATTGCACTTCCATCCTATGGGACAAAGATAAAGAATCCTCGATACGAGGAAAACAAAGAGCTGGTCGATTTCTTTGAGAGGCAAAAAGCAGGGGCGGCAGATGTGGAGGCGTTGGGAGCAAAGCCCCTAACCGGAATAGCAAAAACTGCCGCAGATGTTACTGGTGGATTGCTAATGCTTCCAGCACAAGTTTTTACTGGCCCAGTTGGATTTGCATCCATGATTGGTGAGGCGTATGGATCTGCAAAAGATCAATACTACCAAAAGGCAATACAGGAAGGGATGTCTGAAGAGGATGCCATCAATAAGGCTAACTACAATGCAACTGCATCTACTGCCGCCGCACTCCCCCTATACTACCTCTCTGGAAAGGTGGCTGGAATAGCGGCAGATAAAATAGTTTCCGAAACTGCTCCAAAGTTGGCAAAAGCCGCCACTCAATTTGGATTCAATGCAGTTGCCAATACCGTAGCTTCTGCGGCAACCCGTGGAGTTAGTGCGGCTCTTGCAGGAGAAAACATTACTGATGCCATTAAGGATGTGAATGTACCTGGGGTTATACAAGACATTGCATTTGCACTCCATGCCACCACCACGCATTTCCAAGAAGAAGCGGCAAAGGGAAATGGAAAAAAGATTTCCCGTGATATGCCAGATGCGGTTCTTGAGGAGCTGGCAAAAGATCCTAGGTATGCAAACATTGTTTCCGCAGAGATTAAGAGAAGGGCAGAAAGCAGGGTTGCAGAACAAGCGAAGGCAAACGATCTTCCAATCACCTCGGACACGATAAACACAATTCTTGAATCAGAGAAACCAGCCGAGGCAATAGCCGAAGGCGAAACAACAATACCAAGTGAAACAGAAAAACAAATCGAAGAAACAGGTGGGATACCTCCTGTCGAAGGGGTCTCCCCTGTCGGAGAAGCAGAAGCAGAAGTTGAAGGGGGAACTGCACCGGGGGAGCGTAAGGGTGAAGAAGAAGTAACTCCGAAGGGAACAAGACTTCACGAAGCCGCCTTTCAACCAAGGGAAGGAGTTAGATTTACCGGCGAAAGCCATGACGAAGCATTAAAGAAAGCACTTGATGCTAAAGAGATAACTCAAGAATATTACGATCAGCACTCTGGAAACGAAAACGCCTCAAACAGAAATAAACCAGAGTTTGGATTTACTACAGATCACATAGATGAATCTGGCAAAAGGGAGTTTGTTGATCGCAAGCAAGGCCATGAGATTTCGTCAAAAGCAGGACAGCTTTTAGTTGATGAGCCAACATTCACTCATCCAGAAGGTGGGTACTATTTACATAGCAATGAAACCATGCTTGATGCTTATCCCAGAAGGGAAGAGGAAAAGCCAGAGGTTCCTTTTGAGCAGTTAAGCGAAGGGCATAAATTGTTTAGCGATGGATTGGATCGCCTTGTAAAAGGAGGGGCTTTGGACGATGCAAGAAAATCAGTAATAAAGAAAATATTTAGGAATGCCGATCCAGAGCTTTTGGCTAGGGCTTCCGACATGAAGGCAAAAAAGTCTGGATATTTAGGAGCAGTTAGATGGACTGAAAAATATAGTCAATCAAAAGGCAAGTTTGGCAAAGCTCCAGAATTTAGATTAAGAGAAGGGTTGGTAGATTTTCTAAAAGAAAAAGATCCTAAAATAAATAAAGATGCCACTGCAACATTTCTACATGAGTTTGGTCATTTGGCAGATTTTGTTTTTTTAAATGATGCAGAAAAGGCAACAGTTAAAGATGTTTACAACAAATTAAAAAGACCCGGAAGAAGGGATTTTTTTGGCAAGGGGCTTGCCGCTGATAGTGAATTTTATACCAAATACTATGCCAGCAACGAGGCAGAGTTTTTTGCCCAATCTTTTGCAGAGTATTGTCTTTCGGAAAGAGTCCCAACTGAAGAAATGCGTCCCATCCTAGAAAGGGCGTTTGATTTTTTCAAAGAAGCGATTGCAAGGATTTTAAAAAGGGCAACAACCGATGAGGCAAAACTTTTAAAACCAATCTTTGAAAGGATTGTTTCTGGAAAGATGGAGCCAAAAGAATTGGAATCATCTTTCATCCCCAAGAAAGGGGATTTAAAAACTAGAAAAGAAATGATGAATGGGGGATTTGTTTCCCCGGAAAAAGTCACTGCGACACCATCAAGAGATCCTCTTGAGGAGCTTTCAGAAAAGATAAAGAAATCCTCTACTGCCAAGCCGCCAAAGAATGCATTTGATGCCGCAAAACAAGCCCAAAAGATTGTTGAAGAAGTAAAGGGGGCGAAGGATGCCGTAACAAAAGGAATTGCTAAAGCCGGTGCTGGATTCCAAGCAATGAAGAACTCCTACCTAAATCGCCCAGTATGGACTGATTTTAAGCAAGCATTGGGAGAATGGAGCAGGGCAGACAACTACACTTCGCTAAAAGTTAGGGAGGCTGTAAAGGACTTAAAGAAATCCATTCCAGACCCACTCAAGAGAGAGGCAATCACCAACTGGATTCAAGCTGGCGGTGACGAGGAATTGCTTCGTGAAAGGGCTTCCAAGAGCGATTCCAAGTACAGGAAAGGATACGAGGCGGCATTGAAGCTGACTGACGAGGAAAAAGCTCACGCCAAAAACATAAGCAAGTATTTGGAAGATATGCTCCAAGAGGGAATTGATTCCGGTATGCTTAACCACGGGATTGAAAACTACATCACTCAAGTCTGGAAGAAAGAAAACCCCATCACTCAAAAGCTCCAAGCATCCCTCCAAGGTGGCAAGCTGAATAAGAATTTTCAGTTTGCAAAGAAGCGTGTATTTGATTCCTACTTTGAAGGAGAACAAGCTGGGTATGAGCCGGCAAGCAAGGATGTGGCATCACTTATTGCGGCATACGATCTTTCCTTTAGGAAAACCGAGGCTGTTAGGGCATTTGTAAAAAGCATGACCGAAGGAAAGGCACAAGATGGGAGGCCGCTTGTGGAGCTTTCTGGGTATGCACAACCAGTTGGGGAAGAAGGCAAACCACCGGATTCTTATCTTATCAAGCCACAAGCCAGGCCGGAGGGGGCTGTTACGGAAGATGGTCGTTCATATGTGAGTATCAACCATCCTGCATTCAAGGGGTGGAAGTGGACTATGAAAGGCCCAGATGGAAAGCCTGTGCTAATGGAATCCGATATGCTTGTCCACCCGGACATTGCCACCGATATCAAGAATCTTACTTCCAAGTCTTGGTTCAAGGCCAATCGAATCCCCGTCGTGAGTTCAGCAGTTGAGGGGCTTCTAAAGTTTTCTTCCATCCTCAAGCAAACCAAACTATCACTTTCCTTGTTCCACTTGGATCAAGAAGGACTGCATTCATTGTTCCACAGGATCAATCCAGCAAACCTTGAAAAGATTAATCTCAATGATCAGAAGCAGAACGAGCTTGTGCTTCATGGGCTTCAGCTTGCTGACTTCCATTCACAAGAGCTATTCTCTGAAGGCTTGGCAGGGGGAGGATTGGTTGGAAAGATCCCAGTGATTGGAAAAGCCCAGAACTGGTTCAACGATTTCTTGTTCAAGGACTATATCCCCAAGCTCAAGATGAACATGGCTACCCATGCCCTTGAGCGCAACATGGCTCGATATGGCAAACAGCTTACCGAAGATCAGATTTATGAGCTTACGGCAAACCAAGCAAATGCCGCATTCGGTGAGTTGAACTACAAGATGATGGCTCGAAACCAGACGGTGCAGGATACCATGAGGCTTTTTCTTCTTGCCCCAGACTTCTTGGAGGCTCGTTCTAGGTTTGTCGCCCAGGCTCTAAAGCCATATGGCGCAGAGCAAAGGGCGGCTTTGGCTCTTATGGGAGCATCTTTGTATGTGGCAGGGCGTGTGTTGAACCAAGCCCTTGACGGAGACCCGCATTACGATAAGCCATTCAGCATATTCCATGAAGGAAGGGAATATCGTCTGCGTACAGTGTTGGGGGATGTGAGCGAGTTGGCTGAAAAGCCAAACACATTTTTTATGAACCGTTTATCTCCATTTGGTCGTACTGGAGTGGAGTTCCTTACGGGACGCAATGCACAAGGCATTAAACGAAGTGCAGTTGAACAAGCAGAGGATTTCTTGTCTTGGTTTGTTCCCATCCCGGCACAAGTTCAACCTAGCTCAACTACTGCCAGCACCATTCTTTCTTCTATTGGCTTGAGCAATTATCAGCACATGGCACAGACCGATGCCTACGACCTTGCCAACAAATGGCTTAAAAACCAGACCAGTCCTAAAATCCAAGCTCAGGTTAAGAAGCGTGAGGAGGCCACACTTGCTGAAAGTGATTACAAGCAACTAAAGGCCGCATTACTTGCCGGCAATATGGACTTCGCAAAGAAGGAATACAACAGACTTGTAAAGGAAAAAGGAAAGACTTATCTTGACTTTTCTAGGTCATTTAATGTCAATAAACCATTTACTGGTAGTTTTGAAAACGAGGTAAAGTTTTACAAATCCCTTAACGCCAATCAAAAAGCCCAATACAAAAAAGCTATTGAAGAACGCAAAGTAATAGCTCAAAGATTGAGAAAGACAATTACAAAATAATGGCAACTAAAGCCCCCAAAGATCCAGCTTTCCCCCATCCCACACTAGAGGTTGGCGTACCCCAGTACCCCACTCCTAATGTTCCAGATTTTTATAAGAAGGATGGGCATATCATTTTGGTGGATAAGATAAGTGCAGATAAGGGGAGCTACAACCCCCAGCCGCTAGATGGTTCCATCACATATGCAGGGAGAGACGCTAACAAGTTCCCTTCATCCTTATATTTAGTTAAAGAGGTTCCAACTCCAGATGGTCTTTATGTGTATAGATATTGGGCAAATGCTCGAACTTATTCTAGCCAAGATGGATGGAACTATGATCTTAAATATAGCTCTGATGATCCAGCTTATCCCATCTACACTAGGACGTATGTGATTCGTAGGGAGGATTATGCGCCTCTTCCCATTGGCTCAAAAGACCCCATATACGATAACAACACCACGCTTGTAGAGCAGGAGATGGCAGAGATGGGAGAAGACAATCCCCTGCGTTCTTTGTTTGTATTGCATAAGGTGGTTTATGAAACGATTCCCGGCCCATCCATAACCACTAGCAACCTAGATCCTCTTATTGGAGCATATCCAGTAAGTACAAACGATCAAATCGTATTGGCTGGATCAACTGCAAATATCCCCAAGGTTGGAGTTGTAAATGAGTACGAAAAGATTGATGCAATTAAATCCAAGCTATCACAGAGGGATTACACTTCTTTAATTGGAAAGACTTGGACTGAATACGAGACTGTATCCTACACATTTCCTTCTTATATTATTTTTAACAGCGGGAGTCCTAATTCTATAAATAGTATAGTAAGTTACAAAGAAGCTCGTTCATTTAGAGTTCAAGCAACAATACAATATAAAATCATTACAGCTAATGATTGGTCAAACCTTGTTGATGCTCCAGTAAATTTTTCTACCATAACTCTTACTACTGATTTTGGAACATTTCCAAATGTTATTCACAATGCTAGTTCTGTTTTGGCTGGGGGAGTTCAAGTGCCAGTACTTTATGCAAGCGTGAGCATTGATTCTCCTACACTTCCTATTGTTACAAATATAGCTTCTTCTAGTCCATTCAATGGTAGTATATCAGTATTTTCTGGTTATAGAAATTACTTCACTCTTGGAGGAAGTTATACTGGAGCAATAGGAAGTGATTTACACCCATCTCTTTTAATACCTATTGCAATATCTAATACCATCATCAAGGAAATGGGTGGATTAAGGTTATTGAAAATAACTTATGTGGGGATAATTTAATATGTTGGATCAAGATGTAATTAACGAAATCAAAAAAGATTCAAGGGAATCATTGAATGATTTAGTTATCACGGCTGGTGAAGGGATTCTTATCAGCGGATACGGAAAGGATTGGTTTGTAAAATCCGATACTGCCTTTATTACAAACAAAGTTAAAAGCTCAACCTATACTCTCCAGATTTGCGTTAATGGAGTTCCAATGAATCTTGATGTGGTGGTTGGGCAGGGAACCCAGCCTTATCCAATTTCTTGAAATGGCTAAAGTTAGCTATGCGGGGCTTACTCCGTTTTGTGCAACTCCTACTGATGTTAATCCATCAGACATAAATTCTATATTTTACAATATAGGGATGAATAAATCCCAAATATGTTATTTTTATTGGAAAGTAAAATATGTAATTGTTAGTGCTTCATATAATTATTTGAATGATGGAGTAATAAATTATTATTCATTTAATGGGGTTTTAACTCCTTATCCAGTTGAAGGATATAATTTGTTTGTACCAAATTCTGAAACTGATTTGATTTGTGGGGTTGGTCACAATCAAATTATCAATTATGGAGGAGGAACTTTTGGTGTTAATTTGGTTCAATATAGGGCATTCCAGCCAAATTTGGTTCAATGTTATTTGTACAATGGATTGTATTATCCTTGTTTTGCGATTGCTTCCACTGATTCGGCTTTCAGAACATTCCCAAATGTTGGGGTTGTCACTGGAACATTATTTGGTCAACAGATACCATTTTATCTCCCTATCGTAAATGCTCAAGATGTTAACATTTCAATTACAGCAGTTGAGTGGCCCTATAATGATGCTTGACATGGAACTGTGCGTACCATAAAACGCCCATATTGGAATGATTATTGCAATTTCGTACCACGATGGAGATT
>Ga0208498_1000482_pt1 | contig 15463 bp, 8 predicted proteins | sample CryBogCBE12Aug09_FD_185502 | JGI IMG/M metagenome (GOLD analysis project Ga0208498, IMG submission 185502) | Freshwater microbial communities from Crystal Bog, Wisconsin, USA - CBE12Aug09 (SPAdes) (version 2) | ecosystem: Environmental > Aquatic > Freshwater > Lake | place: Crystal Bog... | reverse complement strand
CCTTGTGGACCTGTCATACCTGGCAATCCATCAAATCCTCTTTCTCCTGATGGACCTGTCATACCTGGCAATCCATCAAATCCTCTTTCTCCTTGTGGACCTGTAAATCCCCTTTCTCCTTGTAAACCTGTCATACCGGGTAATCCATCAAATCCTTTTTCTCCTTGTGGACCTGTCATACCAGATATTTCATTTTGATTATTTATTATTATTCCTGCTGGTCCAGTATCACCCTTATTACCTTGTGGACCTGTAAATCCTGTAAATCCTATTTCACCTTGTGGACCCGTAAATCCTCTTTCACCTTGTAGACCTGTCATACCAAATATTTCATTTTGATTACTTATTATCATTCCTGCTGGACCAGTATCACCTTTATCTCCTTTATCACCTTTTTCACCAGTATCACCTTTAGGACCAGTAAATCCCATCAAACCCATTAATCCTTGTAATCCTTGTAATCCTTGTAATCCTTGTAGACCAGTATCACCTTTATCACCTTTATCACCTTTTTCACCAGTATCACCTTTAGGACCAGTAAATCCCATCAAACCCATTAATCCTTGTAATCCTTGAAGACCAGTATCACCTTTATCGCCTTTATCACCTTTTTCACCTTTTACTCCTATCTCACCTTTATCACCTTTACCACCAGTAGCACCAGTAATAAAATTTATAGCTTTTTGAATAATTGATGGTTCTGGTTTTGGTGGAGCTTCTGTTAGTGGTGTTTGTTCTATTTGTGATCTAATATAATCATTTGATGGTGGTGTATATTCACCTGGTTCTACAATTACACCTATTTGATCAACTGGAAATTCTAATACATTAAATTCACTTGTTATACCATCTGGGTCATATGGTTCTTTTCCCCCGCTAAAATTCAATATATTATTTCGTAAATTAGTTTCGGAATCTAAATTTAATATTATATTCCTTAAATTTTTATTACTTTTACTCATATATTTTATGAGGAAAAATAGATTTTAATTTGAATTATATATACAATAGAATTTTGTAATAATATCATTATAAATCTCATATTTTATTTCAATTACATTATCACTCTTACCAATTTCTATCACTTTTTCATCATATTGATTATATACAATTATTTTACAATCTAATAAATCTGCTAATATATATAACTCGTATTTATACATTGGATCTAATGCTTCATTTGATACTAATTTTTCTTTCATTTGTGGTATAGATTTAATATCAAAATATTTGTATAATCTCTGTAAATTATTTTCATCAAATAACCATTTAATTATTTTACCCTTAAACAAATTAATAATATCATTTTGTAATGAACTTTCATATCCTAAATTACGATATTCTGTTTCCATTAATTTATTTTTTATCCAATAATATCCATTAATAATCGTTCTATATAATCCATTTTCTTTCTTTACTAATTGTTCTATTTTATTACCAAATATTTTAGGTGGAAATACTTCAATCTCTAAATTCTTTCTAATTAATCTCTTTTTACCTATAATCGGTATATTATTTTCACCATATATTTCTGCTAATATACTATCAATTGTTAAATTACTAGCTTTAATTAATTTTTCATTCTTTTTACTTGTAAAGAAATCATATTGATATATATCTGGCACTAAATATGTATTCTTTCTTAATATTTCTTGACGTTTGATTAAATTAAAATTTATTTCATTACTCAATCTTACTATAAATTGATCTAACATCTCTTTTGTTAATTGTAATTGACATGTCTTTCCAACTCTACCACAATGATAATGACTACATGTTTTATCTAATCTACATAACTGTCTAAAATTTGTTATTGTATATTTATCTAATTTAGGTATTCTTGGAATAATAGTAATAATATTACGTACTAATTTATGCAAGAAATCAATAGTCTTAGTTACACTCTTTTTTGTTAATTCTTCTAATTCATCTTTTAATTTAATATTATTACTCAAATATTCACTTATTTCTAATCTTAATCTATCATAACTTTCTTCTGTATAATCTACTTTATTTACTTTTATTATTCTATCATCTACTATAATATTATCTGAACCTTTCATTATTTCTCTATCAATAATATCATCATCTATAACTGAAACTATCATAAAATTCTTAATATTATAGTCTTTTGCTAATCTTTTAATATCTGTTTCATCCATTCTTACTGTTGTCACTGGTAAAATAATATTTTCTTGAATATAAATACCTGATACTAAAAATTTATCTCTAATTTTTTGACTATATATTATACCTGCTGGCACAATATTGATATCTAAATCCATAATAAATTTCATTGATGCATTAATTGTATTTAAATAATCATTGTGATTTTTATATATTTGAATATCTTTTAGACATCCTGAGGGTTGTACAGGGAATAAAAACGTATTTTTGTTCAATCCTTTTATCATAAGAAATCTACATTTATATCTATAATCTATCACCTGACCTACGATAGAAAATTTATCATTAATCATTTCTTTAATTTCTTTACTATTATAGAATACATTACTTGCTAATTTTGTATTTTGTAAGCAATTTAGACTGTAATATTTATTAATTCTATTTACAATATTATTTTCTTTTTCTTCATATTCAAATATCTTTTTAATATTAATATATTTCTCTTTTTTACTTGCTGTTGCATCTTTTTGTAAATTTAATACTGGAAAGTATAATGATTCATCTTTTACTATAATTATATTCTTCTTTGTTTTGTAATTATTATAATTTTCATTATTCTTACAAATTAATACATAATCATCATATTTTAACCATTCACCATTTTCATTCATTCTTCTTGCTATTCTTTTCTCAAATATATAAGAATTAATATCATATTTATAAGACACTAAATCATCTAAAAATTCATGTGTTACTCCTATTCCATTCATTATATAATTTTTAAATGTATCTATTTCACCAAATCTCAATTTAATATCACCATTGTTCAAACATGTAAATAATATATCATCCATATTTTTAAATATTTCTTCTACTATATCTTCATAATTCTTCTCCATTAATGATGCTATTGCACTTAAATATGGAATCTTTTGATTACTTACACCATATTTGAAAAAATAACCTGATTTAGATTGTGTTAAATAATGATTTTTAATTATCTTATCATTTGATACTAACTTGTTGAAGAAAATATCCAAATATTCTGGTAAAAAAGAAAATCTACCTTCTTGTACCTTATTTGTTTCTTGTAAAATATAAATCTTATCCGATTTAATATTCTTAATTTCTCCTACTGTTTCCGCAAGACCTTTATTCGCACATTTTTCATTGAATTCCCTTTTACTACTATTTTTGGTATTAAATGAATCATTTTTAAAACAACAAGGCATACATAAACCAGATGGATGCTTACTCTTTGTTAAATATCCAATATATGAATACTTTTTATTTACATCTATATCACATGTGTAATATAAATTTGCATTTTCTGTTGGTATCTTAATAGAGCGTAATATTTGTTCTTTTCCATTAATTTTAACTTTTTTCTCATAATTATTTGTTTCTTTATTCAATACGTATCCATTTTTAATTAATTCATTTTCATTTGTATATTGTGTTGGCTGTCTCTTTTTAGTACCACTATTTTGACAATTTCTTGACCAATGATTTTGACCCTTTTCTGGTTTAAAACCTAATCTATCCTTATCTAATTTTGTAATCTTTTTAACTGTTCTTACTTCTTCTGCTACATCACTAATTAATTCAACTAAATTTCTTCTTTTGGCAATATTATTCAAACCTTTTAATACATCCATCATATCACGTCTATCTTTATTCTTAACATGATAGATATCAACATATAAATATAATACAATATTCATTAAAAGTAATATTTGATTTAATTGCCATTGTGATCTAGCACCTGAAATTCTTATTTTATAATTTTCTTTTGATTTACCTTGAATATCTACTTCTACACCTGATGGTTTTGCTCTTGGTACATTCTCAAATTTCTTTAATATATTTCTACCCTTTTTTAAATATGCAAATTTTTGATTACCATCTCTAACTTTTTGTAATGCTTCTGCATCTGTTAAATTATATTGACTTGCAATTTCTTTAGCCATTCCTTTTTCATCATATTCATAATTCTTCAAGAAATATCTTATTCTTCTCTCAATATTCATTTCACTATAATAATCAGATACTCTTTTGTATCTCAAATACGTACCATATTTACTCTTTTCATCTACAATATCTTTTTTAGTTTTACTTTCTCTTTTTCTTGGTTCAATTACTACTGATAAATATGGAAAGAATAATCTGCAAAAATCTGATAATTCATTATGATTGATTATATATGACTTATCTTTTGAACCTAATACTGGTAATTGAAAACTTTGAATATTATTAATAAATGCAAATTTAAAATCACTTTCTTTTGGTACAAATATCTTAAAATATGAATTTTCACTATTAATCTTTTTAATTAATTCTTGTACATATACAAATGTCTTATTAATATCTTCAAATGTAGCTTGATCATCTTCTTTCCACTGTGTCTTATATTCTAATTTACCATATTCTGTTAACTTAACTGAAATATATTTATTACTTGAACCTCCTTTAATATCCACTTTAATCTTAAAACTAATACCATATGGATTACTTTCTAACCATTTTGATTGAATTGCTTCTTTATCATATTCAGGTGAAATTGTTCTAAATTTATGCCATCCTGCTGCATCTGGTGGTTGATATTGAATATATGGATATTTTTCATCTAATGCATAATTTTCAAATATACGACTCAAATCAAACTTTAATAAACTTGATATAGTAGTTTCTTTTTCTAAATTAATCTCCCTACCATTTAAATTTGTTAAATATAATGAAACATGTGTCGTTGTTTGTGTAATAAAATTATCCTTATAATAATTCTTGTATGCTTTTTCATTATCATATTCATCTTCAATATAACTCATCACTTTATTTTCTAATAATAAATCATTGTCTATAGTTGTAATAATTTGTCTTATCTTTTTTGTTTCTACATCAGTATTCCCATTTAAATACTCTAATATTGTTGGCAATTCTGATACACTTTCTGTAAAATATATCTTTACATAAAAATCTGTTAAATTTTTAATAGTTTCTGCTGATGATTTATAATTCTTACCTAATTCAGTATAAATATCTGTAAAAAATACTTCATTATTTGGAATATAATCTATAAAATCATTAATTATCTTTTGATTATTATCTTCAAAATGTATTCTTGAACCATATCTATTCATACTTTCTTTTATTACTCCCAATTGCCCTTTCAAAATTTCATAATCTCTAAAATTTTCTACTGGTACTACATCAACTGGTAATAATGTATTTTGTCTTAACCAATTACGACCTAACATTAAATAATCTTTCTTTTCTTCATATTTATTATTTATAAATTCATTAAACATATATTCTGACCATGTATATATTCTAGATGGTATTAAAAATGGTACTGATGATTCAAATTCTTTACTTTTTTCAATAGTCATACAAATTTTCTTTTTCATATTCAAAAATGTATCATCACGATAAATATATTGAGAATAAATAAAATTTTTTTGTATTACTTCATCTAATTCACCATTATAATGATTATTACTATTTTTTTCATCAAACGGTATGTTTCTTTCTCTCAATGTTTTTGCTCTATTTGCTTCTTCTTCTAAAATTTCTGTAATTAATTTTTTATTCTTTTCTGCATCTTTATCTATATCTTCATTTATTACATGCATATCTTCTAATTCATTAATATTAAAATCATCTTCTGGTTCTTTTAATGCTTCTCTATCATCTGCTTGTTGTTCACCAAAAATTTCTGATTCAGTTGTATCTTCTGGATTTTCTTCTTCATCTGTATCGTCAACATCTGTATCCGTATTCGAATCAAATTCATCATCGTCATAACCTCCTACTTGTTTAATACTACCACCTAATTGGTCTTTTTCTTCCATAAATTGTTTTTTTAATCTATCTATCTTAATTTTACCATTATAAGAATAAACTAAATTTGTTTTTTTAATTTGTTTAATATGTTTATCTACCCAATTTACACTTAATTTTTTTGTTATTTTATCTTTATCACTACTAGAATTAAATATTTTTCTCGATTTTTTTAAATGTTCTGATAAAAAGAAATTTTCATACCAATATGAATCATAATAATCTTCTAATATAGTAATTTCATCTGGTGATAATTCTTTTAATGTTTGAAAAAAAGATAAATCCTTAATTTTAGATATAATTCTTCTAATATTGCTAGGAATATTACCTAAAAATATATAATAATGATATTGAAACTTACGATTATTATTTCTATATCTATAAATAATTTTAAATGGTTTGGATAAATTTTGTTCTTCACTCATGTTATCTGATTATATTTTAATTATAATATACTTATTTACATATTTAATTATCCATGTTATATGAGCTAATAATGCTAATGATAAAAATACATAATATTCTGTAAATCCATACTGATAAGCTAATATAATTAATAATATATTATACAATATTCTAAATATAAAATACAATGATGCAAAAAAATAAGATGTATTATATAACTGTCTTAATTCTGGATTAACCATCTCTAATGACCTAAGAAAAATTGGAATTTCAAATGGCACACCTAGTAAATACAAATTTAACTTATGATTTGTATTACCATATATAAAAAATAATATGTAAATAATATGATGAACATACGATGTAATATAATTTTTATTTAATACTCTTCTATATTTTTGATAACCAACAATAAGATCAGATGAAAAATATCCTAAACTCATATAATAATATAAATTAGCTAGTGTATTTGGTGTATTTAAATATAAATATACTGTATTGCATTGTGTTACTAATAAATAAAAACTATATGGTGCAATTGTTGTACAAAATCCACTGTAAACTAATGAATATATATATGATAATCTTACATCTTCATGATTTTTAATTTCAAATACATCTGCAATTGGTCTATGTAGACTTAACCATAATCTTAATGATACAATATATGGATTAAATAGTATAAAATTATATAATGATGTTAGCATATAATTTTATATTAAACTTTTGTCTTATATTAGAATTCATAATTTAATACATTTGTATAAATTTGAATACCGCAATATTCTTCGGGTGTATTATTATAATCTACAAACTCATACATATTATTATTTTGTGCTGTTTCTAATATATATCTATTTAATTCAAAGAATAATTTTGTATGACCAACTTCTGGACATCCAATGTGTGCAATTTCATGCACTGCTACGTATAATATTTTATTATAATCATAAAATTCATTAGATTGTTTATTTCTCAAACAAAAGACTAATTCTTCACCTTTATTTACACTGTAACTAGTGTAAGGACTATCTTTTTCTACTTCTCTAATAAAAACACTATTTAATTTATCAACTATAATTTGTATATAGTTAGTATAATCTTTATTATCTTCTTTTTTTGCTCTATCTAATGATTTTTGTGCAATCTTAGCTAAGTCTGTTTTTAATTTAATTAAAAGGTCTACTGCTTTGGATTTATCTGGTAATTCTTGAACCATATATACTTGACCGTCAAATTCGGCACGAACTAGTCCTGCATTACGAATTGAATATATTAAATATCCAATAAGTAATACTAATGCAAACACTAATAATTCTTGCTCCATATAAATATATAAGTTTTTTATTTTCTTTAAAATTTATTTCTAAATAAAATTATATCATGGGAAATTCTAATTCTAATTTTAACACAGCAAAAAATGCCGATATTATTAATAAGCTAAAAAATTTATTAGCTGAATCTGAAGCTAAACCCCAAGTTATGACAGAATGTAACGAAGTTATTTCAAAATTAAAAACTCTTATTGAAGAATCAGAAACACAACATGGTCATTCTATGACTAATGATATTAAAGTAGACGCAGTTACTGGAGATACTGAACCTGAAGTCGTTGCTGCTGAAGTTGATATTCTTGCTGTTGATATGCCATCACATTCTGTATTTGAATCTACAGAAAAATCAAAATCTAATATGATGGATATGTCAATAATGGAAGGTGGTGCTTATATTATTGATAATCTCAAAAATTTACTAGGTGCTGCAAATAATACAGAACGTATAGATGAATCAAATGAAATGGATATTAACGTTAATAATCTTAAACAATTATTAGCTAATACAGAAGAAGAAATGTATGGTGGTAATGATGATGATAATATGATTATCGAAAAATTAAAAAATTTATTAGATGAAACTGAATCTTATACTATGATGGGTGGACAAGTAGGTGAAATAAATAATGTAACTATTCAACATTTAAGAAACTTATTAGCTGAAACTGAAACATTCAATATGACAGGTGGTGCATTTGATGATGCTAGTGTTCAAAATTTAAAAAACTTATTAGCTGAAACTGAAACAAATTTTAACTACCATACTGTTAACTTACGTGGTGGTAAAGTACATCATAAAAAAGTTTTTACTTCTGAAGAAGAAGAAAAAGAAATAGAAGAAGAAATGGAAAAAGAAAAAGAAGCAAAAGAAGAAAAAGAAGAAAAACAAATGGAAAAAGAAGAAGAAAAAGCTGAAAGTGAAGCCAGTGATAATCAATCAGGTGGTGAAGAATTAAGCTCTGAATTAGTTGAAATCTTAAAATCTTTGAAAAAAGAAAAGAAAGATAATTTATATGGCGGTTCCCGTAAAGGTGATTCAAGACGTAGAGATGAAGAATATGAAGAAGAAGAAGATATTAAACGTGAAATGTACGGAGATTTTCAAGGTCAAAGTATAGATGAAAGATTTGAAGAATTTGAAGAAGACTATAAAAATCACGTAGGTAGATCTAGAAAACCAAAATCTAAACGTGAATATTATGAAGAATGGGAAGCTGAACAATTTGGAGGTAAAAGACGTGGCTCTAAAAAATCATCTAGAAAATCCAGCAGAAAATCTAGTAGAAAATCATCTAAAAAATCTAGAAGAATGTCAGCAGATTCAGACTATGATTTAGAAGATGATATTGATATGGATACAGATGATGAAGACTACTTATCTACATCCTCATTAAATACATCTGATATTAATATTAGACATTACAGATGAAGTCTCAGATAAACTAAAAAAATTGATATATTTTATATAAAAACTATAAAATATAATAATAAAAAATGGTTTTGAACATATATATTTTACTTCTTGAGGGAAATCGCTATTATATAGGCAATTCTGGATATTTTATTAAAGCTTATCAACAACATATTGATAAAAAAGGATGTGAATGGACAAAAATACATCGTGTTGTTAATATATTAAAAGTTATTACTGAAACTAATGAATATACTTTAGATGATTGTGTTATTGAATATATGAAAAAATATGGTATCGATAATGTACGTGGTGGATCTTTTGAAGATGTCGTATTATCACCTGCACAATTAGAAAAATTAAGTAACTATCTATAATTTTTATTTTTATAATGAATGATAATTTTTCTGACTTTATCATTATTATCTGTTTTATTAACTATCTCTGATTCATTATACGAATCATAATATTTATGTTTATATTTTATAGCATTATCATCTTTATATTTTAATTCATTATCATATAATCCAATATCATAATATTCATAATATTGATGTAATATTTCAATCTTATTTTCATTACGTCTTTGTTTATAATCGTTATCAAACACTTGACAATATCCTGGAAATTGACCAATTGTTCCACCATATATCCATGTTAAAAAAGATATAATTACATCTGATGCAAATGTTCCATTTAAATTATAAAAATTTTCAATATGTTTTTTTATTTCATCTTTATTTTTTAACATATTTCTATAAAAAAGTGTTTTAAATATACATCCTCCATATCCTGCTATATATAACTTATCTGATGTTGTATTATATTTACGTAAATATTCATATATTTCTCCACCAAAATATCCAGTACCTCCACCATTTATATCATTTTTTAAATCATCTGTATTTACTTTATTTATTATCCATACATCATCTTCTAATAATATAAAATAATCTTCTGTAAATGTTAATGTTGCATCATATATTCTTGATAACCATATTAATGCTTTTTCTATTACACTATTTCCAATTTTATTTTTAATTTTTGACCAATCCATATGTCCGATATTTTCATTAGAATAATAATAATTTGCATTATTTTGCTTTGCAATTTCTTCTAACGATTCATCACCTTTATCATTTATTATAAATAAATTTTCTATTGGATAATGTTTTCTATATGATTCTATTACATGAATAAATGCTCTTTTTTGTTTATAACATTGATAAAATCCTGCGATTGATGACATAAATTACAATAACAAAATTATATTTAGTAATTGTATATGAATAATTTATATTTCGTTTTAGGATTTATATTATTAGTTTCTTACTATGTTTATAGTCGTGTTAATGAAAATTTAGAAAATACTAATGTAAATAATATATTAGGCACACATATGGTTCCTTGTTGTGCAACTGGTAAAGTAACTGGATATTATCGTGATGGTAATTGCTCTACTGGTGATTCAGATACTGGTACACATGTAGTATGTGCTATTATGGACGATAATTTTTTACAATTTACCAAGTCTAAAGGAAATGATTTAATTACACCACAATTACCTTCTTTTCCTGGTCTTGTTAAAGGTGATAAATGGTGTGTATGTATATTAAGATGGTTAGAAGCATACAAGGCAGGTAAAGCACCTAAAATTATACCTGAATCTACAAATGAAGCAGCATTAAAATATACTACTAAAGAAATTTTACTTAAATACGCTTAAACTAACCATCTATCTAAAGAAACATTTTTCATATATGGTTTACCTGCTCGTTTACATTCTTCTTCTTTTATTAAATCATTAAATAATTCTGTTGCATCTTCCGGTTTAGCTGTTACTAATTCTAAGAACTGAATCGCCGGTAACATAATTTGATTCGTAATATAAAACATATAATCTATCTTTAAATTGTTCTCTGCAATATAATCTGGATGTTCTATCTTCTCACCTTGCAATAATTTATGTCCTCTAATCTTAGGCATTTCAATATATGCAAATTGTACTCGATCATTTGTTTGAGGTGCATTTGCTCTCTTTTCTTTTATCATTTTCTGTGCTAACATAACATGTGCAATATTAACAATATTTTGTTCTTCTCCATCTACTAATATTGGATTACCTTTTGCATCTTTTTTTACTGTAGTTTTATATTTATTTATATCTTTAATCGTTTTAGATGTTACAAAATCTTTGATTGGAAAATTACCCTTAAATATATCTCGAATTGATTTCTTTGTAAATTTAATTGTCTTATCACAATCAATTTCATTCATCATAATATCTACCATTCCTCCTATTACTTTTTTTACTATTTGAGCATTATCTCGTCGTTTTAATACAATACCCATTGATGTCTGTGTAAATTCTACATCATCATCTGTATATTTATTACCCACATATCTCTTCTTAGAAAAGATTGCAAACGGAAAGAAAGTCTTTTCATATGATAATTCATGTGGAAATCGTAATTGTGCTTGAACAAATTTACTTACCATATTACCTAATATAATTGCCGGCATTAAAATTTCCTTAGAATACAATACTTCTTTTGTTTCACGATTTACAATACCAAAATTATTAAATATTGAGTCCGTATTGTGAACAATCATCTGACCAACACCTGCTTGAAAATGATGATTTTCAGTTGTTAAGTCATAAACATATTCACCTTCAGGATATGCAATTTCATGAATTTTTTTAATAATTGTCTTATCTTCTATATTATTATTTACAGTTATTTTAATTAAATTATCATTATTAATATCAATTGAATAACTATTATTAATACCTAATAAATATCTTGCTGCATCTAAATGATTATACGTTTCATAAATATCAACATGATTAATTTTATCATTTATAATAGGATATTTCCAATGCAATAATGTATCACCTACTTTTAAGTCTTTCGGTGAAACTTCTTTATACTCATTTGTAATTAATGAATGGTCATCTGTAACATCAACTAATCCACAATGCGTTAATACTCGCATCATCTTTTTATGACTTGCTAATTTATGTCGAATAATTCGTTCTACTTTTTTCCATCCATCATCTGTCCAACTTTCAATATCTGTTAACTCACAATATTCTTTAGTTGAATCAGTGCATTGTTTCCATTCTTTATTATATCCAAGTTCTTCAATCGTTGAAATTCTAATAACATATTCTTTAGTCTTATTAATTTTTATTAATTCCCTATATAATATTGGTGTATAATTTGCAACACTATCACCATACACTACTACTGGATTAATATCATAGTTATCAAAAATTTCTGTGACTTGTTTTACTATTTTAGTTGTTTCTTTCTCATCATCTGCAAGTGTTTTACCTGCTTTATTTTTTAATTTTTCTTTAAAGAATTCATATAATTTTTCTTTATTATCTTTATTCTCATAGATATACATTAAAATATTCTTCAAATCTTTTTCTACAAAATTCTTTGCAATCATAATTTGAGAACGACCAACTGCAGTTGTAGATGCTGCTAGCTTTACATAACAAACTGGACTTGTTCCCGCACCAATTTGCCCATACAAAGAATTAGCTGTTAATTTCAAAGCTAACTGTCTGCCATTATAAATCGCTTTCATAAACACATCGGTTTCCACCTCTTCTAATTTCTTTACTTGTTTTCTTTCTGTAAGTAAATCATTCAAAATCTCTGGAATAACGCCAAATTTATCTTTTTGTTTTGCATACTTACATACAACTTCTTCTTTTGTTCCATCTGCTCGTTCTTGGTCAAATTTAATTATATTATAAGTATAATCTGGTAAATTATCATATTTTGAATCATCTACAAACATTTCGTGAGAAATATTTTCTGCAATCATAGAACTTGGATACAGACTTGAATAATCATTAACTGAAATAGGTACTCGATGAAATTTTGGTTCCGGTGTTAATACTATTGCACCTTCAAAACTTGGTTCATCATCATCTATTTCTTTATGCACTCTTGGTAATGTTTTAATTAAATATCCTCGTTTACGACATTTTTTTACTACCAAACTAAATGATTTAATTCCTTGACCACGTAAGAAAATCCATTGCATTGGTACACTTGAAATACTCGCCATTTCCATATTCTCTGGAATTTTGTTAAGTTTCAATAATAATTTGATTGGTAATATACAATCTTGAATACAATACTTTGCAATCGTACAGATATCTTTTGAATCTCCACCTGCATAATATGTAAACATCTCTCTTGCAGATAAATCATCTTTCACACTACCTGCATAAAAATATCGATGCTGTTTCATATTCTTCTCAATTGTTGGATTGTCTAAAATATAAGATAAATTACCTCTAATTTCAATATATTCATCTGTCATATTAATAATTTTTAATTTCTCACTAACAATATCATCTTCTTCTGAAATCTTAACATAATTTCCTACTTTGAATTCTCCTTTCTTCTTCAAATATATCTTTGTTTTATCTCCAGTAATCTCTACTTTTTTAATTATTTCTCGCATGAAATGTTCTGCTACTGCATCTAATTTATAACTATTTAATTTATAATCCTTCTGAATTAATTTCATCAAATCTATCTTCACACGACCAATCGTATGATAAAAGCTCATCACATTATCACCTAATGCTGCAGAAGATAATTTAACATCTTCACGAAATTCTGTTCTAGGACCTAATCTACTTAGAAATCCAAATTCATCAATACGATTAATTTTCTTACGACCATAAATATATTTTTCATCAAAGCCATAAATATTATAACCAGTCATGATATCAGGATCTTCTTCCTGAATAATTTTTTGGAATTCTAATAATAAATCTTTCTCATTGTCAAAACTTAATACATTTGCACCTTCAATTTCATCACAATCTTTTAAAGTTAATATATATTTAGTCATTTCGCTTTCACCAAAAGTATAAAATACCATACCAATTTGAATAATTGGATCTTCTTTTCTATCAGGTTGAGGAAATTGTTCATCATGACTATAACATTCTAAATCGTAACTACATAATTTAAATTTTGCCATACCAAGTTTTGGTGCATCTGGTCCAAAATTATTTTGAGATACAACATCTTCATATTTAACTCTCAAATGATAATCTGTAAATGTTTTCATAGATTTATCATTACGATATTTACCTTTCGGTAATTTAATCCATCCACATGATTTAATATCTTGAGTATGTATAAATCTTAACATCGGGTCAAAATTTGATTCATATAACTGAAATTTTTCTGCCTTATAATTCATTCTAATTTCTAGAATACCATCCTTAGAACGGTTATGATAATATTTCATTGTATCACTCGTCTTAAATCGAATCATCAGAAAACTAAATTGTTGTTCTGCCTTAAATCCATAAAATTCTTTCCATGCTGTTATATTATAATCAATAATATTTGCTCCATGGTCTCTACTCATTCCTTTTAATCCATTAATAAATTTTTGCAAATCTGTCGATGTCCATGTTTTTGGCACTTTAACAAAGAAATACGGAAAAAATTCATATACTGATACGGTAATAGATAATCCTGTATTTGTTCTACCAAAAAATCTAACTATAAATCTTTTATCTTCATCTTCTCCAACATTTTCAGAATGCCAATCTATAATATTACAATATACATCATCTTCTGACGGTCGAATGATTTGTTCTGTCATATTTATTATAAATATTAATAATTGTTTATTTTATAATTAATTTTCAATTATTAATATATATGAGTTTATATTATTATAATAATAGCCAAAATACATACGATAATAAATGGTTAATACCTAGACTTAATAGTATGCAAAAAGGAAATGTCGCAACTGTTGATTCTGTTAATGGATTTGACTCTACTGCTACTGTTGGTGGTAAATCATTCAGTACAATTGCTGCTGCCGTTTCAGCTGTAACATCTGGTCAAACTGTTTTAATACTCCCTGGCACCTATACTCTTACTACTGGACTAGTGCTACCCAATGGTATATCTCTTCGTGGACTATCGCTTCAAACCACAATTATTCAAATGAATGTTACAAGTTCTACTACAATGTTGACTATGGGTGAAAATTGTCGTGTAGAAGATCTAACACTGAATCTTACCTGTACCGGCTCAACCGCCGGTGTAGTTCTCAAAGGCATTGTATTTGGCGGAACCTCGTCTCAAACGTCTAAATTACGTGTCTGTGTCGTCAATGTGAATAATGCGTCAATGAGCAAAACTCTTACAAATACAGTTACAGGTATTGAATTTTCTGGAACAGGGTCACTAACCGCCTCGGTGTTTTCCTTTAACAGTATAAAAGGTAGTACGATTAATGTATATTCTAACGGTGCCGGAAATAAGCGTGGACTCCTTGTATC
>Ga0208498_1000450_pt1 | contig 16285 bp, 14 predicted proteins | sample CryBogCBE12Aug09_FD_185502 | JGI IMG/M metagenome (GOLD analysis project Ga0208498, IMG submission 185502) | Freshwater microbial communities from Crystal Bog, Wisconsin, USA - CBE12Aug09 (SPAdes) (version 2) | ecosystem: Environmental > Aquatic > Freshwater > Lake | place: Crystal Bog... | reverse complement strand
GAGAACAGACGCAATGTCGAAGATCAAAGTAACAGGTACCGTTGTTGAGCTAGATGGCGATGAAATGACGCGCATCATCTGGCAGTTCATCAAGGACAAGTTGATTTTGCCGTATCTCGACGTCAACCTTGAGTACTACGACTTGGGTATCGAGAAGCGTGACGAGACCGATGACCAAATCACCATCGATGCCGCCAAGGCGATCCAGAAGCATGGTGTCGGCATTAAGTGCGCAACCATCACTCCGGACGAGGCGCGCGTGGAGGAATTCGGCCTCAAGAAGATGTGGAAGTCTCCTAACGGAACCATCCGCAACATCTTGGGCGGAGTTATCTTCCGCGAGCCCATCATCATCTCAAACGTTCCTCGCTTGGTGCCCCACTGGACCAAGCCAATCGTCATTGGCCGTCACGCATTCGGCGATCAATATCGCGCGACCGATTTCAAGGTACCCGGCGCTGGCAAGCTGACGATGACCTTCGTGCCAGAAGATGGCTCGGCTCCGATTGAGCACACCGTCTTTGATTTCCCTGGTTCCGGCGTTGCTCTGGCGATGTACAACCTCGATGAATCAATCCGCGACTTTGCTCGCGCATCTTTGAATTATGGATTGAACCGCAAGTATCCGGTTTATCTATCTACCAAAAACACCATCTTGAAGGCGTACGACGGACGTTTCAAGGATATTTTCCAGGAGATCTACGAAGCCGAATTCAAGTCACAATTCGAAGCACTGGGTATTTGGTACGAGCATCGTTTGATCGATGACATGGTCGCAATGTCATTGCGCATGGAAGGCGGATACGTCTGGGCATGTAAGAACTATGACGGCGACGTTCAATCCGACACCGTCGCGCAAGGTTATGGCTCACTCGGCCTCATGACATCGGTACTGATGACTCCAGATGGCAAGGTTGTGGAATCTGAAGCGGCGCACGGCACCGTGACCCGTCACTACCGCGATCACCAAGCCGGCAAGGCAACTTCTACAAACCCCATCGCATCCATCTTCGCGTGGACACAAGGCTTGGCGCACCGCGCAAAGCTCGACAACAACGCAGAGCTCGCGAAGTTCTGTGCGACGCTCGAGAAGGTCTGCATCCAAACCGTTGAATCCGGCAAGATGACAAAGGATCTCGCACTTCTCATCTCGAAGGATGCGCCATGGCTAAACACCCAAGACTTCTTGGCCGCCATCGACGATAACCTCAAAGTAGCAATGGCTTAAGTTGTAACGAATGAAAAAAGCCCCGCAGATTTCTGCGGGGCTTTTCCTTTTAAGCGTTAGTTGATACGCGCACCAGTGGTCGCATCGAACAAGTGAATCGAATCAGCTGTCGGAGCAACGGTGATCTTTGTTCCTGGCTTTGGTGGATTCTTTGGATCCCAGCGAACAATGACCTGCGCGCCCTCGTCGGTTGCGTTAGCAAACTTCACCGAAGGATCGGCTGGCTTTCCGTAAACGAATGCGTCAGAGCCGAGCTCTTCAACGACTTCGACGTTGACGTCAAAGCCAGTCGAAGCAGGTGCAAAACCTTCGGGGCGTACGCCAACGGTGACCGATGAGCCAGCAGATGCTGGAACATCAACGCCGTGCGAACCGAGCATTGCCTTGCCGCCTGAGACCGGAACGGTCAAGAGGTTCATGGCAGGCGAACCGATGAAGCCGGCAACGAATGCGTTGTTTGGCTTGTCGTAAAGATTGCGAGGTGTATCAACTTGTTGCAACAAGCCATCCTTGAGAACCGCAACGCGATCACCCATGGTCATAGCCTCGACCTGGTCGTGAGTAACGTAAACGGTGGTGATACCCAAGCGACGCTGAAGCGCTGCAATCTGGGTACGGGTCGCAACGCGAAGCTTGGCATCGAGGTTCGACAATGGCTCGTCCATCAAGAAGACCTGAGGTTCGCGAACAATCGCGCGACCCATCGCTACGCGCTGACGTTGTCCGCCAGAAAGCGCCTTTGGCTTGCGATCGAGGTAGTCCTCGAGATCCAATAACTTTGCGGCTTCTAGTACGCGGCGATCACGTTCGGCCTTGTCAACGCCAGCAATCTTGAGCGCGAAGCCCATGTTCTCGGCGACCGACATATGTGGATAGAGCGCGTATGACTGGAAGACCATCGCGATATCGCGGTCTTTTGGCGCAACGTTTGTCACGTCACGATCGCCAATACGAATTGATCCGGTATCTACTTCCTCGAGTCCTGCCAACATACGAAGTGATGTCGACTTACCGCAGCCAGATGGGCCAACGAGGACGAGGAATTCACCATCATTGACGGTGAGGTTTAACTTATCGACCGCAGGCTTTGTGGTGCCTGGGTAGATTCGGGAAGCGTTGTCGAAAACGACAGATGCCATGGGTGTATCTCCTTCTCCGGGCAGGTACGTGCCCGACGGTCCGTTGGATGAAGTGGGCATAGGTTACCTCTATTCTTGAGTTCATGACCAGCCATGTGATTCGGGACATCGCGCTCGTGTTGCTCTTCATCGTGGTCGCGGGGCTATTTGTTGCCGCCGAAATTTCCTTGATCTCGTTACGGGATTCCCAAGTCCGCCAGCTCGAATCGCGCGGCAAGCGCGGCCGTCGGGTCGCCGAACTCGCGAAGAACCCCAACCGATTCTTAGCCGCCGCTCAGGTGGGCGTTACCTTCTGTGGCTTTCTCTCCGCAGCTCTCGGTTCGCAACGACTCGGAACCTACGTCACTCCTGTTTTGCGACGCTGGGGAATGTCCGCGAATCTTTCGCAGACCGTTGCGCTCGTAGCGCTCACGCTGGCTATTTCATACGTCTCACTCGTCTTTGGCGAACTCGTCCCGAAGCGCTTGGCGCTCTATCGCACCGAAGGTATTGCGCTGGCCTCCGCCGGCATCATCGACCGAATCGCGATTATCTTCCGTCCGATTATTTGGTTGCTCTCGAAGTCGACCGACGCAATCGTGCGCCTCTTCGGCGTGAAGTCGTATGAATCGCGGGCCGAGATTTCCGAAGCCGAACTCGTCGACCTGGTCACCGGCCATGCCGCGCTGACCGAGGAGGAGCGAGATATCGTCGAAGAAGTATTTAACGCCAGCGATCTCCAACTCCACGAGATTATGGTTCCTCGAACCGAGGTCGACTTTATGGACGTGGGCCTGTCTATCAACGACGCAATCGCGATGGCGGTTAATTCTGCCCACTCGCGGTACCCCGTTACTCGCGGTTCTACGGACGAGGTCATCGGCTTTATCCACGTGCGGGATCTACTGAATGTTCAGGCACAGAAGCGCGACCTCTCGGCGCCGATTTTGGACTTGATTCGGGAAGTGATGTTTTTACCTGGGACCAAGGGTGTGTTGCCGGCGCTCGCAGAAATGCGTGCCCAAAGCCACCACATTGCAATTGTGTTGGACGAGTACGGCGGCACCGACGGCATCATCACCATGGAGGATTTGGTCGAACGTTTAATTGGCGAAATCCGCGATGAATACGATGGCGACGATGAAGAAGTCACCCCGCAGAGCACCAGCGGCGAGTTCGAAGTCGACGGATTAATTTCGCTGGAAGATCTGCTCGACGAAACTGGAATCGCAATCCCGGACGGCCCCTATGAAACCGTCGGCGGCTATGTCATGCACCAACTTGGCCGGATCCCGGAAGTCGGCGACCTGATCGAGACACCAGAATTCACTCTGAAGGTATTGGGAATGGAAGGTAAGCGGGCGGGTCAATTGTTAATTTCAAGGGCAGAACGGAAAGATACGCATCATGACGAGCTCTAAGACCGGCAAGAAGCGCGCCCTTTCTGGAATTCAGCCGACCCACGATTCATTCCATCTGGGTAATTTCTTAGGCGCGGTCAAACAGTGGGTCGAACTTCAAGAGACGCATGACGCGTTCTACTGCGTCGTGGATCTACATGCTTTGACCTCGGAACCAAATCCCCAGGACCTTCGCAAGCGCACGCTCGCATCTTTGGCACAACTCGTGGCGTTGGGTATCGACCCCACTAAGAGCACACTCTTCGTGCAATCACACGTGACCGCGCATAACCAATTGGGATGGGTCATGGAATGCCTTACCGGAATTGGCGAAGCCGGCCGGATGACACAATTTAAAGATAAGTCGCAGAAAATGGGCGATGATCGCGTTGGCGTTGGAGTCTTTACGTATCCGATGTTGATGGCGGCCGACGTTCTTCTGTACCAGGCTGATCAAGTACCAGTCGGAGAAGATCAGCGTCAGCATTTAGAACTAACCCGCGACCTCTGTCAGCGTTTTAACTCGCGCTATGGCCAGACATTCACATTGCCCGAGCCATATATTCTTAAAGCTGGCGCAAAGATTTTTGATCTTCAAGATCCGACTTCTAAAATGAGTAAGTCCAGCGAATCACAATCCGGCGTTATCGAACTTCTTGATTCGCCTGATGTGAACCGCAAGAAAATAAAGTCTGCGATGACTGATACCGGACGCGAAATTAAATTTGATGAGAAAGAGAAGCCGGGAATCTCAAACCTTCTAACGATTTATTGCGCGCTCTCGGGCACAACCATTGCCGCCGCCGAAGCCGAGTTCGAGGGCAAGGGTTACGGTGACTTCAAGGGCGCCGTGGCGGATGTCGTTGTCGATTACTTGGCGCCAATCCGTGCCCGCACACTTGAACTACTTGAAGACCGATCACACCTTGAATCCATCATGCGCACCGGCGCCGAAAAGGCCGCCGCTGTGGCTGATCAAACGCTGAAGGCGACCTACGATGCTTTGGGTCTCATACCGCGTGCTTAAAGCTCGTACGGCACTGATGGGATTTTTCTCATTGGCGCTCTTGCTCAACGTGCTGCCGGCGACCGTGGCACACGCGGATCCTTCTAGCATCCGAATCGCGATTGCGTATGACATTGGTGGTCGCGGCGATAACGGAATAAATGACGCGGTGGCATCTGGGATTGCGACCGCTATGAATAAATTTCAGCTTTCGACGCTCGCGATTCGTGAAGTAACAACCCTGGGCACCGAGAGCGACCGCGAAGATCGATTAACCTTTTTGGCTAACGCGGGCTATAACCTCATTATCGCTGTCGGCGCTGGATATGAGGCCGCGCTAAAAGTCGTCGCACCGACCTTTCCTTCTACTCAATTTGCGATTATCGGGTCATCAAATGTCCCACTAATCAATGTGACCAACATTGATTATTCAGAAGTGCAGGGCGCCTACCTCGCGGGAGTTGTCGCCGCTCGCCTAACAGGCAGTGGGAAAGTCGGCTTTGTGGCCGAATCCTCGGCTACGAATAGCGCCGATCTCAGAGCGTTTACCGCAGGCGCCACGACCATCTCGAAGAAGGTTGTTGTTTCACCAACGCTATTGACCGCGGCTGCGACCTCGGCGAGCGCAATTAAGCCATTGGTAACGCGCATGGTTCTCTCAAAGGTCGATGTGATTTATTCGTTGTGGAGCGTCAGCGGCGATGTATTAACCACGGTGCAATCGCTGAACACAGCGAAGCATCCGGTGCAATTGATTGGCGTATCGCCGGTTCAATACTTTCTTCACGCTCCCAATGCCCACACCGTCGTCGCTGCGGCTTTTAGTGAAGACTATTCACGCGCAACTATTGATCTGATATCAGCGGCGCTTCGCGGAAATACAATCTCGGATATTTTGGATGAGAGTGCCGGTGTTTATGGACACCGGTATTCGCTATCTGATGCAGGCATTGGCTTCTCGCTGTACTCGGCGAGCGCAAAGCGCGCGGCAGCCGCGATTGTGAGTGCTGAGTCACGTATACGCGCCGGTAAAGTGAAACTTTAAAGTCAGAGTCGAGAGTTTCGGGGGCTAGCCCTCCGCGCCGCGTTGCATCCCAGGGTGCGTTTTTAGCTATCTTTGGACAAGGTTCAACACTCGAACCCCTCATTCAGAGGAACCTCAGGAGGAAACTTGAAGAAGACACTTAAGTTGTTCACAGTTGTTGCTGCAGCAGCAACATTGGTGGGCGTCGCAGTAGCTCCAGCATCACAGGCCGCTAAGCCTTCAGTCTGCTTGGCACTTGATACCGGCGGCATCGACGATCACTCATTCAACGCATCAGCATGGGCTGGCGCACAGGCTTCTAGCTCAGTCGCAGACGTTTCATACGTCGTTGCATCAGCTAGCAACCCAGATTACGCAGCAGAAGTTAAGTCACTCGTTGACAAGAAGTGCAACCTCATCATCGGCGTTGGATTCTTGATCACCGATGCAATCGATAAGGCTGCAGTTGCTAACCCAACAATCAAGTTCGCTCAGGTCGATGACCCAGGCTTGGTTAACGGCAAGGCCCTTCCAAACCTCAAGGGCTTGACCTTCGCAACCAACCAGTCAGCATTCTTGGCTGGCTACCTTGCAGCTGGTTACTCAACAACTGGCGTCGTCGCAACCTACGGCGGAATTAACATTCCACCAGTCTCGATCTACATGGACGGCTATGCCAAGGGTGTTGCTTACTACAACAAGATCAAGGGCAAGTCAGTCAAGGTTCTTGGTTGGGACACAGTCAAGCAAGACGGAACATTCGTCGGTGGCTTCTCTGACTCAGTTAAGGCTGCACAGATCTCAAAGAACTTCGAACAACAGGGCGCAGATGTAATCTTCCCAGTTGCCGGTGGACTTGAGTTCGCAACATCAGGTAACTCAGCTACTTCACACAAGTCAGTTGTTATCGGTGTTGACTCTGATATGTATGCACAGACCGCAAAGTCTTCAGAGCGTGTTGTTATCTTGAACTCTGCAACCAAGGGTGTTGGAGCATCGGTTAAGACCGTTATCTCTGACGTTGCTGGCGGCAAGTTCTCGAACACCGCTTACGTTGGCACACTTGCTAACGGTGGAACCGGCCTTGCCGGATACCACGACTTTGGTCGCAAGGTCTCAGCTTCACTTCAGGCTGAAATCAAGGCACTTGCAAAGAGCATTCAGGCTGGAAAAGTTTCTGTTGCCTAATCTCTAGATCAACCAAAAGAACCGAGAAGATTTATCTTCTCGGTTCTTTTTTTCTTCATTTAGGTTTAAGATAAGAAAAGATTTTTATCAAATGTGCCGCAAAGGAGCGCTGTGTCTCTCGAACTTCGTGGAATTACCAAGAGCTTCGGTGCGCTGGTTGCAAACGACAACATCGACCTTAAAGTAGAGACCGGCGAGATTCACGCCATTCTCGGTGAAAATGGCGCGGGTAAATCGACCCTCATGAATATCGTCTACGGTTTGGTTTCTCCCGATAAGGGCGAAATCCTTGTCGATGGCGAAGTTAAGTCGATTACCGAACCAAGCGATGCGCTCAACGCCGGTATCGGAATGGTTCACCAACACTTCATGCTCGTACCTGTCTTTACCGTCGCAGAGAACATCGTCTTGGGTCACGAGAAGAGCGGTCGGATTGGCCAGTTGCACCTCGAGGAGGCCAAGGCCGAGATCCGCCGGGTTTCGGATGAATTCAAATTCGATGTAGACCCTGATGCCATTATCGAAAATCTTCCGGTGGGCGTGCAACAACGCGTGGAGATTATTCGAGCCCTTATTTACGATGCACGAGTCTTAATCTTGGACGAGCCAACCGCCGTACTTACACCGCAAGAGACCGATGACTTGCTCAACATTATGCGCCAGCTCAAGGCCAAGGGCACGTCAATCATTTTTATCACGCATAAGTTGCGCGAAGTGAAAGCCGTCGCCGATCGAATCACGATTATTCGTCGAGGCAAGGTTGTCGGAACCGCCCAGCCTTCTTCCTCACAAGACGAGCTTGCTTCGCTCATGGTGGGACGTCCCGTTGATTTGAACCCAGATAAGGCCGCGCATTCGATTGGCGATGTGATTCTGTCGGTTAAGGACGTGACGATTAAAGATCTGACCGGACGAGCGCTCGTCAAGGATGTCAGCTTTGATGTCCGCGGGGGAGAAGTGCTTGCGATTGCTGGCGTGCAAGGAAATGGCCAATCTGAATTAGCTCGCTCGATGGTGAATCTCGAAGATCATATTGAGGGCAGCATCAAGCTGGAGAACGATGAAATCGTGGGTGAATCGGTGCGTCAATCGCTCCACCATGGAATTGCCTTTATTCCCGAATCGCGCGAGCTGGATGGGCTGATAGCGTCGATGTCGATTGCGGAGAATCTTGTTCTTGATCTGCATGATCTAGCTCCGTACGCACACGGTGTCCAAATGTCGCCCGCGGTGGTTGCCTCGGAGGCAGAGAAGAAGAGCGTGGAATTCGATATTCGATTGCAGTCCGTTCAGGACCCGGTCTCCTCGCTCTCTGGCGGCAATAAGCAGAAGGTTGTCCTCGCGCGCGAACTATCGCGCCCTGTTCGACTCGTGGTTGCCTCCCAGCCGACGCGTGGTTTGGATGTTGGCTCGATTGAATTTGTTCACGAGCGAATTTTGGCCGAACGCGACGCTGGCCGAGCTGTCCTTCTTTTTAGCACAGAGCTAGACGAAGTTCTTGCGCTCGCCGATCGCATCGCAGTGATGTACCGCGGCGAGATTCTGAAGATTGTTCCCGCAACCGTATCCGCTCAGGAATTGGGCCTACTCATGGCTGGAGTCGTCAATGCGTAAGCCGCAATTCTCGTCGCTTCGTGCGCTCAAGTTACCGGTCCTCGCATTTTTGCTCGCGATGTTTGCGGGCGCGCTACTTATTGCCTTCTCCGACACCGCATCGTTGAAGAAAATTGGCCATCCATGGCAATTTATTAAATCAGCGAGCGCTGCCGCAGGTCACGCTTACTTTGCGCTTTTCCAAGGCGCGATTTATGACCACGGTCTTGCAACGCCTCACAACCCATGGCTCGCTTTCTATCCTTTATCCGAGACGTTGGTTGCAGCAGCGCCACTAATCCTTGCCGGCTTATCTGTTGCTCTCGCATTCCGTGCGGGGCTCTTCAATATTGGTGCGCAAGGACAATTTATTTTCGGTTCGATCGCCGCTTCGTACATTGGATTCCACTTCCATCTGCCCATCGGGGTTCACGTCGTACTCGCGGTCCTTGCCGCCATTGTTGCTGGTGCTATCTGGGGCGGGTTGGTCGGACTTCTCAAGGCTCGCACTGGTGCGCACGAAGTCATTGTCACCATCATGCTCAACTACGTCGCGCTCTATTTCTTAATGTGGATCTTAAGCACAACCACTTTCTTGCGCCCCGGCCGTAAGGATCCAATTGCGCCCGATGTCGCGGACTCTGCTCGTTTGCCGCACTTAGCCGGCCAGAACTTCCGCCTTAATCTTGGAATCTTTATCGCGCTCGCAGCCGCGGTATTTGTGTGGTGGCTATTGTCGCGAAGCACCTGGGGATTTCGATTCCGCGCGGTTGGTGCAAATACCGCTGCAGCAAAGACCGCAGGCATATCAGTTCCTTTTGTCATGACCGCAGCGATGGTTATTTCTGGCGCGCTTGCTGGTTTGGGTGGAGCCGTTCACGTTCTTGGTAGCGACTACTCGCTCACCTCAGGCAGCGCTGGAAACTTTGGCTTCGACGCTGTGACTGTGGCCTTGTTGGGTCGAGCACAACCGATGGGCACGGTTATCGCATCTATCCTCTTTGGAGCGCTCCGCGCCGGTGGTGGCACGATGCAGGCAAACACCACGACCCCGATTGATATCGTGCTGGTCATTCAAGCGCTGGTCGTCCTCTTTATCGCCGCACCATCTGTTGTTCGATTTGTCTTCCGATTGAAGAACGTCAAAACGGGTGGCGAATTGGTAGCGAAGGGATGGAACGGCTGATGAGCACTTCAACTATGGTGCTTTCCGCCACCGATCGCCGTCGCTTGCGGAGTATTTATGTGATGGGCGCGCTGGCCGCGGCTGCCACAATTCTTTTTGGAATCCTTCCTGGTTCGCACCAGAAAGTGACATATGGATTTGTTCTCGATAAGGAATGGGTCCTCGTTCACCAATGGGTCGTTGACGCGAAGAACGCATCGCTCGGCTTCGGATTGCTTGCACTCGTCGTTGCGGTTCTGGGCTACCTGCTCTTCCGCCGCGGAATCACGTCAAAAGCAATTGGCGCGGTCGCAAGCATCGGGATTCTGATGTCGTTCTTGTCGTGGGCCGCCGCCGGAAAGTTCATTCCTTTTACCGGACTGCTGCAAGGCGCGCTCTTTCTCTCGGTTCCGCTGATATTTGGATCCATGTCCGGCGTGCTGAGCGAACGCTCGGGCGTAGTAAATATCGCCATTGAAGGTCAACTTCTTGCTGGCGCATTTGCATCGGGAGTAGTTGCTTCGCTGACACACAGCACCGTCTGGGGCTTGCTCGCTGCTCCGCTCGCAGGTTCGTTAATCTCATTATTGCTCGCAATCTTCGCGATTAATTTTGGCATCGATCAGATTATTTTGGGCTTCGTCCTTAACGTATTGGTCTATGGCATCACCGACTTCCTTTACAAGATGTTGTTGATTCCCTACCAAGAAACCTGGAACTCTGGCCCGACCTTGGCGCCGATTAAGATTCCGTTCCTGTGGAAAATTCCAGTCGTAGGCCCCATTCTTTTCGACCAGACGATCATCGTGTATCTCATGTATCTCGGCGTGATCGCGCTTAACTTTGCTCTCTTCCGCACCAAGTGGGGTCTTCGTACTCGCGCTGTGGGCGAGCACCCAACCGCCGCCGATAGCGTTGGTATCAAGGTCAACGCCCTGCGCTTCCGGAACGTGTTGATCTCCGGTCTTGTTGCGGGATTGGGTGGTGCATACTTCACAGTCGGCCTGAGTGGTTCATTCTCTAAAGAGATGACCGCTGGCAAGGGCTTCATCGCGCTCGCTGCGCTGATTTTCGGTCGCTGGAGTCCATGGGGCGCGGTTGGCGCCGCCTTGATCTTCGGTTTTGCGGACAACCTGCAGAGCGTTTTAGGAATCATTGGTACACCGATTCCATCAGAGTTCATGCTGATGGCGCCATACGTTGCGACCATCATTGCGGTGACTGGATTCATCGGACGGGTACGAGCTCCCGCCGCCGATGGTGCACCGTATAAGCGCGGTGAATCGCACTAATGTCCGCGATTGATTGGGATTCGTTGCACACTCAAGCCAAAGAGATTATGACCAAGGCCTATGCGCCCTATTCCAAATTTCCCGTGGGTGTAGCGGCGTTGGTAAACGACGGTCGCGTTGTGACCGGATGCAACGTAGAAAATGCGAGCTATGGCCTTGGCTTGTGCGCTGAATGCGGCTTGGTTTCTAATCTGATTGCTACTGGCGGTGGGACGCTAGTCGCCGCGGTCTGCGTGGACGCCGACGGAAACTTCTTGTCACCGTGCGGGCGTTGCCGACAACTGCTCTTCGAACACGGTGGTGCTGCAATGCTCTTCATGACTCCTGATGGCCCTCGGCCGATCTCGGATCTCTTGCCGTGGGCATTTGGTCCAGAAGATTTGAAATAGGAATGGCCGAAGCATTTGCGGCCGTCGAAATAATTGCGGCAAAGCGGGATAAGGGTGAATTAACCGATCCCCAAATTGATTGGGTTATTGACGCTTACACGCGCGGAGCGGTTGCGGACGAACAGATGTCTGCGCTGTTGATGGCGATTTTGCTCAATGGAATGAATAGCCGAGAGATCTCTCGGTGGACCGACGCCATGATTCGTAGCGGCGAACGAATGGAATGGTCGGCAGTAAAGCGAACCACGGTCGATAAGCACTCGACCGGCGGTGTCGGCGACAAAATTACCTTGCCACTTGCTCCACTTGTCGCTGCTTGCGGCGGGGCTGTCCCGCAATTATCGGGACGAGGCTTGGGTCATACCGGTGGCACGCTCGACAAGCTGGAATCAATTCCTGGTTGGCGCGCTTCGCTCTCGAATGAAGAGATGCTCAAAGTTTTGCAGGATTGCGGCGCGGTTATTTGCGCTGCTGGTGCTGGACTAGCCCCTGCTGATAAGAAGTTATATGCGCTTCGAGATGTCACGGCCACCGTCGAAGCAATCCCATTGATTGCCTCTTCCATCATGAGCAAGAAAATTGCCGAAGGCACCAGCGCGCTTATTTTGGATGTAAAAACCGGCAACGGCGCATTTATGAGCGATCCGCTAAAGGCTAGGGAATTGGCGCAGGTGATGGTTGAACTCGGCGAGCGCGCTGGCGTGAAGACTCGTGCACTGATTACCGCCATGGACGTTCCTTTGGGATTGACCGCCGGTAACGCGTTAGAAGTACGCGAATCGGTCGAAGTCCTTGCTGGCGGCGGACCGTCAGATGTCGTGGAATTAACCGTACTTTTGGCGCGAGAGATGTTGGATGCGGGAAAGATCAAGCCGCTGATGGATCCCGCTGACGCACTTATGAATGGTGCAGCCATGGACCATTGGCGTCGAATGATCCTCGCGCAAGGCGGAGACCCTGATGCCGCTCTGCCAGTGGCGAAAGAGAAAATCGTCGTCAACGCCGAATCAAGCGGTGAAATTATTGAGATGAATGCGATGAAGGTTGGCGTATCGGCTTGGCGGCTTGGCGCAGGCCGCTCACGACAGGGCGAGAAGGTTCAAGCCGGTGCGGGAATCGAAATTCACGCAAAGCCGGGGCAAGAAATAAAAGCTGGTCAACCGTTGTTTACCCTGCATACCGACGAAGCGGCTAGATTTGAGCGCGCACTAGAAGTGCTGGATGGCGCGGTTCGAATCAGCAGTACTGGCGAGAAAGTCGAGCGCCTACCGCTGATACTTGAGAAGATAGAGAGATAAGAGAGTGTCACTCACTAAGAAGCCAACGCCCGATCAGGTTAAGCGCGTTCCGAAGGCGGTTATTCACGACCATCTCGATGGTGGATTGCGCCCAGAGACCCTCATCGAGATCGCGGAACAGATCGGCTACGACAAGCTTCCGACCCATGATCCAGTAAAGCTGGCGGATTGGTTTGAAGAGTCATGCAGTTCTGGCACGTTGGTCCGTTATCTAGAAACTTTTGATCACACCATCGCGGTGATGCAGACCGAAGAGAACATCATTCGTGTTGCTCGCGAGGCGGCCATTGATCTTGCGCGCGATAACGTGGTCTACGCCGAAGTGCGCGGCGCCCCGGAACTATTTACTCGGCAAGGTTTGACCCTCGATCAAGTCATTGAAGCGACGACCGAGGGATACCGTCAAGGAATGGCCGAAGCTAAGGCAGAAGGCAAAGCCATACGCGTGGAACAAATTCTCTGCGCGTTGCGTCAGAACAATGAAGCCGATGAAGTTGCGACCAAGGTAGTGAAGTATCGCGATCAACACGTGGTTGGTTTTGATATCGCGGGACCCGAAGATGGTTTTCCACCCACCTTGCAGCAAACCGCCTTTGATTATCTTCGCCAAGCAAATGCGCACTTCACGATCCACGCCGGCGAAGCGTATGGACTACCGTCTATCTGGCAGGCGATTCAGATGTGCGGTGCTGAACGACTGGGTCACGGTGTTCGAATCATGGACGATATCGATATGAGTGGCTCAGAGCCGAAGCTCGGATTATTGGCGTCGTATGTTCGCGATCGCCGCATCCCACTCGAGATCTGTCCAACCTCCAATCTCCAGACCGGAGCGGCTAAAAACTTTGCCTCGCATCCGATTGGCGCTTTGGAAAAACTTCGCTTCCGCGTCACCATCAATACCGATAATCGTTTGATGAGCCGAACCTCGATGAGCAATGAAATGCAGCAAGCGGTGGCCGCCTTTGACTGGACCTTCCAGGACCTTCAGCGCGTCACCATCAACGCCTTGAAGTCAGCCTTTATCCCCTTTGAAGAACGCTTGGCAATCATTGAAAAGATTGTGAAGCCCGCTTACGCCGAGATATCAGGAGAATAAATAATGTGCAGTCCGATTACATGTAAGAACTGCGGCAAGGTGACGTGGACCGGCTGCGGCGAGCATATTGAGCAAGCGCTGGCCGGATTCAATAAAGACCAGCTCTGCACCTGCGCTTCTCAATAAGAGCTTTAACGGGTAGAACTAAACCCCGATTGTCTGCCAGACCGTCTTGTGCTCCACAAAGGCGAGAATGCGATCCGGGCTCTTGACTGACTTGAAGGAGTGAATTCGCTTCAGGTTATCGGCTCCGGCAATCTTTAACTCCGTCAGCTGTTTGGATGAAAGTCCGCTTGCGTCAACGGCGTCAACATCCATATGGGAGCCCATCCAACCCACGAGTTCCGGCGTTTTCCCGGTCAGAATATTGATTACGCCCGCGGGCACATCGCTCGTAGCACAAACCTCGGCGAAGGTAATCGCAGTGAGAGGGAATTTTTCACTTGCGATCACCACTGCGGTGTTGCCACTCGCGATGATTGAGCCAACCGATGCAATCAGAGAAATCAATGAAGGCTTGCCTTCGATGAAGGCTCCCACAACGCCGATGGCTTCAGGGGTAGTGAAGTTATAGAACGAACCCGCGACCGGATTGTTGGCGCCCGATAGCGAACTAATCTTGTCGGTCCAACCCGCGTACCAAACCATCAGATCAATCGATTCTTCGACCTGTGCCAACGCTTGCTTGGTGGTGATTCCTTCTTGCGCCACGATTTCGTCGGCGAATTGCGAGGATCGTCCCTGCATGACTTCAGCGATCCGATACAGCACTTGGCCACGGTTATAGGCGGTCGCTTTGGACCACCCGCTGAACGCTGATCGCGCGGCGACTACCGAATCACGCAAATCTTTGCGCGATGCCCAGCAAGGATTGGCGATGAACGCTCCCTTTGCGTCTTTGAGTTCATAGACGCGGCCAGATTCGCTGCGGGGGAATGCGCCATTGATATAGAGCTTGTATGTCTTCATGACGTCGATGCGGTTCATTAGTTCTTGCCTCCCTTGAGGTAAGCGGCCAAGCCATGGCGACCGCCTTCGCGTCCCCAGCCCGATTCTTTGAAGCCACCGAAGGGGCTGGTCGGATCAAATTTATTAAATGTGTTAGTCCAGATGACACCGGCCCGTAATTTGCTCGCGGTCCAGAGGACCTTCGAGCCTTTCTCGCTCCAGACACCAGCGGACAATCCGTATGGAGTGTTATTCGCCTTCTCGACCGCTTCTGCGGGGGTGCGGAAAGTGAGAACCGATAGGACGGGCCCAAAGATTTCTTCCCGAGCAATTCGATGCGTCTGGGAGACGCCGGTAAATATTGTGGGGGCGTACCAGTATCCCTTCGACGGTAAATCACACGGGGCGCTCCAGCGTTCTGCGCCTTCGGCGTCACCGGTATTCGTCAGTTCGGTGATGCGCGCCAATTGTTCTGCGCTGTTGATTGCGCCCAAATCCGTGTTCTTATCGAGCGGATTGCCAACTCGGATCAACGCCATCCGTCGCTTCAGCTTTTCAATAACTTCATCCTGGACACTTTCTTGCACAAGCAAGCGCGATCCAGCGCAGCAGACATGACCTTGATTAAAGAAGATTCCATTGACGATTCCTTCGACTGCTTCATCGATAGCGGCATCGTCATAAACAATGTTTGCGGCTTTTCCACCGAGTTCGAGGGTGACGCTCTTCTTGGTATCTGCTACTGCCCGTGCGATTGCTTTGCCGACCGCGGTCGATCCAGTAAACGCAATTTTGTCTACGTCTGGGTGGTTAACCAAGTAGGACCCAGTCACACCGTCACCAGTAACAATGTTTACAACGCCAGCGGGGAGTCCCGCTTGTTGGCAGACTTCGGCAAAGAGGAGCGCGGTCAGAGGTGTTGTTTCTGCTGGCTTAAGGACAACCGTGTTGCCGGCGGCAAGCGCGGGCGCGACCTTCCACGCGAGCATTAAGAGCGGGAAGTTCCAAGGAATTATTTGGCCCACGACGCCGAGCGGCTTGGGGTTGGTGCCCAATCCGGCGTAGTCGAGCTTGTCGGCCCAGCCGGCGTGATAAAAAAAGTGTGCTGCAGCAAGGGGAATATCGGTATCCCGAGATTCCCGAATTGGCTTTCCGTTATCGAGCGTTTCTAGTACTGCGAATTCGCGAGCGCGCTCTTGAAGCAGGCGAGCGATTCGAAACAAATACTTGCCACGTTCGGCGGCGGGCATTTTGCCCCAGACTTTTGTGTAAGCGGCACGGGCGGCCGCGACAGCCGAGTTCACATCGTCTAGTTCGGCATAACTGATGCTTGCAATCGCTTCACCGGTCGATGGATTAACAGTGGTGAATCGCTTACCTGCTTTAGCGGCTGTGTAGGTGCCATTGATGAAGAGCTTGTAATCGCTCTGCAGGTTGAGAATAGAGGTCGACTCTAGCGCCGGTGCGTATTCAAATTCGGTCATATCTATTCTCTCCGAGGTTAGTCGAGCGTTACGTACTGGGGGCTGGCGTAATG
>Ga0208498_1000447_pt1 | contig 16330 bp, 14 predicted proteins | sample CryBogCBE12Aug09_FD_185502 | JGI IMG/M metagenome (GOLD analysis project Ga0208498, IMG submission 185502) | Freshwater microbial communities from Crystal Bog, Wisconsin, USA - CBE12Aug09 (SPAdes) (version 2) | ecosystem: Environmental > Aquatic > Freshwater > Lake | place: Crystal Bog... | reverse complement strand
AACTGCCGCCTTGGATTTTCGTTGAAATTTGCAAATCGTGTTCGGGGGCTTTTTGAGCCGGCTGTAAAGTGGTTCTACGAGTTGCTCGTGCTTCACCAACATCAGCGAGCAAAAAACCTTCATAGTCCAAAGATGAAATCTCTTTGAAATGATCCACCATCGGCGTTCGTGAAACCCCGTAAGGTACGATGTCGAATTCAATTTCAGTTTGCCCTACAACTTTACCTAGCGAATCTATTAAGGAAACTGCCGCCTTCGAATTCCATTCTTCTGCGGTGTCATTAATAATTGTTAACTGCGCGCCTTGATCTACTCGACTAATTGTTACGGTGCGAGGACGGTAAGCAGCCTTCATGGCGTGCCAAGCTAGCTTTCGAAAGCCTGTGTAATCCAATACTGCCCAACTGATAGCGGGCCACATGTCATTGAATTGCCATAAAATTGCGCCGGAACATACCTCGTAAAGACTACGAAAGTGTTTCAGCCCAATTTCGACCGCGCGAGCTTGGTCGAGCGACGCCGCGAAATACCAAGCCACCCCTTCGATTGGTGGCTTGGCGAATTCGCGCGAAAGTCCCTCGGCGACTTTGCGCATTCCGTCGAAAGCTTTTTGGTGAATCGCAACATCGATATCTCGTGAATCCAGTGAGTCTTTTCCGATTGCTTGAGTCAGCATTGACCACGATCCTGGACCATTAAATCCGAATTCCGCCGCGAAAGAGGGTGTGTATTGCTCGTAGCGTTCGTACCCGAGTTCGTTCCATACATCCCAAATATGGTTGGTGCCTGAAGTGAAATTCCGAACATCTGGATTGTTAGTGGAGAACGGTGAGCCGGGAATGTATGGCCGTGTTCCATCGAGTTTCGCAACCACAGACGGAATGGTCTCTCTGTAGAACGTTTCACCCCAAGGACGACCAGCCAGCTGTTCTTGCCATCCCCAATGCTGAAAGCCCTCAAGGCATTCGTTGCCTCCGCACCATATAACCAACGAAGCGTGGCTCTCGAGTCGTCGAACTGCTTCGGTTGCTTCTAGTTCGACTTCTTCAAACATCGCAGGTGTCTCTGGGTATGCGGCACAGGCAAAAAGGAAATCTTGCCAAACAACTATTCCTTCTTCATCACAGAAATTATAAAAATCTTCTGACTCGTAGATTCCGCCGCCCCAAACTCGAATTCCATTGATATTAACTTCCAACATGTCGGAAATTCGTTGTTCGTAACGCTCGCGAGTTACCCGCATAGGGAATGGGTCGTCAGGAATCCAGTTAGCTCCTCGAATCCATAAGCGCAGTCCATTCACTTTGATTGCGAAAAGATGCTTTTCGGGGAATTGGGGATCGTTTATTGCCGAGGTATCAAGCTCAATAGTTCTAAAACCAACACGCTTAACGTCTTGTTGAATCGTTTGGCTGTTGTGATTAAGCGATATTTCCACTGTATAAAGCTTTTGTTCGCCTCGGCCACGGGGGTGCCACAGCTCCGCATTTGGCACATCCAGATCGTATTTAGTTTGGCTCGCAGGAAATGTACTCGTTGCGATTTCCCGGTCATCGTCCAGTACTCGCACAACTATTTGGGCATTAGTTGTGTCGCCAATTACTTTAGGACTGATTGTAAGATGTGGTACGCCATCCCGAATGGAAGCCAGAACAGCAGTACTTGAGAGATATGCGTAATCCCATTGAATCAACTCAACGGGTTTCCATATTCCAGAAGAAATAGTCACCGGACCCCAGTCCCACCCATAGCTGCAAGCCATTTTTCGCTGATAGTTGTATGGCATGTCATAGGGGCGCGGATAGAGACCAAGCTCTTCCACCTGCGCTTCGGCGTCGCTGAGCGGAGCCGTAAATCGAATTTCTAAGGAAACATCGCCGGCTTTGAGTACCTCACTGATATCAAGTTCGTAAGATCGATGCATATTTTTCGTAGACATTTTCAATTGACCGTTAACGAAAATGTCTGCCAAGGTGTCTAGGCCCAAAAATCGTAGAGTTGAATTATTTGCGAAATTCGAAGATTTAATTACTGTCCGATAGGTCGAATCAGTCTTCCAGATCCACATTTGGTCCACTTCGCGACCGTCCACAGAAATATCATCAATTATCCCTGCCGCAATTAAATCTGTATGAATACATCCAGGCACTGAAGCGGGGATAGTTTCTGGCAAATCAACGGCGCTGGTAACGACCGATTTATTTCGCCAAACATTGTGACCATCAACCTTTGCCACCGATGCGAAAGCATCTACGCGTGGAGCAAGCGAAAGAAACCAGCCTTCGGAGATTTGGGATATTTTATTCATCGGCCGAAATCGTCCTCAACTCGTTCAATGTCATCCTCGCCGAAGTAAGTGCCCGTTTGAACCTCTACAAATACAATTTCTTCCGAACCAGTATTGGCGATTCGGTGTAGTACACCAACGCCAAAATCAATAGTTGAACCCGGTGAAACTTTTCTGATTTCGCCATTGATTGTTACTTCGCCATTGCCTTGCACGATAAACCAATGTTCCGCTCGCTTGGCATGTCGTTGATACGAAAGCCGCTGGCCCGGATTAACCCAAATACATTTCACTTTATGGCTCAGGGATTCTTGTAAAACTTCATACCGACCCCATGGCCGATCTGATTTCTCTAATTCCATGATTTCGGCCTCCGGTATCAAGAATGAATTTTGTCGAAAGTTTGATTACTTGTGGCGGTATCAAGGACTCCAAGTGCGGCGCCAACAACTCCAGAGCTGCGCTGCAGTGCTGCGAGTCGCAAATCTGGTTTATCAATAAATCCAGTAGTACGAGCCTCTGCCTCAAAATGGGCTCGTAGTGGTGCCCAATAAACTTCTCCAGCCTGTGATACCCCACCGCCAATAACTACTGTTCTGATATCCAAAGATCCGATCGTGTTAACGATTCCGATGGCGAGCGCACGGGTCCCTTCGTCAATCACTTCCAATGCGGTCGAATTTCCTTGACGAGCAGATTCCGCAAGTTCAATAAAACTATTTCCCGAGTTCCAGCCACGCTCTGATGCAATTGCCACCATTCGTGGTCCACTTGCATAGGTCTCAACACATCCACGACGTCCGCATGCGCATCGCTCGCCATCAAAATTGATGGCATGGTGACCGATATAGCAGGCATTTCCCGTTTCCCCCGTAAAGAGAGACCCATTAAGAATCAGACCACCGCCGATGCCGGTCGACACAACCATTCCCAACATGTTTGTCGCTCCGCGTCCTGCGCCCAATCGATGTTCTGCGTGAGCCAAGGCCATGGCATCACCGTGCAGAATCACATTGGAACTCCCGGTTAATTCTTTAAATTTAGAGACGATTGGGAACATTCGCCATTGTGGAATATTTACAGGGCTAATTGCTCCATGGTCAAGATGAAGTGGGCCGGCTGATCCAATGCCAACCCCAATAAGTTCATCATCAGCAATTTTCATCAAATCGATTGTTGTCGCATGGATCTCATCCCACATATTTGGATTTCCGCGCACCGTTACTTCATGCTGATGGGAGACAACATAATCACGGTCCACTAGAGCGAGTGCGATTTTGGTGGCGCCCACGTCGACAGCCAATGCGTGGCGATTCATATTTTCGCACCTTCAGGTGGGAACGTATTTAGTTGCAATTCTATTGTCTTGGTTTCAAATCCAATCTCTATTGGATTTTCGATTCGTTCGAGGAGCAATTTTGCTGCCGCTACTCCGAGTCGCTTCGGGTCATGATTAAGTGTCGGTATTTTTAGTAACTGTGCTGATGGGAAGTCGTCGAAGGAAACCATACTTACTTGCGAAGAGGTGGACGTAATTGCATGTCCAACACCAATCGCTATCAAATCATTTGAGGCGACAAATCCATCAATGCCGTGAGACTGTTTTAACATATCGAGCGCGACACGCTCCGCCTGTTCTGAAGTGTGAACGCCAGGAATCACTTTACTTTTCGCGGCTTGTAATCCATGTTTAATAATCGATTTCTTGAAACCTTCAACACGCTCAGATGCGGTCCAAATTTCTGGATTATCAGCGATCAAAGCAATTCGACTACAACCCTTAGCTGCAAGATAGGCCACGCAGGCGTCTATGCCGCCTTCGTTGTCAGCCAAAACTGTATCTGCATCGAGATAGGCAGGTGGGCGATCAACAAATACAAATGAGAATCCACGTTTACGTTCTAGGTGTAAGTATGAATAATCTTGCGCTGATGGAATGATTAGGAGCCCACGAACTCGACGCTCGAGAAGTGACTCAATCAGAATTTTTTCTCGATTTCCATCGTCGCGAGCAGTAGCAATAATCAAGTCGAGGCCGGAGCCGCTCAGCTCTTCCTCGGCACCTGAAGCCATGCCTGCATAAAATGGGTTCGCAAGGTCGGAAATCACCATTCCAACAAGGTTAGAAAGAGCGCCCACTCGAAGTTCTCGGGCAATTCGATTCGAGCGGTAACCGACCAACTCTGCCGCCTTTTTTACTTTCTCCATTGTCAGCGGCGAGACTCGATCTAGCTCATTCATGGCTCGAGAAGCGGTCTTGACGCTTACTCCTGCGATAGCTGCAATATCGGCAAGCGTGGGGTGTGTAGAAGGCTGAATTTGAGCCATGACCAAAACCCCTTCTACGTTCGGGAAACTCCCTTGTTGGATGGGCAACCATAGGCAAATTGGGTAATCGATGTCAAGAATAAAGTAATCAGAAACTTGAATGTCCTTTTATGTCCTAAAGTCCTTATAAGACAATGGTTTTAGAGCATTTATAACAAAAAAGTAATTTGAAATGTTGTTGACAACGATTACACATTAATAGTTATTGTTCGCTAAACGGGGTGGCTGTCGCCATACCGAATACGAAAGGAAGACCATGCGCAAACGTTTAATTGCTGGTGCTGTCAGTACGGTACTGGCGACATCATTCTTAGCCGTTGGTGTGATTTCTTCTGCAAAAGCCGCATCCGGCGTTTGCAAGCAGATCACGGTTATAACCAACCGCACCGATATTGCTCCAACCACCTTCACTAAGGTTTACGGCCCTGCATTTACAGCCGGCCCAGGTAAGGGCACCACCGTGAAGTTCGAAGCATTCACGAACTACAACACCGATGTTCGGACCATGATGAACACGAAGAATTACGGTGATGTTCTAGGAATCCCTCAGGGTGTTACCCCAGCTCAATTCCCATCCTTCTTCACACCACTTGGAAAAACTTCAGATCTCTCAAAGATTTATCGTTTCACCAACGAAGGTACCTACAACGGAACTCAATACGGTCTTTCACAGACCGGTAACGCTAATGGTTATGTGGTAAACCTAAAGGTCTGGAAGGCTGCTGGAATTACAACACCACCAGCAACACCAGCCGAATTTATCGCTGACCTAAAGGCCATTAAGGCTGCTGAGCCAAATGTAATTCCACTTTATACGAACTATGCAGCTGGCTGGGCACCTACCGGCTGGAGCAATATGTTTACCGGATATGCACAAGGCCCAGATTCAAACAACATCATGGCTAAGGACCCAGCTCCATGGTCACCCGGAAAAGACGTCTATATTGGTGACGACTTGCTCTACCAGGTAGCTGCAGCAGGTCTCATTGAAAAGGACCCAACCACTACTGATTGGGAAGGTTCAAAGGCAATGATCAACAAGGGCCAAATCGCAACAATGATGCTTAGCTCTTGGTCAGTTTCGCAGTTCCAAGGCGCAGGTCCTAACCCTCAGGACATTGGTTTCTACCCAATCCCTGTGAAGGATCCTAAGACTGGCAAGTTCCAGAGCTACATCGGTGGCGACGTTGAGCAGGCAATCAACAAGAACTCCAAGTGCCAGACTTCAGCACGAGCATGGTTGGACTACTTCATGCAACAGTCCGGCTACGCATACAGCCAGGGTGGAATCAACCCTTACATCAAGGGACCAAATGGCGAAAGCTATTCGATCTTTGACAAGTTGGGAGTTGTTTACAAGTCACTCAACGCAGCTCCTGCTGGTCATGATTCTGACCTTGCAAATGTTCGCAAAGCATCGGGCATTCCAACAGATGGAACACTTGAGCAGAACATCATTGACACCGCTCGCGGTGCCAAGTCTGGTTCAGAATCCGCCATATTTGCTGACTTGAACAGCAAGTGGGCAGCGGCAGTTAAAGGCTAACTGACGGACCTAACTTCGGAGTGGGGCACGTTAATGTGTCCCACTCCTTAGTTCTTTCAAAGGAAATCATGTTCAAAGAGAAGACGAAGCGGAACTTCATACCGTGGCTTTACTTGTTATTGCCTGTAGGGCTGCTTGCCCTATTCACGTACCTGCCGGTTATCAACATGTTCTGGTACAGCACAACAACATGGGATGGGTTTGATCCGCATAAAAAGTTTGTCGGCCTACACAACTACGTCACAATCGCTCATGACACAGAAATATTTCATTCGCTGCTCAACAGCCTCTATTATTTCGGTGGGGCAATAATCCAGATTTCTCTCGCGTTATTTTTAGCTACGGTCCTTAGTTATCGATTCAGAGGCAGCAATATTTTTAAGGGCTTTCTGGTTTTTCCTTATCTGTTGAACAGTGTGGCTGTTAGCTTGGTCTTCCTTTACCTATACAAAGGTGGCGGTGGATTAGATTTACTCCTGAAACACATTGGACTTGGGCACTTTGTTACGTATTGGTTAGGCAATCCAAGAATTGTTAATTTCTCACTCGCAGGAGTTTCGGTCTGGCGTTACATGGGATTAAACCTGGTTTTATTCCTTGGTGCAATCCAGTCGATTAATCCAGAGCTCTTTGAGGCTGCACAATTAGATCGCGCAAATCGCTGGCACCAATTTCGGTACATCATTTTGCCCGGTATTCGACGTATAACGGCGCTGAGCGTAATTTTGGCTGTGAGTGGAAGCATTGGAGTTTTTGAAATTCCTTACATCATGCTCAATGGATCTAATGGAACAAATACATTCGTTATAGAGACGCTAAAGACAGCTTTTGTACAGAATCGAGTTGGGCTTGCATCGGCACTGGCCGTTGTACTTCTCGGAATCGTACTTATCGTCACATTCGTGCAAAGAAAAATCTTTAAGGATGAATCGGTGGATCTCGTATGAAAAATCGTGACATGTTCAAGGTTATCAGCTACCTAATTTTATCAATCTGTGCATTTGCGACAGTTTTTCCGCTCGTCCCATTATTTTTTGCGTCGCTTAAAGGGCGGGACGAATTCCTCAATACGGGTTCATTGACACCTCCTAAAAACTGGTTCAACTTTCATAATTTTCAAGTTGCCTGGAGTCAAGGCGATCTTGTGCACGGATTTATGAATACTGGAATTATTCTTGCCGTAGCTCTAGTTGGAACAATTTTAATTGGGACGATGGCCGCATACGCAATTGATCGATTTAATTTCAAGGGTAAGCAGTTAATCTTGTGGACGTTCTTGGCGGCAACACTGGTTCCGGGCGTCACAACTCAAGTTGCAACTTTTCAAATCATTAACAAACTGAACCTATACAACACTCGGTGGTCTGCAATTATTTTGTATATGGGCACAGACATCATTTCGATTTATATTTTTCTTCAGTTCATGGCTTCGATACCAAAAGCGCTGGACGAATCTGCTCGCATTGACGGAGCTGGACATTTCACCATTTACTTCCGAATCATCCTGCCTCTCTTGCGTCCAGCAATTGCGACCGTGGTGATTATCAAGGGTATTGCAATGTATAACGAGTTCTATATACCTTTCCTATACATGCCCGATCCAGCGCTCGGCACGGTATCTACCTCGCTCTACCGGTTTATTGGACCGTTTAGTGCTAGTTGGCAGGTCATATGTGCTGCCACGCTCATTGTTATCTTGCCAACCTTGATTGCATTCCTGGCCCTACAAAAGTTCATTTATAGAGGTCTTTCCGCCGGTGCAGTGAAATAGGGTTGAGTAATGGAATATCGTCGTCTTGGTTCAACTGGAATGTACGTCTCAGAAATCGCTTACGGCAATTGGATTACTCACGGTTCGCAAGTTGAAGCAGTGGGTGCCACGCGATGCGTGAAAGCGGCGCTTGATGTAGGTATAACCACTTTTGATACGGCTGACGTTTACGCCAATACACATGCGGAGGAAATTCTCGGTGGTGCGTTAAAAGGAGTAAAACGCGAAAACTATGAACTTTGTACAAAGGTGTATTTTCCTACTGGCCAAGGCAAAAATAATCGTGGACTCTCACGGAAGCACATCATGGAGTCCGCCCACGCTTCGCTAAAGCGACTAAAGACCGACCATATCGATCTTTACTATATGCATCGATTTGATCACGAGACCCCCATTGACGAGTCACTTCAGGCATTCGAGGACTTGGTTCGACAGGGAAAGGTTAATTACATTGGTTTTTCGGAGTGGAACTCCGAGCAGATTAAATCTGCGCTTAATATTCAAAAAGCCCGCGGTTGGACGAAGTTTGTTGCCAATCAACCGCAATATTCGATGTTGTGGCGAGTAATCGAAAGGCACGTTCTTCCATTAAGTCAAAGGGAAGGCATCGGACAGATCGCTTTCTCTCCGCTCGCCCAAGGTGTATTGACCGGTAAATATCTGCCAGGTAAGAAGCCGCCCACGAATTCACGGGCAACCGACAAAAAATCTGGAGCAGACATGATTTCCGGCTGGCTTCGGCCTGAGGTATTAACCGCTGTTCAAAAACTGAAGCCAATCGCAGATTCAGTTGGGGTCTCCTTGTCTCAGCTAGCCTTGAGTTGGGTGCTAGCACAACCGGGTGTCTCCGCAGTTGTCATGGGCGCGAGCACTGCTTCGCAAGTAACTGAGAATGCAAGGGCGTCCGGGATTAAGCTCGATTCGAACACAATCAAACTGATTGATGAGGTACTAGGTTCTCTTCCTGAGCGCAATCCTGCTCATAACCAGAGTCCGAATCCTAGGGCTTAGACCCGACTTTCAATCATTAGCTCAAGTAGAGCACGATCAATATTCAGGCCCTCAAAATTTTCGTATTTTGTACCAGGTCGTCCGTGATTTGCGATGCCAAAGTTGCCATCAAATTCCCAAAGTGAATATCCCCAGTTAGATTCTTTATAGATACTAAATAAGTCTGCGAACCATCGTAAAGCAACGTCGTTATCTGTGTATCGATAACAGCCAAACTCACCGATATGTACGGGTCGTCCCATCGATTGAACTTCACGCCACGGCTCATAAAAATCCCACAACGCACTGCGATCCCACCACTTTCCATCATATTCACATGGGTACGTGGGAATGGGCATCCCTATGGAACCTGCCCACCACTCCGCCTTGTAGTGCGAAACCAACATGGGTTGATATCCGCGGCCACTATGTATTACTTCAAGGTCGGCGAGCTCTGGCATCGCCAAATGCCCACCGGCCAGACCATTGATTACAATTTGGCGCTTCGGGTCTATATCTCGGATAGATGCCACAATCTTTCTGATTAGATTTTGGTGAATCTCGCGGGTGAAGCCCCGTTGTCCAATCTCGGGTGGCTCGTTAACCAAATCGAAGCTCATTGATTTCTCAAACTGCCCTTTGTAACGGGTAGCTAAAGTGGTCCACAACTCCTCGAACGCATCTTGAGCGATTGAATCAATCCAGAGATTAGTGCTTTCCTTCTCCCAACCATTGATGCAATAACCCGGCGCTCGATGGAGATTTATTGAGATATGAATACGTCGTGAAACACATTCGTGAACATAGGAGTCGAGCAACTTGAGAAAGTCCTGGCTTTGTTCCGCACCAATTTTTGGTAACCAATATCGGTAATCGAGCGGAAGCCGAAGGAATCTAAAGTTGTACTTTGCCATGAAATCCAACATACGCGTGTCCGCAATAGCAGCAGGTTGAGATTCGCTCGAATAAGCCCACTGAGCATTAAAGCCATACCCAAGATGGTTCACTTCATTCAGTGCCACTATCTCTCCGATTTACTTAGTAAATTGTCAAGCCATCTAGCTTGTACAAGATTCTGGTCACTTGCGCCGCCTTCATGCATATTGAATTCCCACACTTGTGTCGTAACAGGGCCGGCATAGTGATTTCGAACTGCAAACACCGTATCGGGTGGGCAAATCGGATCATGCATCCCAATGCTGATTAATGCGTGGCTCTTAGCACTCGTTACTAAGTTCATACAATCAAAATACGTAACTGTTCTCAGAGCCTGATCAACTTCAGACCTATGGATTCGACAATAATTTACAATTTCTTGGTATGGGTGAGAGTCGGTAATTTCTATAGCTCGGTTTATATGACAGAGAAAAGGCACGTCAGGCATGGTCGCAAAAACATCGGGAGACAATGAGGTCGCAGCTAAGGCAATACCTCCTCCTTGGCTCGCACCCGTCGTAATTATTCTTGCAGCATCTACATTCGGCAGATGTTTGGCAGCACGGACAAACGCGACAGCGTCTGCGTATACGCGGCGGTAGTAATAATTTTCCTTTGACTCTATCCCCATGGTCATAAAACCTGCCGATGAAGAGGCTCTGGGGTAAGCGCCGTCAGGTGTATCTCCACGGCGATGCCCGCCGCCTTGACCACGAGTGTCCATCACCAAAGTCGGATAGCCGCACGAGGGCCAAAAAAGCCATTCGTTAAAGTTACCGCGGCCGCCGCCGTAACCTTCGTAAACGACCACTATCGGGCGCTTAGATGGCAGATTCTTTGGTGTGATGAACCAACCTTTGATCGGATCGCCGTTATAACCCGGAACCGTGACATCATAAATTTCAAACTCTGAAATAGGGGTTTCGAGAAGCTGAAGTTTGGGGTGTGGGTCAAGTTCAATGAAATCAATAAGAGTCTTCGCCCAGAACTGATCAAAGTCAGCCGCTTTTGTGAGACTGGGCTTGTAGGTTTCCAATATGTCTCGAGGTTGACCTAACAGCATGCTTAATCTCCTGTCTTCGTGAGAAATGTTTGAGCCTCAAAAAGTCGTTGGTACACACCACCGGCATTAACTAAATCCGAGTGTTTTCCTTGTTCGACCAACTTACCTTTGTCTAAAACGAGAATCCTGTCGGCTTTTTGAACTGTTGATAATCGATGGGCTACGACAAACGTAGTGCGACTTTGCATGAGAAGCTCGAGAGCGATTTGGATTGCATGTTCGGATTCAGAATCGAGCGCAGAAGTAGCTTCGTCTAGAATCAATATGCGAGGATCACGAATCAGTGCTCTCGCAATCGCTAGTCGCTGTTTTTGGCCGCCAGATATCCGCGCACCACGTTCGCCAACAATGGTTTCTATCCCTTCGGGAAGTGCCAAAACGAACTCCCAAGCGTTTGCTGCCTTTAAGGCCGCCTCGATTTTTTGGTCAGTGACGGAGCCCAATCCATATGCAACATTTTCACGGATGCTTCCATCAAATAACACTGACTCTTGCGGTACAACCGATATGAATTTTCTCGCTGACCTTAAGTCATAATCGGATAGATTCTTTCCATCGAATGTGATTGACCCTTGCTGTGGGCGAAGAAAACCGATCGCCAAGTTAATAAGGGTAGATTTTCCAGAACCCGATGGACCGACTAAGGCAATCATTTCTCCCGGGTGTGCCTTTAGGCTTACATCTGCAATAGCTGGAATTGTCGACGCTGGATATGTGTATGTCACGTGCTCAAAACTGACGACACCAATAACTTGATCCATCGGTGGCTTATCAGAATTGGCCTCGATATCTGGTGATTCTAAAATTTCTCCAAGCGAACGGATGGATGAAAAACCCTTCGCAATCTGAGGCATCAGGCTTGATAATAAAATAACAGACCCTATTAATTGACCAAAAAACGAAGTTAGTAGAACGACATCTCCTGTGGTAACTCCGAATTTGCCACGTAATGCGCAGTATCCCGCGGTAGCAAGGCAAAGAACATTCGCCATTTGGAAAGTTACCCAGGCAATAGCATTAAAGTTCGCGTTAAATAAATCTAATTTAAGTCCAGCGCGCTTCACATTTGAGAACGATTCGTACATTGTTTGCAAGGCGCTTCGTTCGAGCCCGTGGGCACGAGTTATCGGAATAAGTGTTGTCATTTCGTTCACACGAGCCGACATATTTTCAATTTCCGATCGAAACGCTTCATTTCGATTATTCAGCTTGATACGCATTTTAACTATGAAGAGGGCGATGAGCGGTGCAAGCAATAGGAAGAAGGGAAGAAACATCGGAACTTTGATTGAAGTGATGAGGATTGCGCCAATTACGCCATTAACGGCCGTGAAACCTCCATCTGAGAGATTTCGAACCATCTGTTCGATATTTTCTACATCGCGCACAACTTTTGTTTGTAAAACGCCGGCGTTCGTTCGCAAATAGAAACCCATGCTCATTTGTTGCATTCGTTCAACAAGTGCTGACCTGAGACGATTCTCAACTTCGCGGATAGCTTTGCTTTGAAAGCGAACATATAAAACATTTACTGGCCAGTTTTGAATGGTTACGGCAAAAAGAATGGCTATATTGATCAATAGTTCTGTCAAGCTTTTGTGCTGAGTAATTATGTCAATTATGTTTGCGGTGAGGAGTGGGATCACCCACGACGGGGAGTGCTTGATACAAAATAATACAAATGCAATAACTACACGAAATTTCTGTTCTTCAAAAAGGTAGATCAGAGTTCTAAATGGATTTTCACCGGCGTATCTGTGTTCAACCTCAGAGAGGTGATCCCGCGAATGGCGCATTTGTTAAAGATACTCCAATGTCCGCAGGACATATGGGGCTTTCTCCGGCGTATCTGGCGAAAGGAGTTTGCCCGCATTACGCTCTCTATATGAGTAATGCATACGACAAATCTGGCGTCGCCAACCACGACGCTGCGACAACCGACGCGTGGGGCGATTTCATGTCGACTGGATGGGCTCCATCTCCACTCGAGGGCATCACTGCTGAAGCGGTCGTTCCGTATGCAAAAGCTCGTCGCGAAAAACTCTCTGCACTCTATCCAGGAATTCGCCTCGTCATTCCATCTGGCACATTTAAGGTTCGCAGCAACGATTGCGATTATCGATTCCGCCCACACAGCATTTTCGCTTGGCTCAGTGGCATCAACGCATCGGATGCAGTTCCTGATTCAGTTCTGATTCTTGAACCTAATGGGTCGGGTCACGATTCATTCCTCTTTATTCATCCACGTTCGCCACGCGATTCCGAAGAGTTCTATCGCAACCGTCGCCATGGTGAATTCTGGATCGGTCGTCGCATGACGGTCGAAGAGACATGGGCTAAGTACCAGCTCGAGGTCCGTCACATCGACACTCTGAAGGATTTCTTAAGCGAGGCCAAGGACACCTACACAATTCGGGGCGAAGATCCCGAAGTTGATGCACTAATTGAAGCGCGCAAAAAGAAGGATGAAGAGCTGTATGTGACTCTCTCGAATATGCGCCTTATTAAAGACGCATACGAGGTCGCTGAAATGCAGAAAGCAATCGACGCCACCAATCGTGGATTCGCTGACATGGTCCGCGTCTTGCCTGCCGCAACCGCCAACGTTCGCGGCGAACGAATTGTTGAAGCTGCTTTCTTCGGTCGCGCTCGCCTCGAAGGCAATGATTTGGGATACGACACCATCGCTGCCTCAGGATCACATGCCTGCATACTTCACTGGATTAAGAACGACGGTGATGTATTGCCTGGCGACTTAATGTTGATTGATGCTGGTATTGAGATGGAATCGTTTTATACCGCGGATATCACTCGCACTTTGCCGGTGAACGGAAAGTTCTCGGATATCCAACGCAAGCTCTATATGTTGGTCTACGAATCGCAGAAGGCAGGATTCGCAGCAGTGAAGCCGGGCGCAAAGTTCTCGGATATCAACCGGGCCTGTCACAAAGTCTTGGCTGAAGGTTTAGAAGCTCTTGGCGTTCTGCCTATCAGCGCAGAAGAATCAATGAAGCCCGATGTTGGCCTGCATCGCCGTTGGACTGTGCATGGTGTTTCGCATCATCTGGGCATGGACGTTCATGATTGCGATCGTGCACGTTCTGAAGAGATGCAAGCGCGGGTGCTGCAGCCCGGCATGATTTTGACCGTCGAACCCGGCCTCTACATTCACCAAGATGATCTCTTGTTCCCCGAGGAATATCGCGGAATCGGCATTCGCATCGAGGACGACGTCATTGTTACGGACACCGGATGTCGCGTTATGTCGAAGGCTTTGCCAAGTCACCCAGATGAAATTGAAGTCTGGATGTCTAACTTAGCTCGCGGCTAAGAAGTCGACCACACACCCAAACCTGCGGCAGAAATGCCGAGCACGAGGGTAAGCAAAAGATAGAGCAGTGCCTTCTTTTGATGCTTGTGCTTGAGTAGATGATGCTCTTCGATTGCGAAGGTCGACCAGGTAGTGAACGCACCCGCAAATCCTGTTCCAATCAACAGCGGCCAACGTCCATGACTATTGAGCATCAAGCCAAGAATGAATGAGCCAGCAGTATTGATAATCAACGTTTCAAGCGGAATGAGTGATCGATGCAGCTTCTTCACTTCTTGATCAATGACGAAACGAAGTGGTGCTCCAATTCCGGCGCCCAGCGCAATCCATATCGCGCGCATTAGACCCAACGATTCTTTAGTGCTTCGTGTGTGACGACAACTAATAGGTATGTGCCGAGCAACGAAGCGACCGTATAAGCAATTGCACTTGAATACTGGGCATGGGCAAAATACTGATCAACCTTTAATGCGAAAGCTGAATAGGTTGTAAATCCACCGCAGAAGCCAGCGCCCAACGCTGGTCGCCACCACCACTTCGGTGATTTGTGATCGCGCACATAAAGCAAAATCACCATCAAGATAACCGAGCCGGCGTAGTTAACAATCAATGTGCCCCACGGGAAGCCTTTTTCAGAAAAGGGTAGAGAGATAAGCCAACGCGCGAGCGAACCGATGATTCCGCCCGTCGCCACAACAGCGATTACTTTCGGCGAAATGCGCTTTAGAGCCAACGCGCCTTCAAAAATGCGTTGGTCATAATTGATGAGATAAAGCTGATGATCAACGAGCCCGCAAGTGCGTAACCGAAGTTAGTAACGTGCAAAGAACCCGGTGCCCAGCGAGATGTCAGCATCAACATCGCTGCGTTAATTACAAAGGAAAAGAGCCCAAAGGTGAGAAGCACTGCGGGCAGAGTCAACAACTTCAGAATTGAACCGATGAAGGTGTTAATCAGACCAAAGAGCAGCGCTACCCAGAAATAACTCCAGAAGCCACCGTGGACTTTGATGCCCGAGAGAAAGACGGTCGCTATCCAGAACGCCAGCGCCAAAATCGCCCAACGCCCCAGAAGTTTCATGTCTTAAAGAATACCCTCGCGCTTTCTGATTTTTGAGCCTAACCAGCGGAGTGGATCGTATTTCTCATCAACTACGCGCTCCTTCATAGGAATAATCGCGTTGTCGGTAATGCGAATGTGCTCTGGGCAGACCTCGGTACAGCACTTGGTGATGTTGCACATTCCCAGGCCGTGCTCTTCCTGCGCGGTCTTCTTGCGGTTACGCAAAATATCTAGTGGGTGCATATCGAGTTCAGCGATACGGATAAAGAAGCGAGGTCCAGCGAAGGACTTCTTGTTCTCTTCGTGATCGCGAATAACGTGACAGGTGTTCTGGCACAAGAAGCATTCGATGCACTTACGGAACTCTTGGCTGCGCTCCACATCAATCTGCTGCATACGTGGCTCACCTGGCTTCATGCCGACAGGTGGCTCGAACGCAGGAACTTCCATCGCCTTCTTGTAGTTAAAGGAGACATCAGTGACCAAATCTTTGATGACTGGGAATGCACGCAATGGTGTGACGGTAATGGTCTCATCGGCTTCGAACGAACCAACCTGAGTCATACATGCCAAACGTGGCTTGCCGTTGATTTCCATTGAGCACGAGCCGCACTTGCCGGCCTTACAGTTCCAGCGAACCGCAAGATCGTTCATCTGTTCTGCTTGAACACGGTGGATGATGTCGAGAACAACCTCGCCATCGTTCGCGTTAACGGTGACATCTTGCAGTGCACCGGACTCGGCATTGCCGCGCCAGATGCGTAACTTAAGTGTGCGCGCCATTAGTTGGAACCACCTTTCGAGATTTCTGCAGGAGTCATATATTTCTCGAGTTCGTGTACATCAAAGAGTTCGAAGAGTTCCTTGGTGAGCTCTGGCAGCTTCTGCTGTCGAACAACAACTTCTGATCCGTTGAAGGAAGAGATGTTGTTCTTCTGCCGCCATTCCGCATTCATGCCTGGGAAGTCATCGCGAGTGTGACCGCCACGAGATTCTTCACGGACAATCGCAGACTT
>Ga0208498_1000441_pt1 | contig 16469 bp, 37 predicted proteins | sample CryBogCBE12Aug09_FD_185502 | JGI IMG/M metagenome (GOLD analysis project Ga0208498, IMG submission 185502) | Freshwater microbial communities from Crystal Bog, Wisconsin, USA - CBE12Aug09 (SPAdes) (version 2) | ecosystem: Environmental > Aquatic > Freshwater > Lake | place: Crystal Bog... | reverse complement strand
ACTCCAACTGACTCTGCTCAAAGTCAGTTAAGAAGTCGTCCTCAACTACACCATAGCTGACCATGTAGTTGCGGGCATAGTCATCGCTGTATTCAAAGCGTGGGCGGAGTGCTTCTACCAACTCAGCGATGTGCTCATCACTGGGCAAGACTGTGCCCAACTGGTAGAAGTAGTCTTCACCACCTTTGAACTTCCAGTACTGGGGGCAAGTGCCCTCGCCGTCCCAATCATGGGCACCGTAGTTTTCCATGTACTGTGTAGTGATGTGTAATTTCATAGTTCGCTCCTATTAATTAACTGTATAAAGCTATTATAAGCCCTTTTGGTTAGGCTGTCAACTCTTTGAGCTGGCGAGCAATCTCTTGATCTGTTGTTTTTCTCACACGGCCGTCCTTGTAGAGCACCATTGTAGAATCTGCATTGAACCTAACCACGCTGTAGGTTTTGGTCTTGCGATTGTAGCGGAAATCGATTTGTGTAGCGTAGAACTCTGTGTAGAAGTCTTTCATATCCATTGTGTGCTCCTGCTGTTGATGTGTATATTATACCAGGTTTGGGCAGAGTTGTCAACACCTATTTGCAAAATAGATCGGCCGAGTGGGCACCTAAAATACACGCCCAGCGATACCGTCCATCCCGTCGCCTTCGAATCATAATTATACGGCCGTTTGGGATTCTAGTCAAGAGAAAAGGTGTTGTATCGCTACAACACCTTTAGGGAGGGTTTTGGGAAGTCTCACCCTGTCGACTAGCAGGTTTCGTAGAGGGTTTGTATAGCGGCGGACTTATAGTCTGCTCTACAGGAACGCACTTGTCCCTTCCCGCTTGAGTGGTGGGCCCACCTGGACTCGAACCAGGGACCAAAGGATTATGAGTCCTTTGCTCTAACCAACTGAGCTATAGGCCCTGATATCGTCTAATCTCTTTTAAATCCCCATCCTGGTCCTCTAGAATGTAGACCTCATCGCAGAACTCTCGTTCGTTTTCTGCTAGCTCTTCTGCTTCTCTAAGAGTGGGAACACACTCAATCAGCTCTTCATGCTGATCGCGTATGCTCCACACTTCATACTGAATAAACGCCATATTAGAAAGGAGCGTCTTCGTCCTCAGTAACCTTAGCTGTCTTAGCAGGAGCCTTAACAGCCTTGGCAGGCTTCATTACACCTTTAACCGCTGGCTTAGATGCCTTAGGAGCCTTTTCTTCCAAGTATTCTGCAATGGCCGCTTGGGCATGTGCATTGGCAAACTCTGGGGCATTCTTAATAGCAAGGATACCTTCGTACTTGCTAACTGCTTCTGACAACTCAACCAACTCAATATCAGTGTGACCTGACTTGGTGAGTACTTTAGAGCGAAGCATGTCGTTCGCGAAACGAACTTTATAACCTTGCTCTGGGTGCTTAGAAACACCGAACACTTTAAACAATTTATCTGTAGCCATTTGAAACTCCTGTGTGTGTTAAATTAAAAAACTAGTTCATTTCTGAACATAACTCTATTGTATGCTCAATTCTTCTTGTTGTCAACCAATTTCTTGGCCTTTTGGACATCTTTTCGTACTGTCTTAACAGGCAAAGGTTTTGGACGAATCCTACCCGAATTGAACTCTTTCTTTAGGTAGTATTCCAACATCTGACGCTGAATCATGCTAGGCAAGTCTAGGCCATGCTCGTCAGGGCAGATAAAGCGGACAGGGCAACGACCCCATCCACCATACTCTACGAACTGATTATAGTAGGATCTGTGATCTCTGTTACTGGGATCGAACTTGACCAGCGGACGGCCAAAGAACTCAAGTCTGCTCATTCAAAGCCTTCCACTGACGAATTACTGCGTCTAGGGCTTCCCAATCATACTGTTTAGGCTTGGGACGAATCCTATCCTGCATTCTAGCATCGTGTGCTAGGTTCTTTTCTTTATTCGTTTTCATTTTCTTCTTCTTCGTATTCAGCGATACACTCGCTAATGCCAAACATCTCGTCTAGGTCCTCAGGAATAGACTCTTTGACAGTCTCCGAAGTGTAACCACCAATGTCAAAACAGTCATCTTCGCCGTCTTCCCAAATACCAGCAAATGCCATGCCAGGCTCATAGTAGTAGAGCTTGACAGTGAACCCTTGATCAACCAAATACTCCATAGCACCTGTAGGTGGGCTCCATGCTGAATCAAAGCCAAATGTGATGCCATGCTTGTCATGGGCATCATCGTATTCAACCTTATCGTAGGCTTCTACTTCCCACTTGGTGCCCCACTCGTTGACGCAGAAGTCATACCAGTTACGATAGTTAAATTTGGCTAGATTGACTTCTTCCTGTGCTACTAGATCCTTTTGCTTTTGATCTTCGTCATCACCTACGCGACCCGCTACGATATGCAGGTCCTCTGGTATAGGGCGGCAGTAGTTGAGGAACTTGCCCTCATTGATCGCTCCTACCAACTCATGCATCTTGGCAGGGTCTGTGTGATTGATCTGAACTGTGTTATTGCACCAATTAGGCATATTAAACTCCCATTTCGTAAAAGGTTACTGAAGGATCAATGCTGAGCAGTTCCTCAGCACAACGAGTAAGATTACGCATTTTGAGTTGAACTACTGAGCGAGGCAGTTCGCCATCGCAGGTAAGGTTCTCTGGGCTCATTTCGCTGTCAATGCTGTCAGCGATAGCCTGGCGATCCTGCTTGTTCAACAAGCTCAAAGGCTTTTGGTTGAATACGGCTCGCCACTTGTTCTTGTTCTCCACATACTGTTCTAGTGTGCTAATGTTCATCTTCGCTCCTGTGTGTGTTTAAGTAGTTATTATACTACCGTTTCCGGATCTTGTCAATAACCATACAGGCTTCACGGGTATTGTCTAGCCTAGACTCAATCTCCAGGTCTTGGGCACGGAGTTGGAGCTCCCTAGAGTAGGCATCCATCAGCTCTTGGGCATAGGCCTTGTCGTCCTCGTCGGCCTGGGCAAACCAAGCCTTAAACTCATCACCTCGGGTGTTGAGCAAGAACTCTAGGTTATCCCTATCCCAATCGTTGGTGATTAGACCTTTAAGCGCCATAGTAAGGTGCCTTTTCTTCATCAACCGCTAGGCCGTTTAGAGTCATCCAGGCCTCAACTTCTTCGATAGTGATCTGCAAGGCTTGAGCAATTTGCATATCGCTCATACCCTCAAGGAAACACATCTCAATGTCATAAGATAAATTAGTCGTCATACGCTTCATCTCCCATTTCAGTTACTTCTTCTGTTACCACCATCAAGTCAACGATGCGGGCTGTTTGGTCCTCATTGCTCACACCCTGGAAGGCTGTGCGAAAGGATTGATACTCACCTAAGAAGTCGTATACATCCTCACGCTCCCAGTTATCGGGAACCTCAAGCTCTTGTGTCAAAAGTGTTTCAACTCTAACTGTTTTCATACCAGCTCCTTTAAGTTTAGCAAGGGCCGAAGCCCTCTTTGATTGAAACCCTGTCATTCTGCACACTCCGCTGGGTTGAGTTTAACAATAGCTGGAGCAAGTTTCTTCCAACGCTCGCCGTTCTTTTTGTAGTGCCACTCACCTGTAGTGTAGTCGCTGGCTTTAGTGTACTTGAAGCAATAGTAGTAGTCGCTCCAAGTATAGTGATCACAAGCCTTAGCAAGCGTGTCAAACACTTTAAACTCAGTGCCAGTTTCGCCTCTGTCACGCCCGTAGAATGTGCAGGAACTGCCGTGTTGCTTTTCGTATTCCTCACGATCAGCTTCACACAAATCCAATGAGCTGAAAGCGTGTTTAACACCAATCTCAGCTCGCAAACTGCTCAAGTCACCCAGTGCAATCAAGTTGTTGACCTTAGGGCTTGCGGCATAGTGCTTTTGCAAGATAGCGCCGTTGTGCTCCAAGTATCCATCCCAATGACAATAGACTGCACGAACAGTTTTATTGTAAGGGTTTTGAATAGCAATCATTGAACGTGTACCCATTTGTCGCTCCTACTGTGTGTTGTTGAAGTGTTAATTATACTGCCAAAACGCTCAAGCGTCAACCTTTGGAGCGAACAACTGCTCCATGTCACGCATAAAGCGACGATAAGCAACCTTTTGGCGTGTGGGTAGCTCATCCAGTGCTACCAAGTCCTGCATCTCTTTGACTGCTTCAAGTATGTCACCGCCAGTGTTTTGACGTGCATAGGCTTGGACGATTTCAATAGCTTCAGTAATGTCCATTTGGTAGATGTTACCATTATTGAGTGTTGATATTGTACGCATAAGTTTCGCTCCTTAGTGTGTTAATATGTCTATATTATACTACAAAATCGGAGGGTTGTCAATAACCCTCCGCCACGTAGGGTTATACGTCTAAGCACTCTGCCCAAATTTGTTCAACGTGTGCAGGGTCTAAACGCTCTAAGCCCGCTATAAACTTACTGCCAACGTCCAAGCTAACATACTGCTCCGTTTGCATGCCCTGTTCGCTGTAGTCAACGTCGTTAGCTTCCTTTGCTGTAAAGCCAATTGTTTGCAAGTAAGTACGCAACTCCTGCATAAATTGTTTGTCTGTGTAAATTAAGCCGTCTTTTTGTATGTCCCAGCTAGTAGGACTAAAGTGTACGCAAAGCTCGCCAAAGTCTTTCTCTTGTGTGCAATACTGTAGACGCAACTGTGTGACCTCTACTGCTTTTGCTACAGGGCTCCAATAGCCGTTGCCGTTTGTGTGTAATGTTGTAAAAACTGTTTGCATAGTTCGCTCCTTTGTTTCAATGTATGTATTATAACGCAATTTGGGAGTGTTGTCAATAACCCTCCAACCTGTAGTGTTATTATGCGTCCACAGTCAAAGTCTCTATCTCGTAAACTACGTCAGCCCTGTCCCCACCGTCTGCTTCCCATTCCACTAGCATTTCCTCTAGTGCCGCTTCTGCTTTAGCTCGTGTACTATAAGCCCCCATATTGTAAAACTCGTCTTCGCTGGCACCCCAACCTTGTACTTGCACAATGTACGTTTTTTGCATAGTTCGCTCCTATTGCGTGTTAAAAAACTAATTATAGCACACTTTGGGAATGTTGTCAAAGTGTGCTATGTATTAATTAACTAACAAATACAATATTATTTGTGCGTGTAGTAGCTTGTGCGTGTTTTAATGCTACTGCAAGCTCTGCATTTAAATTGCTTTTAAGTAAGTCCCCACTAACATACGCACACTTTGCTTGCACAGGAAAATTATGTACTATTTTAGTATTACCGTTTTTGTCCTCGCGTGTAGTTTTATGTACATTAAACGCTACTACAAGTTTATAAGTTTTAAGTTTTTTATTAAAAACTAGTTTAGCTTTTGCAAGTGTATTTGTGTTAAACATGTTAGCTCCTGTTAAAAATGTATTATAACGCATTTTGGGCTAACTGTCAAAGACCATGAGGGCTGTAGGGTCTTGCGGAACCCATGGGCAAAAAGAAAGGCCCCTAGGGACCTTCCCCAAAACTAGCGGGAGCGAATCGCGTCATTTTGGTAACTACAAATTAGATTGGGCGGGCAGAGCATGCTCCTCGTTTAATGCCCAGCTCATCAGCCGGCACCCTGTAACCGTACAGTTAGAAAAGAACTAAAGGAATTCCGGACTACTTGCCCTATACCGTCTATAGAGCTAGTGCCTTCATCATTACCGCCTACCATCTCCGCCGTTGCACGAAGCCTTCTTGCCCTAGATACCAGGTACCCGTCGGTACGCTTCCATCTCTCTAGGCGCCTAACGGTGTAGGTAACCTTTAATGCTTTTCTAACTGTTCATGTGCTTATTATAGCACATGAACCTGTCTCTGTCAATACCTTACTGTTTTGGACGGTCTTTGCAGACTTCAAAACCCTTCCAATGCCACTTTCTGCAATAGGTACATTCCATCGTCTGCTCCTTTGTTGCTAAGTCTTTATTATAGCGCCAAACGAGCAGACTGTCAATAACCCTTCAACTTACTCAACTTCTTCCTCATCCACTTCGTTCAAGTGATCAAAGCAGTCTTGCACACGACTTGACTCTGTGTTAAAGAATGTATAGTCTCCGCAGACCATGCGTCCTTCACCTTCTTTAATGTACTCAAATCCGCCATAGTAGTCAATAGCACTAGAGTGGCTCACAGCAATCACTTCCTCATCCCTGTCAATGTACACAGGACCCGAGCGTACATCCAAGCCCAACTTTGTAGGGCTCGATCTTTCCATCTTACGTACATGACGCTCTACAACCTCGTTGACTGCGTCGATCATGTCCAATGTTGAATCAAACGCTGTATCAGTAAAGTAACCCATTTCGTTTTGCTCCTAATGTGTTGTTGATGTTTGTATTATACTGCGTTTACCACCCGCTGTCAACCTGCTTAACAGCGGGGTCACAACCTGTTATTGGCAAAAGATTTCTTTAGACAATATGTTGTCTTCTACTGCCTTGTGGCAAGTGTTCAACGCCATCATCATGTAGGGATAGACTAGCGCCTTTTCCTGTGGGCTCAGAGCCTCTACTACAGCAGTCAACTCTTTGAAGTCTGCAGGTGTAGCATAGAACCCGCTACGTGGGATTGGGTTTGATACGATGTCGTACATAAGTCGCTCCTTTTGTTAACGTAAAAACATATTATACTAGACTCTACTGTATCAGTCAACCGAATGCCTTGAATAACCCATAAATGCATATGGTTATTGACACTGCATTGGTCACAGTCTGTGGCACGTTGGCCACACGTAAACTCCACGTCAAGTAGCAAACACCCCCTAAGGTGCCGGCCACAATGTTCCATGGGTACTGGTTCAAGCTCATTAGGGTGTACATGGCGAGGAACGATGCTGTCCCCGCCCATTGTATAGCATCGTTCAGTTTCATGCCACTGCCATCATAATAGTACGTTTGACAAAGCCAGTGGTGTCTTTCTTAGCACGACCCTTAGCTTTCAAACCAATAATGCCCACTTGCCCGTCTAAGAAGCGTAAGTCATCTTCATCAGCTGAGTAAGTACCCTCTGGAATTTTGTCGTACACTACAGTCACGTTCATGCCCTGCAATAGTGCTTCAGCCACGTCTGCGTCATTGCCATCCGCCGCACTAAAGGTCAAGTGATAGTTTTTAAGATGCTTGACTTTGCGTCCAAGTACTTTGGTATAGTCATAAAACTGTACATAGTCAAACAATTCAAAAATGTTCTTGCCGTGTGCCGCTTCATACTTCTCCCAGCTCAAGTCACTAGTACCATTCAATCGAATAGCTGGAGTTAAGCCCAACTTGGCTGACATTTTGACGGCTTTATTAATGTCCGCAACCAATGCCGCCATAAACTCATCACGCTGATCAAAAAACATCTTTGTCTTGCGAACTCGTGCCTGCTGGATAACGTTGGTGGACTCGCCCTTTTTGAACATGCCACCACGCCCAGCTGTATTCAGGCAAGCCGCTGTACAACCTGCTGTACGCTTAGGGCATACTTCCTTGCCACTCAGTCGAGCAGGTGCCAAGTGTAGGATAAAGCTCAAGTAACCTTTAGCTGTACCCTTTTGGATTTTTGGGTTAGCTGTTGAAAGCAATTTAAACATAGTTCGCTCCTATTGTCTGTTTGTAAGTTTATATTATACTATCAGTCCACTGTCTTGTCAACCAGCTGGGTTGCTGTACGTAGTGCTGTACGTATTGTTTCAAAAGCCACCTCTGCCGCCGCATTAGCCAGCTCTGCGTCATCCAAGTAACATGAATTAATTGTAACGTCATGCTCCAGGACCTGCTCCGCAAAGTCCAGTAGCTGTAGCAGGGCACGTTTTGCTGTTGGCTCTTGTACTGTAAATTGTAACATACTCGCTCCTTTGTTGCTAAGTCAGTATTATAACACAAAAAGGGCACACAGTCAAAGACCATGTGCCCAGTAGTGTTATTATGCAAATACCAAGTCGTAGTATGCCAAGTCCATGTAACGCTCATCTTCAGCAGTTACTAGTACTGTAATGCTTTTAGTATAACACCGCACACTACCATCACTACTGCCCATTACTAGTACGCAGTCAACGTTTTCAGCATCCACTACATCCAAGTCCTCTACTGTACTAGTAGTTTCCAAGTCGTCAGTAACATAGCAGTCCAGCAAGTATGTTCCATCGCCGTCATATTTTACAATGTCCTCTGCCAAGTCCGTGTCACGTGCTTGTACTAGTTTAACATAGTCCTTACCCAAATCTTGTGCATTAAACATATACGCTCCTTTGTTGCTAAGTGTATATTATACTGCATTTTGAGCAAACTGTCAATAACCCTCCACGAAGAAGGGTTATTGACATCATTTATTAATTTTGACCGGGATGTGGAGTCGGATGCTGTTCTTTTTCCCGTGGCGCTGTTGGACATGACTTTAGACCATTAAAATGCCATTTGCGGCAATATGTACATTCCATAGTTGACTCCTTTTCGTGCTGTGGAATGACTATTATAACCTCAACAGCACACTAAGTCAAATATAGAATTACTCTCCGGGAAACTCCACACGATAATGACTGGCTTGTGGACGATCTAGTATGTAATCACTGGCCTCAAACTTGTCCTTGTATTCAAATACCATAAAATCACAGGCTTGAGCTGTGGTTTTGAATACATGTATACGTAGTGTATCAGGATCAACTCTTATACTGACTTCATGTGTGGGAAAACGTAACTGAGCATGGTGCAATTGATGGCGCATCTTGATTCTCCGGTTGATATAGTACTTAGTGGTTAGACCTATTTGCACCGTGATTATACTCGAAACTTGACGGATTATACTAGTGTATTATAGAAAAATTTACTTGGTTATTCCAGATCTATCGTGTAGCAGAGTGTATAATTGTGTGAGATAGATCTCCCCCGCCTGCGTATACCGGCTAACAGCGGGGCCTATGGGAATGAAAAGTGTAGAAAAGTGTGACAAAGTGCAATAAAGTGTGACCAATATAGGGTTATGATTCAGAACCATACCTGGGGCAGGCTAGACATAGGGTAGGAAGAATCTGATGGGTGAGGTGCTGACAGGCATAGTTACAATACTATACTCACATTCTCCCACATTCTTTCCCACCGAAACCTCTTAACAGCGGGGCCTATACTAGTGTGTATTGTGCGTATATAGCGTTATATCAACCCCTCTCGTCTATTTCCGCCAAAGTTCTTTATTATTCGTTCCGGTCCCGTTATAATAGATACTGTGTAGTAAGTCTAGTTGCCATTATGGACATCAGCAGTTCTTGCACACATGCTAACAGCGGGGCCTATAGCTCTGTGTATTATGAATAGAATTGATAAGTTTTTTAGCACATGGTATCAGCCTAATTATAGTCTCGGTCCAGAAGAGTGGCTGTATATAGTGTATCTAGTATGCTCCAGCATACTAGCGTTTGGTGTGGGCTTGTTGATAGGGCTTGTATGGACCTTTGTAGTCTAAGCTGGTGTCTACTATAAATGGATGATCACTGTTACGCCGAGTAGTGTAAGACTCTGCAAAGTCCTTACATGCTGTATAACTGCTAGTGGGTTTGTACTCAGTGTTGCGTACTGAGTCTAACAGTAGCTTTATGCCTTCTTCTTCAGTTACTATCATAGTTATACATGTGCCAGTAGTATATAAGTAAAGACCCATAAGAACATGCCCACTATGAGTATGACTGCTATTTGTGTATTATCCATATATGTGTGCTTGCCGAGATAGATCTGTGCGTAGGCCATAAACACTGGGTCTGCAGGGCACATTATCTTATTAGTTATTATTAGTCATTGACTACATTAGCTACAACTTCACCAACCCAGTCCTTTACACGTAGCTTTTGATCACGATTCAAGCGTTCAGCATAAGCCTGAGCCAACTGTTCAGCATATTGTTGATTAGTAGTTGGAGGACCCGTCAAATCTACTTCTTGTAGACGTTCATTTAAACTGGGACTCCATGCGACGATTCTATAGTAGGTTGTTGACATTATTCATGCTCCATTGATCATGTATTTATATGCCATTTCTATTGTATGTACGTGCTGGATTACGACTGTACTCACACACGTACTCACCGTCAAAGATGTTTAGTAGGGAGCAATCAGCATCAGTTATGCTCGTTGCGGCATGTTCAGGTATTGACTTGCCCGTTGATGCCAAACTGGTCATGCTGGTTGCAGTATAGGCCAAGCCAATGGGCCCAGCACAAGCTGACAGCAGGGCTGTGACAGCTATTAATAGGGCGAGCGAATTCGTTCTATGATTAACCATACTACAATCGCTATGATGCACACAATAGGAATCCACTCTCTTGGCGGGATTGGGTCTAAATTGGGTCGTGTTGGTTTCAGTGTCATGTCACTATATTAACACAATCTATAGCCCAAGTCAAGTCCGTATGCGTTACGGGCTTGACGCAGGTGAACCTACGAATTTATGAGTAGGGATAGAAAAGGTCCTACAACAGCTTCAAAAATTTTTCCGCTGTAGCTTCGCTAGATTTTGAGTTTACCGCTTTCAGCTAGCCAATCGCTTTCAGTCATCACTTGAGTGCTCAATGTTGTGGCAGGCCATGCAAATAGATAGCCCTTGTTGATAGGGAATCGTTTGGTAAAGTTGGTTGAGCCTCGACTGTAGTCTATTATTTCGTACAGTTTACCCGCATCATCTAAGGCTTGATATGTGCGTCCATCAGCTAGATAATGTGTGGGTTTAGGGTTGTCAAATCGTTGTTCTTCTATGTATATTGACTTGTAACCTCTGCCCTCACCATATAGGAATAACACTGAGTGTAGACGGTCACAGCCAGCTTCTTGTGTTGTGCGTAGTGCATAGGCTTCATATTCAGCTAGTTGGCTGGAGATAATAGTTTCAGGGTCACCCTTATAGCCTTGCAAGTCCACATTGGGTCTACGTACAGGGCTCGTGACTGAGCGTGGCATGCCTATCCAAAGTCCATCCAGCTCTGTGTAGGTTTTGTTTTCAGCGTGTGCCAGTTGCCTGTCGCTTCTGGGCTTGTCAAATATACCCAGGACTCCACGGCACTTGATGTCTAATGCTACATTGTCGACTTTGACATCCACTATGGTAGTTGATCCACCACGTTGTTCAGCACCAGGATAAAAGGGTTTGAGCCCTTGTGTGATTACCAACTCACCCGTAGTGTCGTTGGGTACTGCATAGGTCCATGCTTGACGAGCGTGGTGTGCTATGTTTACTGCTACTTCAGGAGTTATCAGCATCAGTCAGTTAGCAATGTAAAACGTGACACAAACGCTGGCAAACGGCAACTGAATATGGTGTCATCTGCTTGGTTACGATAGCTGACCCAGGGATCAGGTTCTTCATTGGGATTGGTTATGGCCATTATGGTAAACTTTTCCATACTGGTGCTGACCCAAGTGCTACCTACCCGGGGATATGTGTTCATGCGGTCTTCTGTGGTAAATGTTGTCATGTTAAGGTTTCTCCAAGATCCAAACGCCTTCTGCTGTCTTGTCCTGTTTGAACAAGTCAAAAAACTCTGGAATAGTTACAGTAGTTATCTGGTTGGTCAGGCCCACTTGCACACATGTGGCCCTGGTAAAGTCCCGCATGAAGTCTGCCTGCAACACAGTGCCATAGTTGTGCTTGAGACAGCCTATGACATTGGGCATGCCTTCACGTAGGCACTCCTGGGTTATGTGTCTGTTGTCGTCAGCTTCCACAGTATGATAGTCCGTAATGCCCAAGCTGGCACAGGCCAATTCAACACTACTGTCAGTGTCTATCATAGCCCACCCTTGGTTGACCAGTTCACTGCTGATGCCGTCCCAAAGTCTGGGGCTACCCGGAGTCATAAAGGCTATTTGATGTACAGGGTACAGGGTGTGTAGGGTCTGGGCCATCATGGCTATCTGTTGTGCCGCTACCCTAGGTGGGTTACGCTGACCCTGGGGTCCTTGCCAAGCACTGGTCAACTGATACACGGCCTTGTTGATGTCCTGGGGCATGCGTTGTTCTTCATACCATACATAGCCCTGGGCTAATAGGTCTGCGTGTCCTCTGGGTGCGTTTGTCCATTCTCTGCTGTCCTGCAAGCGAATAGGATACTGACTGGCACTGATCAACAGGGTATAGTCTCTTTGGACGAATTCGCCAAACTGTGCGTTGCTTTGGCTGATGGGCAAGCCCAAAATGTGATAGTTCATAATAGGTTTCCTGGGTCTGCTTGTTCTATTTGATCCAGCTGTTCCCACACATACTTGACCAGTTCTTTGCCTGTGGCTGGGTCCATGGTCATTAGGTGTACCACACGACTCAACAACATGGCCGCTACATTGTGTGCTTCAAACACACCTTCATAGCCTATGATCAGTGTGTCCAATTCTTCTATAAACTGCTCTAAATCTTGTTCGGAATGATTGCTCATTGTACTAGCATCCTTATGAGTCCGGTTGAATCGATGCTGACTAGCAAGATGTAGTTAGCCAACATGCCAAATGATTTCCTAGTCCAACTAGCCCAAGCGTACAGACTGCAACCAGTGATCCAAACGGGATAAAGCTCAAGAAGAGGAGGGTTGGGTACAGTGAGCGCCATTGTAATGCTACAGCCAATGCTGATAGCCCAAGCCAAAAGCTCGATGCAAAAACGAAAGGAGTTAGATCTAAAGTCATCACGGATCCATTCAAGTGTGGGTTTAAAAATTGTATCAATCATACAGTAATTTAGCAGATATTTTGCCAGGAGTCAAGCATCTTGACAACATGCCGACTAGGCGCTATAATAGCTACTGTGTTAAACAAAATAGAGGCTATCATGCAGGCACTAGTAGAAACTACAGATTGGGGCAACTCAGCTTGTCCAAACCATACTTATTTGTTGGATGGCAACAATTTGGTTGCTTATATCAAACAGGGTGAAAGTCGGCCTTTCTATTTTAAGAATCCTATCAAAGGCTTTGACAAGCGTGGACGCAAGTTCAAAGAACTAGACACAAATCCGTTTGATGTTACAATTACTACACAGTTGATTGAAGTAGCAGGTTCCAAAGGAACTTATTTTGTAGACCCTGAAGCCAAGACTTGCACTTGTCCAGGATTCACTTTTAGAGGTGCGTGTAAGCATGTTAAAGAAGTTGAAGCAGTCGCTTGAATCTCGAGCAAGGCGTAAGAAATTAGATAAAATGTTACGGCAGTTGGCCACTCCTCAACCCAGGAGACCAGCCGCAAAAACTATCCCAAGGAAGTAAAATGGAATATCACATAACGGCAGGATCCAAAACCAAAGCCTATATTGAAAGTCTAATGCCCAGTTTGATAGATCAACTAAAGTTGAACAACAGCAAGAAACTCTTGGCCATACGCACCGATAGGGAAACTGAACATCCAGGCACAACTATTCCATTAATGGGCATAGACACAGTTTTGGTTGTGCTTAGGCCCAGCAGGGACCGTTATGAATTGGGCATTACCCTAGCACATGAAATGGTGCATGTGGCCCAAATGGTCAAGGGCACACTCAAGATGACACGTAAGGGTAAAAAATGGAAGGGCAAGTTTTATCACATGGACTATCCCTATTTGCAACAGCCTTGGGAAATACAGGCATTTGCCAAACAAGAATTACTACTGCGTAGGGCTATAGAATAATGAGATTTAGAATCAACAAATTGGATCGACGCCATACAGGCTATAAGCAGTTTACTCATTATATCATACCCACATATAGTGCTAAACTAGAGGACAAGCTGAGATTCTTTGAATGGCGTAACTGGTGCTGGGCCACTTGGGGTCCTGGTATGGAACGTGAAGCCGCACTGGAGTTTGGCACTAATCAATTCAGTGTGTGTCGTTGGGCTTGGCATACTGAAGACAGATCACGTAGACTGTATTTTGCCAGTGAAAAAGAATTAAATTGGTTTGTACTAACATGGAGTGGTGAATAATGTATATTGATGAACAAGATTATTTGGACATGGCTCGTGACTATGAAGCCATGGAACGTCAAGCCGTACAGGATGCAGAAGAATTGCGTAGACTACGGTCTGGAGAATTGGTTACTTGTCCTTGTGATTTGGAACATGCCAGGGCAATGTTTAAAATGGCTTGTTTTTATTTGAGCCAACATGATCCAAAATTTGAATTGGAGTTAACAGATGATTAAAGGACTAATGGGCTCAGATGGGCTTTTTGTTGAAAACGGCAACACCACGTTGCCCTATATAAACCAAAACAGCAATAATCCTATGCAGGGCATGATTAGAATATCGGGGACTGAGCTACAGGTGTTCGATGGCACAGCTTGGATCATGTTGCCCTCTAGCTATGCTACAGTACGTATGGACTCGGGCATCGTTAATTGGGTACGTGACAAGCAGGCTAAAGAAGTAGAACAGCAAAAAGAGCTAGACTATTTGAAGCGCCGTGCTAAAGAACATCCTAGTTTAGAAAAGGCCTACGAAGCTATCATACGTGCCGAAGAACGGCTCAATGCCGACATCGACAAGGCAGTAGAGGATTTCAAATTACTGGACAAACTGGTAGGTGAAGAACGTGATAATGCAGGCGTGGAAATGCAAATGCCCATGACAAGCCCATGAACATCCTAAACCTACGCTTTGAGCTAACTAATCCATTTGATCGTTGGGATTACTTCCGTAATCTTGGCTGTATCTCTAGTATGATAACCAAGTTCAAAGCGTGGGAACTAGAGCATAGTTATTACAGCCCTTTGTTGTTTGATCTTGAACTACGTTTAACACACAGAACAGATCACGCTGGCTTTGAGTTTGGTATTGGTGTGTTAGGCTACGGCGTCCATTTCCGTATTTACGATACACGCCATTGGAATCCAGATACTAACCAATACGAGGAGTACGATTTCAGTGAGTACTTTGAAGCTTTCCACTAGTCAGTGGCGTACCATCCGTGCTGAACTGCACAAGGAACACCCAAAAACTGTGTTCATGCTTAGAGATAAGATGAAACGGGTTTTGGGTTTTACTGTACGTGAACACTCAGGTTATAGGCCAAGGACAGCCCGAGAGCTAGCGGAATACGATCTAAGTGATAATATTCGATATGAAACTGAAAAAGAAAATCGATTCTATAGAGAGAATATTAACGAACACTTCATTTGTCTTGACTTTTATAACGAACGCAAGTACACTATGTTTTTATTAAAGTTTTCGGAGTTTATAAATGGATGAGCTTGAACAATTACGTAAAGAAAACGAACAACTCAAAGAAGAGCTGAAACGTCTTTACGGAGTTGAACGACCGTTTGTTTGCGGTAGTACAAAGGATATAGACACAGATGGTATGCCTGTCTACGTCCTTGTCTGCCCGATGTATGGTTCAGACGGTTTTGCCATTTATAAAAAACACAGACAATACTCAGCACCCTCATATTAAGGACACATTATGGATATCAAAGAATTAGAAAATGTATTTCGTCTTCAAACCACTGCCAGCGACACATATACTCCCAAAGATACATTAGACTATCTATTGATCAAAGGACAGAATAAAGTTACAGGCACACATCCTGCAAAGGAAATGGCAACATTATTGGAACAATTAAATGAACATGGTTATGTATTTGATGCGTACAGAGATCGTACTCCTGTATTCATTGTACCAGAAATTATAACGCCAATGTAATAGGATGATTCAATTGAAGCAAGTCAAAGTAGGAATGTTCAATCTTCCAGGATTATCATTCCCTAAAGATCCTGCACCTGAGATTGTTGAAGAAATGATTGCCTGGTGCAAAGAAAACCATTGTGGTTACTGTTCTGGTCCTAAACTTTGGAGCTTCAAGACAGAAGCACAAAGAGATTGGTTTATACTTCGTTGGATTGATCATATTCCCAAAGAGGAAATCAAAGAGGACGAGTGAAAAATTTACTCCTATCAAACATAAATCTTAAAAATCATGACGCAGTATAAAGGTCGCGGGCTAATACAGATCACTGGCCGCCAAACTGGTAAATCTGTTGTTAATAGTATTAGTGCGGTTAAAAGTTTCCAAATGTTGCCACGGGCACCTAAACCAAAGATCAAATGGAAACAATTACCTGGCAATAAACTACAGGCCTATGTAGATGAAATACAAGCCCGTGGCTTTGAGCGTGGACTCAATGAATCTGATATGGATCCTATACAAGAATGGAGTAAGGAATGTAACTGTGGAGTCCGTACAAGTTTTAATACTTGGGAATTTAAAAGCGACAAGCACATTACCATGTTCTTAATGAAGTGGGCATCATGACATTAGAAGATGAAATGATTGAGCAGGCCGCTAAACAAATGTCCAACGAACTAGACAGAGAAATACTTTGGGGAATGTTACAAGGCATGGGTTGGACTCGTGTTATGTTGCCACGGCTAATAGATAACCATCATGCTATTGATATTACCTATTGGCTAGAAGATAACTGTAAACATTCGTACGAGCGTAATGGTAGAGATTTTATATTTGAAAGCAAACAAGATGCCAATTGGTTCAAATTACGTTGGGGAACAGAATGAT
>Ga0208498_1000436_pt1 | contig 16519 bp, 27 predicted proteins | sample CryBogCBE12Aug09_FD_185502 | JGI IMG/M metagenome (GOLD analysis project Ga0208498, IMG submission 185502) | Freshwater microbial communities from Crystal Bog, Wisconsin, USA - CBE12Aug09 (SPAdes) (version 2) | ecosystem: Environmental > Aquatic > Freshwater > Lake | place: Crystal Bog... | reverse complement strand
AGATTGAGAGGAAGCTTTTGCCAGTACCTGCGATTCCGTGGAGGAGTAGGTTTTTTCCGTCATGATATTTCTCAAATGTTATACGTTGATTGTCAGTGAGTGGTTCAAAGTGTTTCAGTTTAAAGTTTAGTTTAAGAACATTTTCTTCATGTTGACCATTTTGTTGGAGGATACGACGTTGTTTTCTTGTTAGTCTTTTTTCTTGCGTCATTTAAACCACTTTTTAAAATGTGTTCACAGTGCTCCCATGTACTCCCTTAGAGTTTCCATCTTTAATCTTTTTTAACAGATCACGAAAACCAGCATCTGGTTTTTGTAAGCCTCTGCCAGAATGGATAAGAGGAGCTCCATGAACAAGTTGAGATATATGTTTGTTTTCCTCAAGATATACATCTAGAGCTGAGATACTCATAAAGTCCTCGAACTCTTCACCCGTCTCATTATTTATGAATTTGTAAGTCGGCATTCTCTTCACCAAAGTCTTCTATGAAATCTTGCTCAATAGCCGTAAGATCTTTTGTACGCAACGCACGTTCAAAACGGCGCTCTTTACGCTTGTCCTTACGGCTACGATAGTCTTCAGTGTACTCTTCGTCAGACCAATCGTTCTTACGAAATTTACGGATCTTCTGATTGCTCATACTGGGATAAATCCTGGGAAAGCTTCGTTAACAATATCAACAGTGATGCCTTTCCATGGCAACTTCTTTTCTTTAATAGCGCAAAGCATTTTAGCATCTGCTGGAGCAACTGTTTCTAACATTTCAATAAACATTGCTTCACGCTTTACTTGTTTCAGCCCTGGATATGGACCTTCAACAAAGTAAGCTAACTTACGCGCATCTTTGATCAATACGTTCTCTTGATCAACAAGATCATTTGGCTTGTATGGAGGCTCGCCTTCTGGCAACAACCATTTAATACGTGGATCAAACGCACCCTGAAGAATAGTGCGAAGAACAAAGCTGTCATTGGCTTTCAATGCTGCTACCTTTTCTTCTTTTTTCTTCAACTTGCTGACCTTCTCAAGGAATTCAGCAACACCAATTCTCATAGCCATTAAAACTCTCCGATATATAAATATGTTGACTTGATACTTAAATTAGAACTCATTGATATGTTCCATTAAATGTTTTAGTTTGTATGCGATAAAATAATTAAACATCTTATCACGACCTTTTTCTGTTTGGTTGTTATAAGATTCAATAACCTTTTCTTTAATCTCTTCAGGTATTTCACTCAGGTCAATGAGCTGTTTGTTACGCATATAATTGCGATGCAATGTACCTTCCAAACTATCTATATTTTCTATAATGTTAATGATTTTCTTCGCAGTCATCGGCTTCTGGCGCTCGCCGACAACAAAGCAATTATCAGCAGAAAGTACGTTAGGTACACCATCTCCTGAGTCTCCTTTAAGAATATGCTCGATTAAGTAGCGTTTGGGATTGTCATGCTTAATCCACTTCTTACGAACAGGGTCATATTGCTTCACATGTGAATGAGTCTGTAATTGAATGAAGTCCTTATCGCCAGAAAGAATAAGAATATCATCGTCATTGAATGAACCGAAGTTCTCAACAAGAGTTGCAATGATGTCATCCGCCTCAGCAGATTCAATATCAATTACTTTGTAGGGGAAAAACTCTTTAAGCTCTGCGCGAATCTTATTCAATGTTTCAAAGATTGACTTCCAGTCAAGCTCTGACTTCTCTTGATTCTTTTTGCGATTGGCTTTGTAGTAGGGGAATACTTGCTTGCGCCAGTAGTTGGTATTATCACAAGCAATAACAAGCTCACCGAATTCATCACCGAACTTTGCTTTATAAGAACGGAGAGAGTTGAGAACCATATGACGAATCATACCTTCTTCAACTTGCGCATTTGTATGGTTGCCTAATTGCATCATAAGATTAGACAACATCACCTGACTTAGATCCACGATAATCATAATGTTTAGCTTTCGCTTTGTGCTTCTTCATAAGAGGAAAAATCCATCTCTAACACCTTTGTCAAGCTCATTGTTCCATCATTGTTAGGATTGAACAGATTTTCTGACAACTGTTGAAATGGATGTTGTATACCATAATATTTGCACATCAAAGAACGAATTGATTCGACAATCAACGCATGATCTTTAATGTTTGTATCTTCTTCATCTTCCATCGGAACGATTTGAAACCCAGCTAACTCCATATTATTGAAGAGCATAGGAACGATTGTTTCCAATGTTTCGTTGATATGATTATACTTAACCATACTAACATTTAACGACATTTCTTCTGGCGTTATTTCGCGAGGAATAACCTTTCCTCGATTTGGAAACTGTATTACGTTGTTTTCTTTATCCATAATTAGTATTGTACCCTGAAAGGTATTAAAAGTCAACCACTATTATTTAGCAATACGAGGTGATTCGGCTTCCATACTCGGTGAATCTGAAATCGTAGACTTTACATTCTGTTCCATCAGTAATTACGTCAATTACGTGCTGACGTTTCGATGGATCGACATAGAACAGGAAGAATCCGCCGCCACCAGCGCCGAGGAGTTTACCGCCGAGAGCTCCAGCCTCTAATGCTCGATTATAGACGCCATCGAAGTATTCATTGGTAATAGATGTTTCGACAGCTTTCTTGTCCATCCAAGCTTCATGCAGTAGATGTCCGAAATCGTCAAGCTTGCCTTCCTTCAGATATCGAGCACCAACGAAAGCTTTATCGCGAGATGCTTTGACAAGGTTGAACTTAGTCTCATCGCTCATAGCTGCTGATTGTTTTTGTAGAATCGAGTTGGCATTACGACCACGACCAGAATAAACAAGCAACAAACGATCTTCGAGATTATTCCATGTTTCGCGATTGTATGTCATTGGTCGAATTTCAACACTATCATCCTTATGAAACTCAAACAAATTCATACCGCCATAAGCTGATGCATATTGATCTTGCTTACCAACTGGATAACCGCACAACTGACGTTCAATGTAGTATGCAGTTTGCGCAAGATATTCTCTTGATACCATGCTCTCATGTTTGTTTTGATTAGCAAGAACATTTACAAGTCCAAGTGTAAATGCTGATGACGAACCGAGACCTGAACCCTTTGCAAGAATGTCAGCGATTGATGCAACAGTCACTTCTTTATCAACGCCAAAGTGTTTTAAGCTCTCGCGCGTGATGGCATGCTGCATAGTTTCTAAGTCAGGATATTCCTCAATGGTATCATACATTACCTTGATACCGAGGTGAGGTGTTTTATGCAACATCACATAGATGTATTTGTCGATCGTAACCGACAGAGCAGCTCCTCTTTCCTTTTCAAAGAACGATGGCATATCACTGCCACCGCTGAAGAATGAAATACGAAGAGGTGTTTTAGATAAGATCATTATGAAGTCCTGTATACGAATTGTGGTTTTGGTTTAGCACGAGAAGCTTCTTCTGGATACTTAGCGAGTAGTTCTTTAAGCATCAACTCCCACTGATTCTTAATACGATCAATGTTATAACGCGAATCAACAAACACTTTATTGAACTTGATCATTGGCATGTGATCGCCGTTACGAACAAAGTTGATAGCAGCATTAAGATGCGCTGCAAACAAATTAGCATGCATACCCTTATCAGCGAAGTCGCCATGATACATGATATTCAAACCACCAGATGTTTCAGGTAATGCACCAAGGTTAGGATGAACACAAACAAGACCAGCTGACATTGCTTCAAGCATTGCTCGGCAAGATGTTTCAAGCCAAATAGATGGATAAGCAAAGATATCCGCTGTGTTAAGATATGCTTTCAATTCTTCATTAGGAACGAAACCATGATAGGTCATTTGCGGATGATTGCGAATACGATCATACAATGGCTCATATGGCTTATCAGCATCTTCCCATCCATAGATCTTATAAGATGAGAACACATCAAGATGAATGTCAGGATTTGTTTCCGCTAGTTTTTCAAATACTGGTACAAGGATTTCTAATCCACGCTGTGGTGTTGATGTGTATGTTAAACGAATCTTACCATCTTTTGGCTTCTTATCGATAACATCATCTGGCGCTGGAACAATACCTGACTCAAGAACGATTGACTTGTTATCATAAGGAATGCCATGTACAAGTTGATAGCGCTGATATTGCCAGTCAGAAATAAAAACATACTTGTGAAAGCTATCTTGAAAATCCTGCGTTCTGAACTTAGCTGACTCTGGGTCTTCAGGAAGATCATGACACCAGAACAAACGAATCTTAGTCCAATCAACTTCTCTAAAACGAGAGCAAACAATTTGAAAGTTATCAAGCAACTCTGGGTCGATAATTTCAGCTAGCTTACGTTTCGCGATCTCAGTTCCGCCATTAGCATTGACGGAAATTTCGTTCTCTTCAAATCCACTCATAGTTGAAATCCTGATTTTACTGCATCATCATAGAACATTTGGCAAGTTTCTTTTGAGAACTGCCACAAATCTTTACCGAAGCTTTTTGTTTTCTTGATCAAGTCTGGTGTCATTGTAATAATATCAAAACCGAGTTTATCGGCTTCAACATACGAATAAGCTTGTCTTGAAGAAGCCCAAAGGAATTGAATGTTAGGATGTGTATTATTCTTTTTCAATAATTGCATAGCAGTCGTGATATAACTCATAGTTCCAGCAACGTCATGAATACGACCAGCAAAAATAGAAACAATCGCTTGCGTTTTCGGAGACAAAGCTTCTAAAACTTCATCAAACTGTTCGCCAGTGAAAACTGCTGTCACATTCAGTTTAATACCTTCATGCGAAAGTTGATTGATGATAGAAGTTGTCGGTGTGCCATCTATATGCATTACTGGAATTTTAACATAAACTGAGTAATTGTTATCTTCGCCCCAGCTGTCGATTAATCTTGCTTGACGGATCATTTCACTTGGTTCATCAGCAAATACTTCTAATGACAAACAAGTTTCTGGTCGGGTTTTTGCAAGATAAGAAATAGCGTCTTGCGCAAACTGAGTGTAATCAGTAACACCAGCTTGACGCATCAATGTAGGATTAGTTGTGAATCCAGAAATAGTATCATCTTTTGCGGCTGCAATAATACCATCCATCGCAGCGCCATCGGCGTATAATTTAATCATCGTAACTTAGCTCCTCAATCAGTGTTGCTGCTTGCAACGTGCTATCAACTATATAGTCTGGAAATATATCTTTGTATTTTTCTGGTCTTTGTTCTTTGGTGTAATTAGCACCAACGTAAATCGTTGTTAATTTGCTTTTGTGACCAGCAACAATATCTTTCCAACGATCGCCTATTATATATGATTGACTGCGATCAATATTATATTTCTTGATGAATGTTTCAATCATACCATTGTTTGGTTTGTACCAAGCGGATCCGCGCTCGTATGCGCAAAGAATATCATCAAGCCCTAGCCAATTTATACACATTCGATTCATAATGTTGAGATGTGTTTTATCGAGCTTGCCATCATAAACGTCTGGTTGATTGGTAACGCAAAGAGCGCCATATCCCAAATTGGTAACAATGCTTACAGCTTCTTTAGCGAAGTCAACAAACTCAAATTCGTTGACATTCCAAGGAGCTGTATAACTTCCATCTTCTCTTTTGATAAGATGGTTGAGAATACCATCCCGATCAAAGAAAACTGCGCGAACCATTATAAACACTCAATTGTTATAAATATATTTGTCAGTCGCGAGTTGGGAGCTCCACTGACTCTATAACTCGGTAAGGAGGCACAGCTATGACTATTTATCACAAACATCACATAATCCCAAAACACGCTGGTGGAACAGATGATCCATCAAATATTGTTCTTTTAACTATAGAAGAGCATGCAGAAGCACACAAACAACTTTTCGAAACACATGGTAGAAAACAAGATGAAATTGCTTGGCGCATGTTAGCAGGTCTGATGAAAAAAGAAGAAATGCTCAAAGAACTTTATGCTCTTGGTGGTAAAATATCTGGACCAAAAACCAAAGGTAAAAAAATAAAAGGTCATTTTAAAAGCGAACAAGCGAAATATAACATGAGAAAATCTTGGGAAAATAGAGAAATAAGCGAAAAACATCATGCAAAAAATCAGTTCGGTGAAAATCATTGGACTAAGAAATCAAATATAAAAATTGATACATCTAAAAATATAAACAAACTAATTACCTGCAATATTTGCGGTAAAACAACTAATGCAGGTAATATAGCTAGATGGCACCAACATTAGTTACCATTTTGTAGCGTTAATCTGTAGTTTAGGATTGGAAACAAGTGAATGCCAAACAACTGCTTGGAAAGCTTCTGAGTGTGGCGTAACACGATCGGGAACTAATGGAGGAACAACGACACATGCATCAGCTTTTTCTGCTGTATATCCGTCAGCTTTACCTACAATACCAAGAACTAATGCTTCTACTGTTTTAGCGTAATCAATCGCTTTGATCAATCCTACTGACACATTACGTTCTTTGTTGCCGCCTCCAACGGATAAAATGAAGATGGTATCGTTTCGGTTGAGCTTACTGACTTTGAGATATTCTTCAAATATGGTGTCAAACCCTTCATCATTTGTTCGAGCAGTAAGCTCTGATACGTTGTCTGTTGGGCAGTAAGTTTCGATACCGCATAACTTGCGCAAGTCATTGACCATATGAGAAGCATTCCCTGCAGAGCCACCAACTCCGAGAATGAAGACACGACCTCCGCATTGCCTTGTTGTTGCGAGAGCTTCTGCAAGTCGTTCTACCTCGTTCTTATCTAATGCGTTTGCGATTTCTACGACTTCATTAAAAAATTGATCACTAAAACTCATTTCAAACGACTCCTCAATTCACTACTACTATACTTGTGATATCTACTATTATATATGATTTCTATTCCACGGCGATTGCATACATCTTGTCCAGTAAGATAAACGCTTTCGTATTCTATACCAACAAATCTTCTATCAATTGGCTCAATACCTAATAGATTTATGAGATCGTGTTCTGTTTCATAAACAATAATCTCATCAACATATCTACAGGCGCGCAATTGAACGTAGCGTTCGTAGATAGATTGAACTGGTTTGTTCTTTTCTGGGCGATCGATTGATGGATCAGTTTGTAACCCAACAATCAAATAATCGCAGTACTGTTTGCATTCACGCAGCATTTCTACATGACCCGCATGAAGCAAATCGAATGCGCTACAAGTAAAACCTCTTATCAACGTTCTGCCTCTACTTTTGCTGCACGAAGCCATTGTAAAATGTTTTCAGGTGATGTTTCACCGTATGGATCTTGGTCTACGTTATTACCAAATCCAGGCTCTTGCCACCATGCTGTAATGATACCATCATCAGCAATGAATGCATAACGCCAAGAACGTTCGCCAAATCCAAGATTACGTTTCGATACGCACATGTTCATAGCAGTTGTGAAGTCGGCATTACCATCAGGAATTACCTTGACGTTCTTCAAGTTCTGCTGCTTTGCCCAGCAATTCATTACAAATGAATCATTGACTGAGATGCAGTAGATGTCATCAACACCAAGCTCTTTAAACTTGTCGTAGTTGTTTTCAAATCCAGGAAGTTGGAAAGTATCGCATGTTGGTGTAAATGCGCCTGGAAGCGAGAACACGATCACTCGCTTACCGCCAAACATTTGAAACGTGTTTAGCATGCTCCAACGGAATGGGTTTGGACCTTGAATAGAGTCATCACGAACACGAACTTTAAATCGTACTGATGGAACTATCGAACCAATACGTTTTACTTCCCATTCATCATTGTTGAAAACAATATCATCAATACTATCACTCATTGTATACCTCAAGCTTGTCTTGTCAGATAGTTAGGTCGAATATACTTTGCTGAGAAAAACTTCTTTACCAATTCGATAACGATGTCAGTGTCGTATTCCTTACAGGAGAACACGTCAAGATACATTGCTGTACCGCCATTGCCATCGTCAGGAACAAAGTGTGCGCAGATGTTTGATGTTTCAATCAGCTGAACAAGTGTATAACCTGCTTTGTTGCCTGTACCGAACTCAACGATTTGCGGCTCGCCATAAGCAATCATATCAATGTCGCGTACGAGCTCTTTTGCAAATGTGTAGATGTTAGCATAGTTTGTGATCTGACCTTTGTCCAGATCTGCGCAATCCAACATCAAATGATAACCCCACCAGTGTGCCATATTAGTATCCTTCTATTTCTTGTACGTATTCAACTGAATCTACACGGAAAGAACGCCATCCGCCGTTGTGAACATCCCAACATACGATAGTGTCCTTGTTTTCTCTTTTCTTATGCTCTTCATCTAAATGATTCATATCCATCGGAGCTTTAACATAACGCGGATCGAGGCTGCAACGCATAACACGCTTTTGACCATTGACCTTTGTAAATGTTACTTCGATGACTGATTGTTTGAGATCTTTGAGAATATCATCACGCTTGTACATACCCATGTTTCACCTATTCGTTTAGAAGTTTCTGTGTGTTGCTAAACTCTTCATTAAGTTTTTGTTGAAGCTGTGTATAACCGCCGATATGAAAACCATCCACTACTACAACTGGAAATGATTTAGCATGCGGGAATTGTTCGAGAAGTTGCTCGCGAGTAAAATCGACATCGAGCATCTTTTCTTCGAAAGGAATGTTTGCGTTGCGCAAAGCTGTTTTTGATTTTAAACAGAAAGGACAGTCTGGCTTAGACCAAACAACTACATGACCAAGGCTCATAGGCGTTCACTCCAATATGCTTTAACTTCAGCTTCCATAAATGGTACGAAGCCATTATCAATCATATCAATCGCGACTAGCTTTTCCAGATCGCTGATTTTCATTTCCATTATCTCTAGTTTCATTTCCAAATTGCTCATCCTTTAACACTCCTATGTATACCAATTCACCGCCGCGATATAGTTTTATGTATATCAGATCTTCTTCTTGAACTACTGCTACTCTTTCATTATACTTTGGATCGTCTGAAAAGTCAATCATAAACTTAGAGCTTCATCTTTTAATTTCTGCTCATAACGACTCATCTTATCTAGGTATCCACGATTACGTAACTCTTTAAATACAAGATTCTCGAAACTGAATTCGCCGCCAGCAGCAATAGAAGCTGCGCGCATTGTTCTAATTTTATCTTTCAATTCTTTAACAGTGTTGAGATCCATTTTGTCTTTGATTACTTGATCAATCAACTTTTTATAGAACAAAACTTTACGCTTCAAGCCAGGATCGTCTTTCCAGTTGTAGTTTCCTTTATTAGGGAACTGTATCCAACGCTGACGTTTGAGGGAATAGACGCCCTGATTTGCGGGATATCTATCGGCATTATCTTGGGCGTAGGGCTCAAGCGAGTAGCCAAGTATTTTGATCTTATGGGTGAGTGTCCATAATACTTTCTTATCTTGGAGATATTCATCAACAAACTCTCTGTTAGAGCCAAGAGCATTTCTATCAATAACAAGATGAACGTCAATGTCTGACTTCGGCGTATAATTGTAATTAGCGTTACCACCAGTCATAATAACATCAAGAATAATGCTCTCTGGAATCTTAGCAAACTTAGCCCACTCCATACCAAACTTGAGAAGAGCTTGTCTGACTTCTGGCTTCAACTTAGCGCCATGCCAAAGAACAGGATTCAGTTCGTCATGATACTCTAAACTTATTTTTGTTTCAACAAGAGAACCTTTTTCTTGTTTCTCTTTTTGCATCAAAGGACGGAGAACTTTTTTATCCTTCTCGTCTTCATATGGTTCAAGATCAAGATCGGGCGGAACTGATTTCAAATCTTCATGCCACACTTCTTTGATCTGTGGTTTCAGAAACTCGTCGTAATCTTCCCACTTGATACCAGCAGCTTCAACAGCTTTACGTTCCTGATGAGTTGCGATATGATGCGCTTGCTGATAATCCATATCGAATACATCAAGCAATGTTTTCTCAGTGTACTCATGTATCTTAAGAAACTTTGTTAGATCATGACCCTTCATCTTTGTATTAAGATGTTTGTCAAAGTAAATTGTCTTAGCGTCTTTTGAGTATCCACAAAGATATGGAACATCATACTTCTTTACGACAGGAATTGAGTTAAGTTTAGCCATGCGCGCGATGACACGCGGATCCTTGAGATACTTCTCAGCCGACTTGTCGGTAATCAGTTTTCGCTTTTTAAATAGTTTCGGCATTTTTATACACTTTGGCTAGATCATTTAGTGTATTTATAGTTGAATCACGAGCGCATAATTCTTCATACTTTTCCTTATCGTTCGACCATTGAGAACCAGTCCACCATTCAAAGCCAGCGAATCCAGTTTTGTACAAGCTACCACGCTCATATCCTTGACCGATGTAAAGATTGTCTTTTATATTCAATTTATCCCAAGCAGCTTGAGCTTCGAAATAAACTATTCTTCTACCGAGCGAGAGTTTTGGTTTGTGATAGTTCCAAGCTGTGAACTGCGACTCAACTCCACCATCATACTGAATCATCTTAGTAAATGCAACAGGAACGCCACCATCAAACATTATGAGCCATCTTGCTCTTGTAGAATCTGAGAATAGATCGTATTCCCATTCAAAGTTTTTAATCTTACAAAAGTCATCACGGATTTGTAACAGCTGCTGTTTGAGTTGGTCATCAACTTGCGTTTGCCAAAGGAACTTTACTTCTATGCTGTTAGGAAGCTCTGGCTTTTTTGTTGCTGAAAGATATTCTTCAAGATTCAATCGAACACTACGACAAGCATACCAATCATCATTCGCAATTAGCCAGCCGTTTTCCAACGCTTCTTTTTCATTTAAGTTTTCTGTATCAATTTTCAACCGCACCACTTGTAAATCATAATTTTCTTGCGAACCGTAAAAGTGTTCTATTTTTGTTTTTATCACTTTATTTGACCGATAGGATACCCGCTATGTATAAGATTGAAATAGCAGCTTCGATTACTAGTAAAGACCATTTTCGCCATTTCCATCCAACAATGGTCCAGATGAAGTTGCCCAACAAACCCATGTAAAGATTTGATGGATAGATATTAAATGAAGTCATTGCAACACCAATAAGAACTATCAGTGTTCCGAACCACTCCATAAAAAATACCCAATCATATTTATTCTTATTCATTCCAATGCCTCAATACGCCAGCAATAATAAACAAGTTTGTTATGATATAAAACAAAACAATAGATAATCTTATCGCAGCAATTCTATCTGCTTCTTTATTATCTTTGCTTGCTTTTTCTCCCAACGCTTTTGCTATCAATCGCCACATCAATAGAAGTCCACAATTTCATCAGCAATGCCATACTTGACTGCTTCCTTTGCGGTCAACCAAACATCAGATGATGGTAACAAATACTTGTTAATGTTCTTTTCGCTCATGCCAGTGCACTTCTTGTAGTGATTGATGATACGTGCACGTGTGTTATCAAACTCTTTAACAGCGGCATGAAGTTCGTGATCTTTACCATGTGAACCCCAGCTGTATTGATGAGAAAGAATAGCAGTGTTGCGAGTAATATAGCGATGACCTTTTTCGCCAGCAATAAACATCAACAAACCACAGGAAGCAATTTCACCAAGCCCATAAGTGTAGATTGGAATCTTGCTGCCTTTCATTGTATCAATAATAGAAAATGCAGCAGCAACATCACCGCCTGGAGAGTTGATTAAAGCTTTGATGAATTTGGGTCGATCAGCCGTCATAAGATTGCGAGCAAGGATAAACTCGATAACATCAGCTGCTCCGCTAATGTCAAACTCTTTAAAGTACATCAAATAGTGATGGTCTGCCAGCGAAGGAACGCTGCCAATTTCTTTATCTGCCATAATGTATTGCTCACTTTTATGCGAAGGTACGATATCCTACTACTTTTGATGCAGGGAAGTAGCCAACCTGAACTGCGTGGTCTGTATTACCGCCAAGAACTTTTACATACTTGACACCTTCAAACCATTCATATCCCATAAAGAATCCAACATGACCAGCTGCTGAATTGCGACCGCGTGCTAACACAACGATGTCGCCTTGCTTTGGATCGTGTGTAACTTTACCCCAGTTAAGGAAGCTGCGAGCCATTAAACTGTGAGTTGTTTCATATCCTTGACGGCGAAGAATAGCATTCGCAAAAGCAGCACACCAAGCGACATGTTGTGGGTCGATTGGATTATTCCATTCCGCCTTGAACAACTTCTTTAATGCTTGTTTGTCTTTCTTTGCTTCCTTACCAATCCAATCAGATGCAGCTGCTACAACGGCTGTCGCTTCATTGTCGCATGAAAACCATGAACAACCCTTAGCAACGACCTTACGCTTTTCATCTGTTGTAAGAGCAACTTTGTTATCTACGATTGGTTGATTTTGCTGATGCTTTCTAATTGCTTCCTGAACGGCAGCTTCATTAGCCCAGTAACCAGCTGATGTGCTATCATCATGTGTGCGTAAAGCAGCTAGATTTATTGGCTCCTCAGCAACAGGTTTAACCTTGTCGATGTGTTTCTTCACCTTGTGATGTTTATAATGTTTTACCACATGATGATGCTTCGGCGCAGCATGAGCGATATCTGACGCCAAAATAGCGCCGATAGCGACTGTTGCAGCTAAAAGTATCTTATTCATATCTTTTCCTCTTATAAACGTAAAGGTATTTAGTCTTTTCGTTTTTCTAATACCTCTATTAGTAATTTGGCTGTTCCAGAATGGAAAAATCCGAGAGCTTTCGCTCCACCTCGAGAGACATCTATCTCTTTTCCACGGACAAATGGTCCACGATCATTGACAACAGCATCTATTGTACTACCGTTTTCGGGATTAGTCAAGCGTAGCATTGTCCCGAATGGTAATGTTCGATGGGCTACAGAGAGTCCATCTGGGTTAAAACGATTGCCATCAGCAGTTCGTTTACCCTTGGAGTACCAGCTGGCGACTCCATTATACTTATGTTTTACGGAAGCAGCTTCGAGATCTTGAGCACATCCTGTTAAAACAAAAGACACACATAATATAGATATAGATTTCATTTTGGTATATGTTTTCGATGCACTTTCACCATGATCCAAGTATTATAATACTCTTCTTTTTCCAAAACGTCAAGTGAAAATTGGTATTTGGCTTCCCAATAATTGCATTCGCCTTTCGACTTGCAAAGTCGAAGTATCTCTCTATTGAAGTTTAAAGATCCATGTTTGGCTACGTCAGCTTGTAATTCTTTGTTCGATCCGTAGTAATCTTTCCAATCGGATTCGACCAAGCTACGTTTCTTCTTTCCCTTAACCTGTCTGGTTTTGGATCTTTTTAATAGCTTTTTACCAATGTATTTTTTGTTATCGACGAGGCTAGTAATTAAATAAACAAATCCCACATAATCATCAAGTATCTCAGAGTCAACTATCTTACCTTCATACAACCAAGGATTAAGATAGCTCATTCGTCGTCGTATTCATATTCTTCGTCAGTTTCTTCTGGCAAGTTCAATTCGCCGCAGAAAGGGCAATATATTGGATCATTATCAATTTCATGTAAAATTTGATACTCAGCATCACAACTGACGCAAGTAATTTGATTCATTTTTTCTTATCCTATTTTGATGTTGGACAATTTTGATTATAACATACGTAACTTATAGGAGTTGTGTAATCAATTCCGCAAACTGGACATCTTTTTACTGGGGGTAATGAGTAATTAGCAGGTTACTTTTGTTGGACATTTTGGGTGATTACAAACATATCCCCATGCACCCTTCATTTCAATTCCACAAGTATTACAAGTTGTAATAATTGAAGGAGGAAAGGGTGATGTTGTCGGTAGTATATATGGTGCACTTATTTGCTTTGCAGCTTCCATACCATCCTTAAACCCATCACGATAACCCCGCTTGTAGTCATCACTCATAACGAAAACCCTTTGAATGTATCAGTTGTTACATCTTTCTTTACGCCGCCAATAACATACGAAGTAATTTCAGTTTCTTGTGGCGCAACTTGAACTTCACTTCCACTAATCCATTTCTGAGTCCATGGAAGTGGATTGCTACCTCCCTTATAAGGTGATGACAACCCTACAGCTGTTATCCTCTTATTAGCAATCCATTCTATATAGTCACTCAATAAAGTTTCATTTAAACCAACCATTGAGCCATCTTTAAACAGATAACTTGCCCATGCCTTTTCTTGATTGACTGCATCAACAAATAACTTTATGCACTCTTGTTTTGTTTCCTCAGCAATCTTTGCGAAGTCCTCATCTTCTTTGATAAGAGCTTTGAGCAGCTGTTGTGTACCAGCAAGATGTAAGTTCTCATCACGTGCAATCAACTTGATGATCTTAGCATTACCTTCCATCTTCTTCACTTCAGCAAACGCCCACGAGCACGCAAACGATACATAGAACCTAACTCCTTCAAGAATATTAACAGACATTAATGCAAGCCATAATGCTTTTTTATGCTCGTATTTTGTATCAGGCTCATATTGATTTTTTGGTAAATTATTCCACCAGATCAGATCATCATAGTACTTGCTGATGTCCTTAGCGCAATCAACGATTTCTTGGATGTCGGTGATTTGATCAAAGACAAGAGAGGGATTTGGGTATATGTTTCTGATAATGTGTGTATAAGATCTACTGTGAATTGTTTCACTGAAAGTCCATGTAGTGATCCAAGTTTCGAGCTCAGGGAGGGAGACAATTGGACCGAAAGCTGTGGTTGGTGCTCGTCCTTGGACTGAATCAAGTAGGATTTGTCGTTTGAGGTTGCTTGTGAAGATGTGTTGCTCATGCTGTGTCAGTTCCTTGAAATCTTTTGTATCTTTAAAAATATCCACTTCCGATGGTTGCCAAAAAAATCCAAGTTGTTGGTTTGTTAGTTTCTCAAGCCATGGATACTTCTGCTTGTCGTAGCGTGCGATGGTAACGGGGTCATCAAAGAATGCCTTTACCTTCGTTGGATCTTTACGATTTGTTGAATCGAATACGCTCATATCTTACATGCCTCACAATCTTCCTGATCTTCTTCACCAGTAGCAAGTGCAGGTAATTCAATCTCACCAGCACCATCATTTGTATTGAAATAATATAGCTGCTTGCCACCATACTTATAAAACATCAGCAAATGCTTTAACATTTCCGACATAGGGATTTGTTCTTCTTCATAGAACTTTGGGTTGTAAGAAGTGTTGACCGAGATGCCTTGGTCAATGAACTTTTGAAGGACAGCCACGATTTTAAGATAGCCTTCTGGTGTTTTTTGATCCCAAAGTAAGTCATACTTGTTCTTAAGTTTTCGCACTTCTGGAACGACTTGTTTAAGCACTCCATCTTTTGATTGCTTAACGGATACGAGCGATCTCGGAGGCTCAATTCCATTTGTCGCGTTGCTAATCTGAGCTGATGTTTCAGATGGCATGAGCGCCATGAGTGTACTGTTTCTGATACCGTAGGCTCTCGCATCGGCAGCCAATTCTCCCCACGAAAAACGGTACTGAGGCGTGGCCAATTCATCAACATCTCTCTTATATGTGTCAATCGGGAAAACACCCTGTCCATACTTTGTTTCTCCACTTTTCGGGCATGCACCTTTTTCTTTCGCAAGATCAATAGATGCCTTAATCAAATAATATGACCATCCCTCAGCAAATGCGTGTAGTTTATTCAAGCCGTCATTGTCGATATTTTGATAACCAAGATCGTTGCGAGCAAGCCAGTATGCAAGGTTAATAATACCAACGCCAAGAGGACGTCGAGCCATCGTAGAATTTTTGGCTGCAAGTACTGGGTAGTCTTGATAGTCAAGAAGCTCATCCAAAGCACGCACAGCAAGAGTACAAGGACGTTCAAAATCTGCAGGATCACGAATTTTTCCCCAATTTATCGCACTAAGGGTGCAGAGGCTAATCTCTCCATTCTCATCGTTAATATCATTGAGTGGCTTAGTTGGAAGATCGATTTCTGAACAGAGATTTGACTGGCGAATTGGTGCAAGTTCTTTAATGAATGAACCATGATCATTCGCGTGATCAACATTCTGCAAATAGATACGACCAGTGTTCTTACGCTCTTCCATAAACGCTGAAAACAAATCGATGGCAGGAATTACTTTCTTTCTGAGCTTTGTTGAACGCTCATACTTTTCATAAAGCTCTCTGAACTTGTCTGAATCAATGAAGAAAGCATCATACAGATCAGGAACATCATGAGGAGAAAACAGCGTAATGTTAGCTCCAGATAAAAGTCTCTCATACATCACCTTATTGAATTGAACACCATAATCTAAATGGCGAATACGATTGTCTTCAGTCCCTTTGTTATTCTTCAGTACAAGAAGATCTTCTACTTCCAAATGCCAAATAGGATAATATAAAGTTGCTGCGCCGCCTCTGACACCGCCTTGTGAGCAAGATTTAACCGCACTTTGGAAGTGTTTGTAAAAGGGAATAACGCCAGTATGCGTAGTATCACCAGCGCGAATAGGAGAACCAAGAGCGCGAATCCGTCCAGCACCAATTCCAATACC
>Ga0208498_1000434_pt1 | contig 16591 bp, 17 predicted proteins | sample CryBogCBE12Aug09_FD_185502 | JGI IMG/M metagenome (GOLD analysis project Ga0208498, IMG submission 185502) | Freshwater microbial communities from Crystal Bog, Wisconsin, USA - CBE12Aug09 (SPAdes) (version 2) | ecosystem: Environmental > Aquatic > Freshwater > Lake | place: Crystal Bog... | reverse complement strand
CAATCTCGGCAATTACTGGAATGTGAACGCCACCGGTCGCCGCGATAATCGCCAAAATAGTTGAAATAATCGCGGCATCACCAGTCGAGTCATCGTCAAGAGCAATCACCGACTTAGCGGCTGCGATATTTGCCATCGTCAAATTCTTTGGGTTTGTCGGATCGCCAGTTCTTAAGACAATCGTGGTCTTGTTCAGGGATGACACCCGAGTCTCAATTTCGCTTTCCATGAAGTCAATCGATTTCTCCGAGAGAATAACGATTGTAGATTTACGCTGGTTGCTATTTGCAATCGCCAATTGCTCAATGATTGGAAAAATGCGATTCGACCAGCCGAGGATTACCACGTGATTGGCTGCAATTACAGCGCTTTTACCGGATTTAATGTTTGCCAGACGCGTAGTCAAGCGAGTGGTGATAAAACCAATAATTGTCGCCGACACAGAAATAGTTGCGATCCAGGTCAGGAAATAAAGAAGTTTGTCTGCGATAGATCCATTAGGGACATTTGAACCGAAAAATATTGCATTAATTTCATTCCAGAAACCACCACGAACGGCGGGCAATAGTCCGCCCTTGGGTAGTGAATAAAGTGCAAGTCGAACCACCGTGATACCGAATGCAGCGACGAGACCTATCCCTGCAAGCGCTAAAACGAAAGCTCCGGGACCTCGAGAAACAGCATTATCGAAGTGGTATCGGGCGCGTTGACGAAGCGGCGGGTTACTCATGCGCAGAGAATAAAGGGAAATACTTCATTAGACCACGCTGCGGTTGAGGGTGAAAAGGGTGATATTTCGCCAGAGCCGATCAATCTGCGAAGAGAACCTTCTCCAAAATTTCATCGATCAGCAGCTCCCATGCTGCGGGATCCATTTGTCTCGGCGTGAAGTCGTCAACAACTTTTCCCATTGTGTATGCCTGCACTAATACCGCAACCGTGCGCGCATCTATTTTCTTATTTGCCCATCCGCGCTCTTTAGCTTCGCGAAATAAATCAGAGAGGGCCTCGGTCAACCGCTCCTGCTCTAATCCCAAGTTCACGCGCATACGTGGATTGTTAACCGCATGACCGACCGTCTTCACGCGTTCAAAACGTTGTGGTTGCAATTCGAGAGATTGTGTATGACGTGTCACTTGCTTGAGGCCGTTGAGCATCTCTTCGCGTGAATTTGACGATTGAAGAATTTGATTCATCACACCGACCGAATAGTCCACCCACTTTGCGAAGCGTGCGACCATCGCGTGCTCTAACAACTCTGGAAAATCTTCGAAATGGTGATAGAGCGAACCCTTGGAGATATTAGAAATTTCTAGCACTTCGTCGCTGTTGATTTGCTCGACGCTCTTCTTCTCCATCAAAGCAAGGACCGTGTCGATCAGGGTCTGCTTGGTCGGATGAATTGCGGTGCGCGGTGCCACTTCTTTAGCTGTGCCCATCAAAGAGCGATGTCACGGATCCGTCCTCGAATACTTCTCGAATCGCACGAGCCAAGAGTGGTGCGATAGAGAGAATGGTTAGGCCATCGAAACGGCTCTCTTCTGGAATCGGAAGAGTGTCGGTCACGACAACTTCGCTGACGCGTGATGCCTTCAAGCGCTCAACAGCTGGGCCGGAGAGAACCGCGTGCGTGGCCGCCACGATGACGCTCTTAGCGCCTTCCGCGAACAATGCGTCGACCGCCTTGGTGATTGTTCCGGCGGTATCAATCATGTCGTCGATTACAACGCAGGTCTGGCCCTTGACGTCGCCAACGACGCGACCGGTTACGGATTCGTTTGGAATTCGTGGGTCACGGGTCTTGTGGATGAACGCGATGGGACAGCCACCCAACATGTCCGACCAACGTTCTGCGACGCGGACGCGACCAGAGTCAGGCGAAACAATCGTGAGGTGATTGCGGTCAACCTTGCTTCCGACGTAGTTGGTCAGAAGCGGCAAAGCAAAGAGATGGTCAACCGGGCCATCGAAAAATCCTTGAATCTGTGAGGTATGTAGGTCGACAACCATCAATCGATCGGCGCCGGCGGTCTTGAAAAGGTCAGCCATCAATCGAGCAGAAATTGGCTCACGACCACGATGCTTCTTATCTTGCCGGGCGTAACCGTAAAACGGAGCAACCACGGTAATGCGCTTTGCAGAGGCGCGCTTGAGCGCATCGACCATGATGAGTTGTTCCATGATCTGCTTGTTAACCGGAGCGGCATGGCTCTGAATAACGAAGGCATCGCTACCGCGAACGCTCTCTTCAAATCGAACGAAAATTTCACCGTTTGCAAAGTCATAGGCAGAGGTGGGAGTAATGGGAATACCAAGTTCGGCGGCGACGCCTTCTGCGAGCTCTGGGAAACCTCGACCCGTAAATATCCGCAGGCGCTTTTCGGAAGAGAGTCGAAGTTCGCTCATTAATTCGCTCCTGTGTCACTGGTCTCGGTGGCTCCTGCTTTACGTGCTACTTCTGCGGATTTTGTATTGGCTCGTTTGCGCAATACCCAACCCAAAATATTTCGTTGTTTGGCTCGAGCTACCGCGATAGACCCAGCAGGGACATCCTCGGTAATCGTCGATCCAGCTGCAGTGTATGCGCCATCGCCTACTGTAACTGGGGCAACCAGCATTGTGTCGCTGCCGATGCGGACTTCGTCGCCAATGACCGTTTTATGCTTGTTAACGCCGTCGTAGTTCACGAAAATAGTGGCCGCGCCGATGTTGGTGCCTGATCCGATGGTGGCATCACCGACATATGAGAGATGCGGGACCTTTGAGCCCTCGCCTACCGTGGAATTCTTAATTTCGACGTATGCGCCAGCCTTCGCGCCGGCGGCCAGCTTGGTGCCGGCCCGCAAAAACGAGAATGGTCCAACATTTGCGCCAGCGCCAATCTCGGATTCGGTGCAATTGGATTCAATAACCCGAGCACCCGCTTTTACCTGGACACTATTGAGCGTCGTGCGCGGACCAATTACTGCGCCAGTCTCGACCGAGGTTGCACCGTGAAGCGCTGAACCAGGAAGGATCGTCACGTCATTCGCGATTTTGACTGTGGCATCAATCCAGGTTGTTGTTGGATCAACAATCGTCACGCCCGCTCGCATGTGCGCGTCATTGATCCGATCGCGCATAATTGCCGTGCATTCTGCGAGTTGGGAACGATCATTAATACCAAGCGTTTCGGTGTAATCGTTAGAGAGGATTGCACCAACTTGGCCGCCATCGCTTTTAATTAATGCAATAACGTCGGTCAAGTACAGCTCGCCTTGCGAATTATTGGTATTTAATTTTTTGATGCTGGCTGTCAATGCATTCGCGTCAAAGATATACACACCTGTATTGACTTCGTCGATGAGCTTTTCAAAGTCTGAAGCATCGCGCTCTTCCACAATTTTGGTAATAAAGCCGGCTTCGTCGCGGACGATGCGTCCGTATCCGGTCGCATCTGGCATTTCAGCGGTCAGAACTGAAGCAACATTTCCGTGCTCGGCATGCACTGCGACAAAATCCGCCAACGTTGTACCTGTCAGCAACGGCGTATCGCCGGCGAGGATAATCACGCTTCCGGATGTTGGAGCCGCGGCCAGTGCTAGTTGAACAGCTCCACCAGTTCCGTTTCGAACTTCTTGAAAAACGGTGACGGCGCCTGGCGCAATTTCGAGCGCATGAGCTTCGACTGATTCTCGTGATGCGCCGACGACAATACGAATTTGATCGGGTGACAATTCTTTGACCGCATCGACAACGTGATTGAGAATCGATTTTCCAGCAATCGTATGCAGAACTTTTGACGTGGCGGATTTCATGCGCGTGCCTTCGCCGGCTGCCAGCACAATCGCGGCGCCTACATGCACTCGGCTCGTCACGAGCTGTCTCCCTCGAACGTCGGTTCTTCGGTTGTGGCTCCGCCACCAGGTATCGATCCTGGACCCTGGGCTTCAAAGGCCCATGTGCTAGCCACTACACAATGGCGGAACCTGAATTATCCCCTATAAGTCCGCATCTCCCCTAATTTAGGCCTAAAGCGTTTCGATGACCCGCGCCCCATGCACCGGACCGCTGGCCCGCATGACTCCGGCCACTACTCCGCTTGAACTTAGCGCAACCGTTAAATCCAATGATTTTTCTTCATCATCGACAAGAAACGCAATCGTCGGACCCGATCCAGAGACGATGCCGCCGAGCGCGCCATAATCTTTTCCGACATCCAAAACTAAACGAAGCGCGGGTCGCAAGGAGCACGCCGCCGACTGCAAATCATTGGTCATTGCGCTTCCTAGCGCGGTCGCATCACCGGCACGGAGCGCTTGCATCATTGCGTCGCTGATCTGCGGGCGCGCAATTTGTAATCCCTCGCGAAGTCGATCGCATTCGGCGTAAACAGCCGGCGTAGAAAGTCCTTGTGACGATGTAGCAAGCACCCAGTGATAGGTGCCTTTGCTGAGAACAGGTGTGAGTTGATCCCCTCGACCACGGCCGAGCGCTATTCCACCGGATATTCCAAACGGAACATCGCTTCCTAATTCCGCGGCAATGTGTTCGAGCTCATCTCGACTCAGCCCCAAATCAAAGAGCGCATCGATACCGACAATGGTCGCAGCTGCATCCGCGCTGCCACCAGCCATCCCACCCGCAACCGGAATCTCCTTCTTGATGGATATAGATAAATCCCTCGAGAGCTTGCATCGTCGAATCATTAGCTCTGCGGCACGATGAGCCAGATTGCTCGCATCGGCCGGAACGCCATTAGACGTCGTGCCCATTACTGAGACTGAAATTCCAGCACCCTTGGCGCCAGCCTTGATAGTCACATCATCAAAAATTGAAACCGCTTGAAACACCGTTGCGACTTCGTGAAAGCCGTCCTCCGCGAGCGGGCCAACCGATAATTGGAGATTGATTTTCGCAGGAACCCGAGTAATAACTCCTGCGTATTTCATTTCGCTAGCTTATAAGGAATGTCCGCGCTGGCGCTTATTGAAAGTCAGTGCAGGCGAGCAAATGCATGGGCCAGCGCCAGATAATCCGCAAGAACCAAAGTTTCACCGCGACAATCTGGGTCAATTCCGGCCTCGGCGATCAGGTCAATCGCAATTGAACTTCCTCCGACCGCGTCGGCAATCGCTCCTCTCAACATTTTTCTGCGCTGCGCGAATGCCGCGTCAATCAAACGAAATGTCGTGAGCCGCAGCGCCTCATCCCCCGGCGATGCATGACGAACAAATTTCACTAGCGAAGAATCGACGTTGGGAACCGGCCAAAAAATTGAGCGGCCAACATTTCCCGCAAGCGTCACATCCGCCCACCAGGACGCTTTCACAGATGGCGATCCGTAATTTTTTGATCCCGGCTTTGCGGCCAATCGATCGGCGACCTCGCTCTGCACCATGACAACGCCCGAGTTCAAGGTCGGAAATAGTTCTAGGAATCGCAACAGGACGGGCACAGAGACGTTGTACGGAAGATTCGCAACGAGGACTGTGGGAGCAACCGGCAATTCCGTGACTTCGAGTGCATCCTTATTAACGATGGTCAATCGATCCGTCGATACATCATGACGTTCAACCGTTATCGGCAACTCGTCAGCAAGACGAGTATCGATTTCCACCGCCACCACATGTCGAGCGACCTCGAGCAGCGCCAAGGTGAGCGAACCGAGGCCCGGTCCAATTTCCAGCGCAACGTCGCTTTCGGAAACATCTGCGGTCTTGACGATTTTGCGACAGGTATTTGCATCCACGACAAAATTTTGCCCAAGTTTCTTTGTGGGGTTTACGCCAATCCGCTCCGCAATTTCGCGAATTTCCGCGGCGCCCAAAAGATTGAGCATTAGGCGAATGATCCAAAAATACGGTTGCCATTTGCAGAAATAGCCGCTGCTAATTCGTTCACGTCTTCACCACGTTCTGCCGCAATAAATCGCAAAATGTTTGGAATTTGCGCGGGAGTATTTAAAGATCCTCGGTGTGGTGACGGCGCCAAAAACGGTGAGTCGGTCTCGACAAGAAGTTGTTCGGCCGGCACTAGTTTCACTGCGTCGCGCAGGGCTGGCGCATTCTTAAAGGTGACCGTCCCTGCAAAAGAAAGTATGTAACCCTTGTCGACACATTCGCGCGCCATCTCGGCGTCGCCGGAATAGCAGTGAAAAATTGTTATCTCGGGCGCACCTTCGTCGTCCAGGACATCAAGCACGGCACGATGCGCGTCGCGATCATGAATGACCAGTGCCTTCTTTACCCGCTTCGCCAGTTGAATATGTCGGCGGAAAGAGTACGTCTGCTTATCGCGAAGTTCTGGTTCGGTTCGGAAAAAATCTAGCCCCGTTTCGCCAATTGCACGCACGCGCGGATGTTGTGCCAACTTCTCGATGATCGCTAGATCCGCTTCTAAATCCTCAACCACCGGTGCTTCATTGGGATGCAACGCCACCGCGGCCAGCACCGAACCCGGGAAGGCCTCCGCGCACTCAACGCACCATTGTGATTGTTCCGCGGAATATCCCACCTGAACAATTCGATCGATGCCCACGCTCTTTGCATCGGCGATTACCTGCGCAACTTCTGGAGAGTTGGGCGATGTATTAGTAACAATCTCCATATGCGCATGCGCATCCAGGCACGGGACTTCGAGTGGCTCTGGAAGTGGGCCAGGTTGGCGATCGATATCGCGATTGTGGCGATCCGCCATTGGTGTTTTCTTACTTCTCTTCTAACCGCGGGAAAAGTACGGCACCTTTGGTGACGCGACTACCAGTAGGAAGTTGTCCCCAGCGAGCAATCTCCGAAATCCTTTGCTGCGCAATATCGCCGAGCGTCGCTTGTGCCCCCAGTGATTCCCACAAGGTTTGGGTCGTCGCAGGCATGACCGGATGCAAGAGCACCGCAAGGGCGCGGATAGATTCGGCGGTGTTGTAAAGGACTTCATTCAATTCAGCCGTACGAGATTCGTCCTTGGCGATTGCCCACGGTTCCTTTTCGGTGACGTAGCCATTCACGCGCTTACAGAATTCCATGATGGCGTTGATACCGCCTTGAAAATCGAGCGCCCCGATCGCTGCATCGGCTGTTGCCACGGTTTGTTCGAGCATGGTTGCCAGCCCGGCATCGTGCGCGACCGCGGGGATTGCACCATCACAATATTTTTCAATCATGGCAATGAGTCGAGAGGCTAGATTTCCAAAATCATTTGCGAGCTCGCTGGTGTAACGCGCGCCCATATCCTCCCAAGAGAAAGATCCATCGCTCCCGAATGGAATGGCGCGCAAGAAGTAATAACGGAAGGCGTCAACACCAAAGTGGTCCGTGATATCGCTGGGTGCAATTCCGGTCAGCTTGGACTTACTCATCTTCTCGCCGCCGACCAATAACCAGCCGTGCGCAAATATTTTTCCTGGGACCGGTAGACCAGCAGCCATCAACATCGCCGGCCAGATGACCGCGTGGAAGCGCAAGATATCTTTACCTACCAGGTGAACATCAGCGGGCCAGAATTCTGCAAACTTCTTTCCGCCTTCGCTGGCCGGGTCGTCGCCGAGTCCGATTGCGGTGGCGTAATTCAGGAGCGCGTCGAACCAGACATAAATAACTTGTGCGGTATCCCACGGAACGGGAATACCCCAGTCAAAAGTCGAACGAGAAATCGAGAGATCTTTGACTCCGCTTTCGAGGAATGCCAACACTTCGTTACGCGCACTCGCCGGCTCACATGCTTCTGGATGCTTCGTGTAGTGCTCTATCAACGCCGGGGCGAATGCGGATAACTTGAAGAACCAGTTCTCTTCGCTCAGCATTTCGACTGGCTTGCCATGGACAACGCACTTACCGTCTTCGAGATCGCCAGGCAGCTTGAACTCTTCACAGCCGATGCAATACGGGCCTTCATATTTTGCTAAATAAATATGTCCAGCATCTTTTAGACCTTGCAAGAATTTTCCGACCCGCACCTCGTGTCGCTCTTCGGTAGTGCGAATGAAATCATCGTTGGCAATATTCAGCGCATGCCATACCGGTTTCCATGCGCTCTCGACCAGTCGATCGCACCACTCTTGCGGAGAAACTTTATTGGCGGCGGCGGTGTTCATAACCTTTTCGCCGTGCTCGTCGGTACCGGTTAAGAACCAAACGTTTTCACCGCGTTGTCGATGCCAGCGCGTTAAGACGTCGCCCGCGACGGTTGTATAGGCATGGCCGATATGAGGAGCGTCATTTACATAGTAAATGGGCGTCGTGAGATAGAAAGATTTCGGCAAGGCCATGGTTACATCTTATCGTTCTTGGCGCTTGTAGATTTATGAGCGACCATGGCGTCAAAAACCTGACGCTTAGGCAATTTGGTCTCTGCTACTACTTCTGCAATCGCTTCCTTGCGCGAGATTCCAGCGGCCTCTGCCAATAAGACTTTCTCAATTATTTGATCGACGGTTAGCGAGGAGGCATCGTGCGAATATCCATGCACGACAACAGTGACTTCGCCCAGTATTTCTTTCGAGCGCGCCCATTCGACTAATTCAGAGAGTGGTCCGCGGATGATTTCTTCATACGTCTTCGTCATCTCTCGGCAGACGGCGGCCAATCGATCAGGACCAAATGCCGACAGTGCATCGGCTAAAGATTCAGCCAAGCGATGGGGAGCTTCAAAGAAGACAATCGTCCGAGGTTCATCGACCAATGATTCGTACCAGGTCGAGCGCGCGCCAGATGTGCGCGGCGGGAAGCCTTCGAAACAAAATCGATCCGTAGGTAGCCCCGACAAAAGTAGTGCGGTTGTAACGGCGCTGGGGCCTGGCAGGACTTTGACATCGAAATTATTTTCTAGTGCCGCCCGCACAAGTCGATATCCGGGATCACTCACACCAGGCATGCCCGCATCGGTCACAACCAATAAGTCATTGCCGGATTTCATGATGTCGATTAATTCTGAAATGCGTTCGGTCTCATTCCCTTCAAAGAAGGAGATCACTTTCGCGGAGTGCGAAATTCCGAGATCAGTACAGAGACGACTGAATTTGCGAGAATCTTCGGCGGCGATGTAGTGGGCTCGTTCGATGGCTTCCCGAAGATTGCTCGTCGCATCACCAGGATTACCCACTGGTACCGCGGCGAGAATCAGCATGATCCAATTCTCGCAGGCTTTACCCTTATCCCATGACACAGAGAGTGCGAGATTGGCTTGCCGCCGGATTAATCTCGCTGATGGCGCTCGGATTTCGAATCTGGCACCTCGGAAAAATCAAAGGTTTTATCTTCGACGAGGTCTACTACGCCAAGGACGCACACTCGCTCTTGCTGCACGGTGTAGAAATGGTGAATTCGACGACCGCCTCCTACGTTGTGCACCCTCCGATGGGTAAATGGATTATCGCCTTAGGCATCAAGGCCTTTGGATTCAATGAATTCGGCTGGCGTATATCTGCCGCCGTAATCGGTTCGCTCGCCGTCTTGGTCATGTACTTCACGGCTCAGAAGCTCTTCAATAATTCGCTACTTAGCGCCTGCGCAGCGCTTTTCATGGCATTTGATGGATTAGAACTGGTGCAATCACGGACCGCATTGCTCGACATCTTTCTCATGTTCTTTCTGCAGCTCGCATTTCTCGCCCTCATCTACAGCCAGCACTGGGTTGCTGGAATTTTGCTCGGCCTTGCAGCCGCGACAAAGTGGACCGGTTTGTATTACATGATCGCCTTTGGCGCCTTCATGATTTATGCCGACTTTCGACGCCGCCAAACTCAATCGCGAATTAACGAATCGGCTTTTAATTTTGAGCGCTGGTTTGGTGATATTGGCTATCGCGCATTGCAGTACATCGTCATTCCTATTGCCGTGTATCTTGCGAGTTGGTCCGGTTGGTTCTTCACCAAGACTGGTTGGGATCGCGATTGGGCGAATCTACAAAAATCTCGATTTAGTTTTGTGCCCGCGGTCTTTCGTTCGTGGATTCATTACCAAGCACAAGTTTTGGATTTCCACCGGCACCTGACAACCCCGCATCCATATTCCGCGAATCCATGGACATGGTTGGTCATGGCTCGTCCGACCGCATTTCTCTATCAAGCGCCAACCGGATGCGGCGCTCCTACATGTTCGCAAGAAGTACTAGGACTAGGCACTCCTATTTTGTGGTGGAGCGCGACCATCGCACTCGCCGTCACCTTTGGATATTGGATTGCGCGACGAGAATGGCAGAGCGGTTTGCTCCTACTTGCCGTCGCGGCTGGATACTTGCCATGGTTCTTGATGCAAAAGCGCACCATGTTTACCTTTTACGCGGTCGCGTTCGAACCATTCCTATTTTTGGTTCTTATTTACGCGCTGAGCAAGCTGTTGGAAAGCGCAAAAAGTATCCGCGCGCTTCGCATTCGCCAATGGGCAATCGGTGCGCTAGTAATGGTTGTGGCGCTTAATTTTCTTTATTTTTTACCTTTGTACATCGGCACTCCGCTTTCGTACAGCGCATGGCACGCGCATCTCTGGCTGCCGTCCTGGTTTTAACGAACTATTCGTTGACCGCGCGATCGTGGTGTTGTGCGGCTTGCGCTTCAAGCTCTTGATCGAAAAGCTCATCGCGGCTTGGCACGTTCAGCGCGGATTGTTCGCGTTCAAATTGTGCGACGCGCTCGGCTTCGCGTTGTTGTTCTAACCAAGCACCAGGTACGGTCAAATCGATAACGCGCTTGCCGGAGACCGCCTTGGGTGCATAAACATATGTAGGCGCCGGAATATTGACCGGTTGCCAGGTAGAAGTAGGTGTGACTGTTCCCTTAGGAAGGATGACCACGCCAGAAATATCTTGACGCTCGGAAAGCGGTACCCAGTGCTCTTGTACGTCGCTGAAGAGAACTTCTGGTTCGTACTTAGGCAAAATTGTTCGTTCGATCGGCTCGGTAATAACTTCTGCTGAAGTAATTTTCTCTAAGGCAGCGACTCTACGAGCGAGCGCCTGCGTGCTTGCTAACTGACGACGCACCTGAACCGTATAAATTGCGATGGCAGAAACCGGAACGAGAAGTATCGGCGCCGAAATAAAACTTCCAGCGACAAGCGCCAGCGAAATAATGAGAGTGGCGAGCAGCGAACCGAAAACGATTCGACGTTGGGCAATCTGACGATGCTTCTCTTCGCGCGAAATCTGCTTAGACGTATCGGCAATTGGAGCACCGATGCCGGTTTCAGAAACTATTCGCATTGCGCTGCGATAACGCTCTTGAGTTTTGCCGGACGCGTCCTCATGCGAGGAGATCCACTTAGGCAAGAAATAGGCCGCCCACATCCCGAGGATGATGAGATAGATAAAACCGGAGGCCACGAGATAGAACCCTAATCTCACCCACGCTCAAAAGTGCGGATTTGGGCGGTATGTCCAGATTGGAAATTGCTACCGGATCTCCGGATTTTCTCGGACATAAGTCGCGTGGTCGCGCCAGCCGCCATTGATGTGGAGGTATCTCGGACGCATTCCTTCGAAGATAAAGCCGGCCTTTTCTGCCACTCTGGTAGACGAACCGTTTTCAGGGCGGAGATTAATCTCGATTCGATGCAGCGCTAGTTCATGAAAGCCAAAATCGGTGATCGCCTGCACGGCCAAGGTGGTTATCCCCCGATTAGCTACGCGCGAATCTACCCAATAACCAATGTGCGCACCACGCATGGCGCCGAAAACTATTCCGCCCAAGGTAATTTGCCCGACCAGGCGAGCGCCAGATCGGTCGGCCAACCACATCGCCAATGAAATGGATCGAAGCGAGCGCCCTTCTTTGCGATGCGAACGCACCATGTCTACATACGACGGCAGGCTTGTGCTCTGGCCAGAGTAATCAACGCGTTCATCCGGCAACGTGGGCCGGGTCGCCTCCCACGGTTCGAGCCAATCACGATTGAAGGAGCGGACCTCATCCCAACTCGTTTTATCTCGGATGCGCAGCGGTTGGAGATAGAGATGTGTCTGAGAATCGGTCGGCAAGGTTCCGGCATCTATTTTTACGGGCCAGACCATTTCATAACCTCATTCGTCTTTATATCCTCATGCGTAAGGGTGCGCGATTCACGTGCGGGCCGTTAATGCTTGTTGCTCTCCAGCAACATTACGTCAACCTGGTCACCCGCCGCTAGGTGCGTGACGGGCTCGGCAATCATGATCAGACCGTGCGCTTCGGCCAGGGTAAAGAGCTCGTTCTGATTCGCCAGCAGCGCCGCTTCCATCGACGATGCGCTGCCCGAGAGTTGTGCGCGCAGAAAGGAGCGAGCGCCTGCTGGGCTTTCAATGGATTCTCGCAACCGCGCCTTGATTTTTCGACGCAATGGATTTGTCGCACCAATCATCGTGCGGATCATGGGACGGATAAAGATTTCGGCGCTGATATACGCGGCGACTGGGTCGCCGGGAAGCGTCACAACCGGAATGCGGTCTGGCCCGATGGTGCCGTAATTATGGCGACCGGTGTCGCTCATGCGCGGAATCACCGTCGAAATTCCGTCGTCAGAGAGACCGACCAAAACGCTAGTAATTAAGTCGAAGGATTCATCCTGGGTTTCCCCGCTGAGAACAATCAAATCCGCACGAACCATCTGGTCTTCGATGACGGTGCGAAGTTGGCTCTCGTTCTCGGGAATCGCATGGACGCGATACGCGGTGGCGCCCGCTTCTCGAACCGCGGTGGTCAGCATCCACGAATTAGACTCAAATTCGTCATCGGTATCTAATAAGCGATAACCAGGTTCAACCAAATCATCGCCGGCCGAAATAATCACGACTCGAGGATGAGGGCGAGCGGGCAATCGATTAAGGCCAAGCGAGGCGGCCAGTCCAATGTGGGTGGAACGAATCGCGTTGCCGGCGGATAAAACCTTTCGATCACCAAGAAAAACATCTTCCGCCAGGGTCGCGCCATGCGCGTCAAGCAACGGGAGTTCAAGCGGATCAAGAGGTTGGGCCAAATCCAAAAGATTATTGAGCAGGTCTTCTACGGATACCTCCGTAACAGCGCTCTGGTCCATGACTAAACCTTACTTCTTGGGTACGGTAATTGCGTGGACGCTAACCAAATAACAAAAAAAGAACTGCGCAATCGTTATCGCCACGACCGTGAATTGGCATATCTCCCGGCGTCATGGAGTCACATCACAGATGCGTCGGAATTTTCTGGTGCGCGCACAATCGCCACGTATCTCTCATATGACTTTGAACCTTCCACCGTAGAACTCAACGCTGAAATTTTGCGGCGCGGCCTGACTCTCGTCGTTCCACGAATGCTGCCGGATAACGACCTGTCATGGCACGTGTGGGATGGCAGAGAACAATCGTTGAAAAAGCGCGGCAAGGTGAAAGAGCCGGTATTGGGTGCCGAAGTCAATCCGGAAGAAATCGATGTAGTCATCGTGCCCGCACTGCATGTCAATCGCAACGGATACCGATTAGGCCAAGGCGGCGGTTCGTATGACAGAGCGCTTGCCAAGATGCAGGCGTGGAGCGTCGCTCTAATTTATCCGCACGAAATCACGAGCGAACACCTGCCCGTTGATAGTCATGATCAGCCAGTAAACGCGGCCGCGACGCCCGACTTAATTATTCGTTTTACTCGCTAGATTTTGGCTGTGCTTGGCGGTTCAACTCCGCCAAGTATTTGTTATAACGCGCGAGATCATCGTCCTCGCCCATAGCGGCCGAACGTTGTGCCGCGCGATCCAACCGTCGAGTTTCTCGTGCGTCATCGCGCGTCCACTGAATGAAGGTGGCGACCAACGCGATCAAAATTGGAATCTCGCCCATCGCCCAACCGAGCGCGCCACCAGTGTGTTGGTCGTTCAAAAGATTCGTTAGCCACGGACGATGGAGCGACTGGTAATAACCACCATCGATGAGTCCGGAATTCGACATCAGCGCGATGGAGAAAAAGGCGTGAATGCTCATCGCGGCAAAGAGAATGATGATGCGAACGATGTGCGGCACCTTGCGCGGGTTTGGATCGATGCCGACAATCACGTGGAAGAAGAGAATGCCAGCCAGTAAGAAATGTAGATCCATAAAGAAGTGTCCGCTGTGACTCTGCATCAGATGACCAAAGAGTGGCGTCATATAGAGCGCGAAGAGCGAGCCATCAAAAATGGCTAGCGCTACTACGGGATTGGTAACGATCTGGGAATAACGGGAATGCAGAAAGGAGAGAAGCAGTCCGCGGATACCTCGTTCACCGTCGCCGCGACCTTGGGGTAACGTTCGAAGCGCCAATGTGATCGGTGCGCTCAATACGAATGCAATTGGCGCAATCATGCCCAGCACCATATGCGCGACCATATGGAACGAGAACGAAAAGTGTGAATAAATTCCTAATCCGCCGCTGGTCGCATAATCCGTCACGCCAACGCCAACCGCAAAGGAAACAGTGCGTCCTATCGGCCACTTATCGCCGCGTCGCGACATCACCATTACGCCGCGAATATAGAGCGCGGTAGCGATTAACAACAGCCCCAAGAAAATTCCATCGGGGATATACATCCAGAAGAGGCGAGCGAAAGTTGGCGCCAGCGGCATGTTCAATCCGGTCAAGATAAGCGCATCCGAGGGTTCGACTTGTTTGGCGGCAATTGGTGGTTGGGTTGTACTAAGCCATCCGCCAATCGCAACAACAATCGCCATCGTCATTACTTCGGCGGTGAGCAATTGGAAAACCGCCAACGAACCTTCCCCCTTTGCCGCGATATATCTGCGGTGGCGAACGCCAAAGTAAATAAGTAAGGCGGTGAGAAGAACTTTAATCAGAACGAGAATTGCATAAAGAGATGCGAACGCCGCCCAGAAATTAAGCCGAGTCCATGCAGTCACCACTCCGCTGATCGTCACGATGATGGCACACCACAAAGCGAGTGAGCTAAAGCGCGGAATGGCGAGCGCGCGCTCCGATGGTTTGATGACAATCAACCCTAGAACTCCACCGACCCAGAGCGAGATAAAAAATACGTGAAAGAGCAATCCGCCTATTGCGAGTCCATGATTACTGGAACTGCTCGAGTGTGACTGGAAAACCGGAGCGAGAAAACCGATGAAGGTAATTGCTAGCGCGATTGTTATACCGCCGGTTTTTTTCACGCGGGGCAAGAGTGCGATCACGATTGCTGCGCACAAGAGAGTGACCATGTAGGTCTTGCCCTGAGATGTTTGACCAATATATGAACCCAGTGGTCCAGGTTGGAAAGTGCTCACAACCGATTCCGCAAAGAGGTTTGCGAGTTCGAGAAATAGCGAACCCAAGGTGGTCACAAACCAGACCAGTGCAGCTAAGCCAGCCAGGGTCTTAACGCGAACGCCTTCAGGAGTTAGTGCTCCATGCGACTCGCGGAGGAAAAATCCAGCTGTTAAGAGCAAGCCGACGAGTGAAATTCCAGCGAAGAGGTTGAGGTCTTTAACAACCGGAATAAAGAAGGCTACATACGGACTTGCTTGCGGAAAGAAAACCGAGCTAGCAAATATCACGATGAGGAATTAGCGCCGTGAAGCGGTTCGATTTGAACGCTTCTTTTTCTTACCCCAACCAAATGTTTCGCGGGCGTACCAAATAAGGAAAAGAAAAACCAAACCAGCGAGGACAAGAAGCACAATGACAAAGGTATCCGCCGCGCCCGTGTTAGAGACCGGAGTTGCAGACACAGATGGTGTGGAGCTCGGCGCTTGAGTTGGGGTGGAAATTGCGCCGGGTGAGTTAAAGATGAATGTGAACGATCCGTTCAGTGGCGCATCACCACCAGCAATGGCTGAATACGTGACCGTGTAAACGCCGGTCGCGCTAAGCGGCTTTAATCCGACCGACACCGTTGCGCTGTCGATAGCAATCGCACCATCATCAACTTCGGTTCCATCCGGCGCCATCACAGTGATAACGCTGCCTTGACTCAGCAGCGGCGATGTCGTTGTAACTGAAATTGAATTCGGCTGAACGGTGAGTACCGATCCGTTAGAAGGCATGGTGGAGGCGAGCGAGTTTGCAAAGGCGGTTGCAGGCAGCACGGTAAGTCCGGCGGTGAGGGCCAGAACTAGATACTTTCGATTGCGCACGCGAGGCCTTTCCTGATGTTCTCGTTCAACGAGGGTTCGATTAGAGAGAAGTCTCTCACTTCTTTACAATAATCCCATGCCTACTTACGAATATGCCTGCGCCTCATGCGGACACCAGTTTGAGGCGGTTCAATCCTTTAGTGACGCGGCCCTGACCGAATGCCCCAAGTGCGGCAAAGAGATCCGTAAGGTCTATTCGAATGTCGGTGTTGTTTTCAAGGGCTCTGGTTTTTACAAGAACGACTCTCGGGCCAACGCCCCCACCGCCAAGCCAGACAATCCGCCCGCTTCGGCCAGCAAGCCGATCAAAGATTAATTAAAACCCAGACCTAAAAAATTAACCATGATGAGGCGGTTTATCGCCTCTAATTTCGGCATCGCGAGCATCTTCGGCCGCAATTTCTGACGGATCCTTATTCTCGTCATCCGAGGTTCTGTTCGGAATCAATTTCTTCTGCTCTGGCATAATCATCAGCGTACTCGCCAATCAATCTGATGGGAAAGCCATGTTTGAAAAATTAGGACACCTCGCGGTTCGTCGTCGTAAGGCCGTACT
>Ga0208498_1000433_pt1 | contig 16593 bp, 19 predicted proteins | sample CryBogCBE12Aug09_FD_185502 | JGI IMG/M metagenome (GOLD analysis project Ga0208498, IMG submission 185502) | Freshwater microbial communities from Crystal Bog, Wisconsin, USA - CBE12Aug09 (SPAdes) (version 2) | ecosystem: Environmental > Aquatic > Freshwater > Lake | place: Crystal Bog... | reverse complement strand
GAACTTGTAGAAAAAAAGGCAGTATCGAATCATGCTCTTATTGGTTTCCACTATTGGGCACATGGTAATGACTTTGTAGAAAGTGCGACTGCATTACTAGATAATTTTAGAGTGAATGGTTCTCCGGAATGCTACGTCAGCGAGACATTCAATTACCTAGATGACGAAGATGTTATCCTTCCGTTCCATATTGCAAATCATTTGTTTGTTCCACTGGGCACTCCGGAAGATGTTGCCAAGTATAAGGGCAAGATCAAAGAATTTAGCACAGATAAACCTAAAACACTTTTCCTAGACATCGACGGAACATTGCTCAAGCATCAACACACTATCAGTGATGTGTATGCACAAGAAGCAGAGATACTGCCCGGCGTTGTGGAAAAGATCAACGAATGGGACAGTCAAGGGCATACTATCATATTAGTCACTGCTCGAAAAGAAAGTACTCGTGAGATTACTGAACGGCAGCTAAGACAGTTTGGTCTAGCATGGAATCAGTTAGTAATGGGCGTTGGCGGTGGTCGCCGTGTTCTTGTTAATGACAAGTTACAAACCACTGACATTGACAGGGCAATCGCTGTCAACGTCGTTACCAATGAGGGATTCAATTCAGTAAGCTGGGACGATTACGATTTATGAAAAAGGCCAATATAAAAGACTTTTGGCGCGGATGGTTTATTGGAAACTTTGAACCAACTGTGCTCAAAACAGAGGATTTTGAAGTAGGATTTTTATTTCACGCCAAGAATGAAAAATGGGCGCACCATTATCACAAGATCGGAACTGAATATAACCTACTAGTCAAAGGCAAGATGATTCTACAAGGTCAAGAAATCAATGAAGGTGAAATTTTTATAATGGAGCCCAACGATATTTCGGATGCAGAATTTCTAGAGGACTGCTACGTTGTATGCATCAAAACTCCAAGTCTGCCCGGAGACAAGTATCTAGTCGACGAGGAAGGTCAATGAAAGTTGCACTGTTATTAACTGGCCACGCAAGAACCTACAAAATTGCCTATGAAAGTATTAAGAAGCAACTATTGGATCGCTACGATGTAGATGTTTATCTCAGCACTTGGTCTGTAGACAATCCCGGAAGAGCAAAAGGTACTGCTGATTGGGCAGAACCTATGCCGTTGGATCTTGATGGATTGATTAGTACATTTAATCCACTTAAAGTTCATGTTGAAGACCATTATGAGTTTTATGCCAATCGTTTTCCACCTGTAGATATTTGGTCTAGCACACGGCTCGATGATGTGTTCAAAGTAAATGCATTTGCAATCGAGTGTGGTACTTTCTTTGTAGAAAGAATGCGAGATCAATGGTACATGGTCAAAAAAGGTTGGGATCTAATTGAGGACCCTGCGCAATACGATGTTATAGTGCGACTACGCCTAGATATGTATCTCGATGATATTACGCTGACCTCGGATAATCTAGTAACTCCGGATCGGCCAGTAGACGGCATTGACCGCGGCGCAGTGTGTGATCTTATGGCCTACGGCCCTCCGGCACATATGGAAAAATATTGTGCATTGTTTGATAACATTGAACCAATGTACGTCAATGACAATGTAAACATTGCACACGCAGACGAAATGCTGGGTGTCTATTTGAAAAATTATTGCGGAATCTATCCAACACTAGTTGATGTCGGATTCCATTGGGCAAAGGACCATAGATGAAACTTATTGCACACCGTGGACTCATTAATGGTCCAGATAACACTATTGAAAATGCTCCAGTTCAAATCTGTCGAGCGTTGTCATTAGGGTATGATTGTGAAATTGATCTAAGAGTAGACAATCACGGATATTTTTATCTAGGACACGATAATCCAGATTATCATACCACAGCAGAATTTCTACACAAGCCGGGGTTGTGGATTCATGCTAAGAATCTAAATGCATTGAAATGGTTAACGAACACTGAACTTAACTATTTTTGGCATCAAGAAGATGACTTTGTTATTACCAGTCACCGATTTATTTGGACCTACCCCGGAAAAGAATTGACCACAAACAGTGTTTCAGTTATGCCCGAATGGAATGATCCTAATTTTACCAATCTTCCCAATAATTGTTTTGGAATTTGCAGTGATTATGTTGGAAAAATTCAAAAATTAATTCCAGCGTCCCCAGTCTAACGTTCCGTCAGGCTGTTTAAGAGTTCTAAAATTCATTTCAAAATTAGTCATAGGTGTGTCGATACCATTAACAGTTAAGTGATGTGCTGTTAATGTTTCAGGATGGTACGGCACACCTGCATCATTGTATTCAAACAAGTGATCGAACATTTTGCATACTGTAGACATCGTGTCGCTGTTGGCAACAAACATCAATTCCGAAACTCCGCGCCCTTGTAGTCCTAGTCGATGATTTGCACTCATGATTAAGGTCTTTGGATTCTGCTTTATATAATCGTTGACTTCAGCAAGACTTAGCCTAGGATAAATCATAACATCAGGGCGGGCTCGAACAACAAGGTCATATTTTCCATGTTCTTGCTCATATTGCTCTCTGATTTCAGTTACAGCTTTTAATCCAAGATGCATATACCATACTCCTGGTGCATGTGTCCACGGAGTTGTGTTCAATGGTCTAGTAACTTCATAGGGCGGAATTTCATGCAGCCCAAAATATACAACTCGATGATTAGCAGGCAAGTTTGCTTCAAACTTGTCTCGCATAGTTTCTTCGTTCCAATTATTGGGATCAAGCATAAACGGTGGAACTCGTTCTGATTCTTCAAAATTGTTCCACAAATATACGAACCAATCAACTTCGTCGTAGTCTTGTAGGTTTTCTAAAAACACATCAAACTCTTTGGTGAATCTCGGTTGACCCGAAAGTGTAGCTGCTACTCTCATTTTTGTATCCTTCTTGCGAGTATTTACTAAGTAGTATTAGAGGCAGTAAATTTATGAATGAATTCCCTAAATGTTCAAAATGCGGCGGGCACGTTGCTCCGAACTGGAAAAACAATGATTGGGAATGCATAAAATGTCATCACAAAGAAAAAATGCCAAAGTTAAAATTAGGTGTTGACACAAGGGATAAATAAACATATAATTGGTGCATAAGTTAGCAGATGCAGACAAGTTTACTAAATAAAAATAGTACTTGACAGCATCGACTAAATAAAGTACAATTGCGTTACAGTAATTAACAAAGGAAGTTTAAGTTCACATGTTTAAGACAATACGAGAATTTGATAGATTAGCTAAAGAAGGCGTCGGAGGTATGACCTCTGCATGGCATTCGATTAGTGCGCTATCATATAATCGCAATGTCCCTACACAAGGTGATGGGGGTACGCAGGTTTGATGTAGAAGGTAACTTCAAAATCAAAACTAAGGTACCCCGGAGTTAACACTTCCGGGGTTTTTTATTGATACAAGTGGATATGCGGAACGAGGCTGCAAGTAACCACTATAAACAAACTTAAACGGGCGGCGTATGGGATGAAATCCGTGGCGTTAACGCGGAGAGTAAAAACAACGGAGAGCGGGTCAGTCCGAAATGCCGGACAACATATCTCGCTCTCAAAGATACAAAAGGCTAACCTATATTTTAAATTTTCAGGAGAATACAATGTATAAACGAACAGCTAAGGCATCACATAGAAACATGATGAAGCGTACAGAATATGCATCATCTCTTGCAACATTACATGATAAACATGATAGATCGCAATGGTCACCTCAAACAATTAATCGAGGTACAATGTCTGCTAAAAAACGCAGGAAAAAATTTGGTAATTTTATATTTGGTAAACGTTTTAGATAAACACATTTTCTGGATGCATAGCAGAAGGCCCGCTCGAGACGCGGTGATAAGTGTGTTTTTCTAAGGGAAGGTAAAGCTAGTGGCTCTAGCAGTCAGACTGTAAATCTGATCTTTAACCGGGGGTGGATCGATACCACACCTTCCCACCAGTTTACATGGACAATTAGCTCAGTAGGTTAGAGCGTCGGACTCTTAATCCGCAGGTCCTCGGTTCGAATCCGAGATTGTCTACCAATTTTAATAGTTGACAAACAAAAACAGCTATTGTATTATACACACGTTGAAATGATCAACATAAACACAGACAAAGGATTTTAAAATGAATAAGATTGTTACTTTTGCTGCCGTTGCAGCTCTTGCCGTTGCTACTGCTGCTTGCTCTTCGAATGCGCCAGCTGCTTCTGCAACTGACACCGCTACTGAAGCTGCTGCAACTGATGTCCCGACCGATGCAACTACTGAAGCTGCTCCGGCCGCTGATACGTCCGCAGCCAAGTAATTGAGTGTTGCACCTATTGGGATTGTATACGAGACCTCCCATTAATGTATCCGATGTATTCATAGAGTACTGAACGCTGCTGGAAAATCCGATAAATGCCTTCTCAGGCTTTGCAGCTAACGAGATCAGGGTGCAATTCCACTAAATATTGTTTTTAACAAGGACAATTTTATGGAACACACGATTAGCGATGAGAAACGTCGTAAGATCTACGAGTTTAACGAACGCTGCCGTCTTAAAAACTTACTCGAGTCAGTAAGCGGTCAATCGGTTGTTAATGAAAATGTCGTTGTAATGATCAACGGTATGTTGATCGATATGCCAAAAGTATATGCTGAAAAACAATCATGAGATTAGATGAAGTAATTGCTCCTCCTGCTAAGTTTGCAGCAACTAAACGTTTCCTTGATAGTTATTCTAATTATATTCAAGGTAACCGATTTTCGTTGCCGACTAAATTTGCTCAATTTTGCCAAGCAAAACTAGACAACGAGCCTGTTTCTAGTGATTATGCTTTTAGTGGTAGTACTCCGTTATCTGGGTATTGGCATTATCATATTGTTAGAGGGAAAATCATCATTATCTATAAAAGAGCAGGTGATACTATTCGACTATATGATATTGTTGAGCACACTGCGTATGATACTCCACTGGCGGTAAAACGCTTGTCGGAATGGGCAAACAGTTTGACTGATGCAGATTTCATGCCACTCGATGTTTCGACATTGACTGCCGACCCTGGTACAGAAAAACCAAAGGTCACTGCTAAACAGAAATCAGTAATCGATTACGCAATCTACGACCTAGTAGGCGCAGATGGCTTTTTCATCCTTAAGAATGCATTAGAAAAGAACGATTGGCGCGCATTCTTTGAATACGTAGAATCAGAAGTTCCGGGTCTAACAGAATCGGATATTTTTGTTGCCTATGGTGGACAGAACAGATTAAAAGATTTTATTCTCAAAACCATTAATAGGTTTGGTAAATTACAAGCATATCAACAATCATAACGCTGCCTTAGCTCAGCTGGATAGAGCACCGCGCTACGAACGCGAAGGTCGGGGGTTCGAATCCCTCAGGTAGCACCAAGTTATATGCGGGTGAAGTGTTACGACAGCACATCAGTCTCCAAAACTGAGGGCCGGGGTTTGACTCCCTGCACCCGTGCCATTTACTACAATTTGTTAGACTTTTTACGATTTTCTGATTTTGTTAGATATTGTAAATTCGATAACGAATGAAGGCCACCTTTGCTTATTGGAATAATATGGTCTACTTCGTAGCCTACAGGACAATTAGCATAAAACTCTTGTAAGGATTTAATATCTTCATCAGCAGGAGTTTGAAATTTTCGTCGAGACATATACCGGGCATTTGCTTCATTGTAGATTGCCCGTTTACGTTTATAAGCTTCTTCAGGAGTGCGTGTTACACGTTCTTTTTTAGGAGGTTTAGATTTTGCTCGACGCTTAGGTTTAATAGTATTATTATACGACGCACTGCACGAACGAGAACAGAATTTTGTTTTAGTATCGTTCCCGCAGTTAATACACTTGTTTACAACTGGTTTAAGATCTGCAATATAACAAGTGCGAGAACAAAATAATTGATTAGTTCCAACTCGTTTAGGTTTGAATTCAGTGTTGCAGTGTTTACATTGTTTCATACGGATATTTATTCCAAACCTAACAGTGGTGCCAATTTTGAGCCTGCTAGCCCGACGTCCATATAATGGCGAATACCGGTCTGGTCAAGACTAGCGGGCAATAGTGCAGTGGACCAAAGAAGCTTGCATAGGGAGTTAAGGCCCTCATACTGTGAACTATGCAAGAGCGCCCGTAAGGGAATAGGGAAATTCGAAGCCGGAATCTGCGTGGCTCAAACCTGCCAGGAGGGTGGAATGCCCTCCAATTTTATAAAGTTTTTGCTGGTGCTGATCACATTAGCAGAGTAGTTCAAGGTAACAAGTAGACCGATTTGATCACGGTATACTTATTGTATTACCTTGCCTTGTTCGTCTAACCGGAAGGACGCTCCCGAGCAGGGAGTAACACGGGTTCGATCCCCGTACAAGGGTAGACTATTTTGATGAACACAGATTGCCTTGCGGGCATCAAAGCATATTAGGACACTTTAAAGTCTCCTTTTATTGTGATCTGTGTTCATCAAAATAGTTTAAATGGAGCATACGGCTAACGGGTTGGGTCACCTGATTTTCAGTCAGGAATAAAGTCGGTTCGAGTCCGACATGCTTCACCAGATTTATGGTGGTTGAGGTGTTAATGGATACATGCTGGCCTGTGAAGCCGGAGTTGCGGGCTCGATACCCGTCGACCACCCCAGTTTAATGTGCGTGTGGCTCAGTTGGTTAGCGCGCAACCCTGATAAGGTTGAGGTCGGAGGTTCAAATCCTCCCACGCACACCAAGTTAAATGGCCCCTTCGTCTATCGGTTAGGACGCAAGGTTTTCATCCTTGAAAGAGGAGTTCGATTCTCCTAGGGGTCACCATTTTTAGAGGTTAGAGCATTGTGAGTGGGCTGTAATTATTTGTTGATAACAATAGTGACTGGAGTAACTCTCCGTTAACAGAAAGGAACTGTATGTTCTATGAAAGGTGTGCCGAATTATTGGGCACCGAATATAACTGCATTTCATTTCCTTATGCTTATCGTACACGGTGGAACAATCGTTCTGCAGGACACGGTAGGTTTCCAGGATTTGGAATAATTAGGAAGTTTGGTAATAGTATACAAGTTGCGTTACACCATCCTGTATCCTGTCATCGAATATACAATTCGGAAGAAGAAGTATACGAATTCCTAAAAAGTTTATCCCAGTGATAGACTTATTCGATAAGCATATTTGTTGAGTATGTTTTTCAAATAAGTTTATTTTAGCACTTGACAGACAGTACTAAATATCTTATAATAAGCACATAACAAAGCAGCAATGCAGAGTTAGTTCTTTGAAATTGTAGTATTAAATAAGCACATTTGCAGCTAGGTCGCTCCTAGACATATGGAAGTAATTACTCTTAGTAGATGTGATGTCTATCCAAGTGTGCTTTTTTAATATTATTTTAGTTAATGCGGATGTGGCGGAATTGGTAGACGCCCTGGTTTTAGGTACCAGTATCGAAAGGTGTGGGGGTTCGAGTCCCTTCATCCGCACCAGTTTATGTTCCCTGATAGCTCAGCGGTAGAGTCGGTGACTGTTAATCACTTGGTCGGAGGTTCGAATCCTTCTCAGGGAGCCAGAGTTTTGTAGTGGGTGTTATAGTATAAGTCACTAAGTGGAAGCCGGCCAGCAGAAACTTAGTAAAGGATGTGCCCATGCATGGGACTTTTGATTCCGACTTGTACACTATTAACGTACCCAAAGGATAGTTCGCTATCCATAGGCGGAGGCGCTGATAAATTCCGCATAATGCCTTTTATGTTGTGGTAAAGGGCCCACTACAATTTTATCCAAGACTTGTTAGAAGAATTCACTGTGAGGATGCTAGTTACGTGGCTCATCTGAACAAAATGTAACCCATTGCAAAATAGTGCGCATAAAAGCAATGAGCAGTGAGTTCTTCTAACAAGTTTAATGGCCTCGTAGTTCAATGGTTAGAGCACTAGCCTGTCACGCTAGAAGTTGCCGGTTCAAGTCCGGTCGAGGTCGCCAGTTTCATTGGCTAATATCATAATGGTAATGAACTTCACTGTTAATGAGGGATATGTAGGTTCGAGTCCTACTTAGTCAGCCAGTTTAATGCCGAGTATAATTCACCCGGGAGTGAAATTAATCAATAACGGTCTCGATGGGCGATGCCATAAGGACTAGGACGGTTCGACTCCGTATCTCGGCTCCAAGTTTTAGGATATCTACAGCATATTTTTAGCATGTCAAGCCGTCGGTCGTAGGTTCAAATCCTGCCTTCCCCGCCACTTATGGGGAAGTAGCTCAGTCTGGTAGAGCAACGAAAAATGTATATCCTGTTTTATTCGACAAAGATGTTGACAAGATAAATAAGTTAGTATATAATTATTGTTATAAAGTTTAAGGTTACATTCTGCAAAAATTAAAATTTTTCTTTGGATGAAAAACAAAACGTAACCTGTTTTATAGTTTAATGCCGGATTAGCTCAGTGGTAGAGCATCGCCTTTGTAACGCGAGGGTCGTCATTTCGATTATGACATCCGGCACCAGACTTTTTAGATGAATACCGTTAGCCTGATAAACTCATTGAGCTAGAAAGGCGATAGCAAGAGAAGCGGTATTCTTCTAAAAAGTTTAATGCGTCGGTGGCAGAGTATTCATGCACTTGCCTGCAAAGTAAGGGGACGTTGGTGAGAATCCAACCTGACGCTCCAAAGTTTAATGACGCGCGGTGGTGGAGAGGCTCCCATGCTAGGCTCATAACCTAGAGACAACGGTTCAAATCCGTTCTGCGCAACCAAAATTACGGGGAATTAGCTCATTCGGGAGAGCGCCTGCTTTGCAAGCAGGAGGTGATCGGTTCGAAACCGATATTCTCCACCAAATCAAGCCTGAAGTAACATTTGGGCACCCGTGGCATCCAAGGTGCACCTTATCGAGACAAGCATTGAAGTAGATAAGGAAAGTGCGTGGTCACTGTATGCGGGTACGTTTTTATGTCAGTATTGGTTAGGCTTGACCGGCTCCCTTCTTTCTCAGGCGTCAAGAAGGTTGAGTCCAAGAAGGTTCAATTCCTTCACTGACTCCAAGTTTAAAAAGTTACGGGAAGTGGGCAAAAGGTTAGCCACCTCGTTTGGGGCGAGGGCATCAAGTGAGTTCGATTCTCACCTTCCCGACCATTTTCAAAGAATTGTCTATCGTCTAACAATTGGCATCTAGTTCAGGGAGTCATGACCCGATGCTAGGTCGATAGAGATGTGTAACGGAACTGCTTGATTACGTATAAAGGCAGGAAAGTGAAAGTCGCTGTCAGGAAGGACACTGCCGTTGGAGGCAGAGATATTGTTCAAACACAATTAGGCAAACCATTTTATATGTAGTAGAATCCGCCGGTAAGCTAAGTCGGTTCAGGCTCGTACGCCTGTTTGCTAGGTTCGACTCCTAGGCTACATCACAGTTAGGGTAGGTTATTGTCAAGCTCGGATGTACAGTAGACAATAATTTGCTCGCCGATTTCGGAGGGAATCCTGCATGGCGCAGAACGTATTCAGTCCAGTGAATATTTGCCGCAATTTAAATTAATTGGTTCGACTCCAATTCCCTCCACCACTTTTAATGGGGACCAACCTACTTGGGTGTAGGAGTATTCAGTCCAATGAATATTTTCAGCAACATGTATCATGTTATGGTTCGATTCCAAAGTCCCCGCCAAATTTGAATGATCCTGAGTACGACATTAAACTTCTCTTATTGGGGCCTTAGCTCAGCTGGGAGAGCGACACAATGGCATTGTGTAGGTCAGCAGTTCGATCCTGCTAGGCTCCACCAAGTTTATATGAGGGCGTAGCGGAAATAAGGTATACGCATCGTTAAAGTAAGGAACGATTGGGGTAACACCCGAGTTTGTTCGCAAGTGACTAGGGGTATTTTTTGTAGACTCGCGGCAGTCTTTGAACCTGATGTCAGCCACTGGTAATGCTTTGGTAACGACTTCTGCCAGTTCGAATCTGGTCGCCCTCACCATTATAACAGCCGGTCACTTGACAATACCGGTGCCTGACGAGGATTGGGGACGGTATAACGTTGCGAAAGTAAAAAGCCGCTCCACCATATAGTGAACATAGTTCACTTGCAGTACAAGCAGGCATCAAGAACGGAGAGTCTTGTACACTCTAAGATGTTCTAGCAGAAACTTACAGAGTTTCAAAACTTCACGGGTCGGTGGATTCAGCATAGTTGATGAAATCGGCAGGCCGGTCTTTAGAGGATTTAGAGCTTCTAGTAGCGACAAAGAACAGTAAACCCAGAGGTGATATCACTGGAGAGACTGAAACAAACTGCTACTTTTTTAAATTTTGTTGTTGACACGTAGAACAGAATACATTATAATAAGCACATAACAAAGCAGCAATGCAGAGTTAGTTCTTTGAAATTGTAATATATTATGAACACATTTTGCCAATTGGTCCTACTATTTCGATAGCTGAGGTCACGAGGGTGCGTGATAAAGTGTGTTCTTATTATATTACATAGTGAATTAGAAGGGCGGCATAGCGTCCAACTTGAAGGGTAAGCACAGTAATGTGCCCAAAGCAAGGTTTCCTATAAACTTGCGCCAGCAATGGTCCATCTATGCAAGCCTAAGCAATCCCGAGAGGGACCGTCCGTCGAAAGGCGGTAGGTAGTAAGTTAGGTATATTGTCCGAGGGGATAGTCTACAGAGCCAAATCGGTGAGTAGATAAGAAGGTTGGCGCTTTCACAATGTACAGCCAAACTAATGAATACTGAATGCTAATAGGTAGGTACAGAGTCTGACCCGGCAAGGAAAGGCATGGTACTAGTTTGAGAGTAGAAGGGCTAGAACCCGGACACTTGAAAAACCGTCTAGTAAGCCGCAAGCTGAAAAACAGTTGGTGTGTTGTATTTCGTTTCTAACAAGATGCGAAGCAACAGGAGCAGCACATCGAAGTAGGTTTCAAAACTTTGAAGGTTCGAGTCCTTCACTCCCGACCATATTGACGGGAGTTGGCGGAATGGTAGACGCACTTGTTTTAGGCACAAGCACAAACAGTTAAAACGCAAAGACTGCTCCGGTAATATGTGAAAGGTGATTAATACCCGACACGAAAGTGAATTGGGTTTACTAAGGCTCGCAAGGCTAAGGTAATTGTTCGGAAAGAAGGCGTAAACTCTTAGCGGAGTTGAACTGCTCGCAAGGCAGGCGGAAGATAGATGGACGAATAGCATATTACGACGAGTCAACTGCCAGACTCCAAAAAAGGCATCACTGAGTGGTACTAGGATAGCTGAAAGGCACCTAGTGGATAACGGTAGAACGCAGCTCGCAAGGCTAGCGGTAATGACCAAAGTCACTCGCTGAAAGCTGTAATCTCAGGCTTCATAAATACTATTAGACTGTTTAGATGAACATTCTGGGTTTTGTATTAGCAAGATGCGCATTAGCTATGCAAGATACGGTTGCACCCACGGAAGTGTGTCGTAAAACGAATAGATCCTAATTGGGAATGTTCTTCTAAATAGTTTGGTCGAGGATATAATTTAACTCTCCGAGCATAAATAGTTGTATGGAAGATTTACAAAAATATCAAAATTCAGACGGGACTTTTACTAGTCCTCGTAATGGAAAAGTTTATAAAAGTTTAGTAGCATTTAGATCGCATTGGTTTAATCCAGGCACAGGTGGTTGGTCCAAAATTAATTTGGTCAAACATTCTTGTAAATACTGTGATAAAAATGTTACAATTGGTAATATCGTAGCGCACGAAGCAGCATGTTATCTGAATCCGGTTAACATAAACTTATGTGCAGTCTGTGAGAAGCCAATAAAGAATTATCAAACTTCTAAAGGAACATGTAGTAAAAAATGTGCTAATACACATTTTAGAAGTGGTTTAGAAAACGGAAATTGGAAGGGTACTAGGTATCAAACTATCTGTTTTGTATATCATGAAAAGAAATGCGTAGTATGCGGTGAAGAGAAAATAGTAGCAGTTCACCATTATGATCACAATCATAATAACGACGATCCTGTTAATTTAGTTCCTCTTTGTCCAACACATCATCAATATGTTCATAGTCAATATAAAGACGCAGTGCAACCTATTATTGATAACTATGTGAAGAAGTTTATCTCGGAGTGGCCTAGTCTGGCTTAAGGCGCCTGCTTTGGGAGCAGGAGATCGTGAGTTCGAATCTCACCTTCGAGACCAGTTTAATGGTGGATTAGCTCAGCGGTAGAGCATCAAATAAAATAATGTATCTCTACAATTGAGCTAAATACTTTTATGTATAAATGTGAAACATGTAACAAAAAATTTGATACTAAACGACAGCTTATCGGCCACAACGGAATACACCGTGTAGGAGGTAGATACTCAGCTAGCAGAAAAACTATTGGTGCAAAAATACATTCATGTATGTTCTGCAAAATCGAATTTCTGCATAGTCATAGTAGTACCAATAAATTTTGTTCCCAGGAGTGTTCTGCAAAATTCCAATGGGAATGTATTTCGATTCCAAAAATCGAACTAGGGTTAGGCGGCAATGTTAAACGGTATCTCAAAGAGAAACACGGAGACAAATGTTTCGAATGTGGTCAAGAAAATACTTGGAATAACAAACCACTTATGTTACAATTAGATCACATAGACGGAAATAGTGATAATAACGATTTAACAAATTTAAGATTACTCTGTCCAAACTGTCATACCCAAACTGAAACTTTTGGAAATGCCGGAAAAGGCAGTAGATATAAAAAGCATACCAAACGGAATGCTTACTTACGAGAATACAAAAATAATGCTCGCGTCGTCTAATGGTAGGGCCCTGCTTTTACACAGCAGAGACGGAGGTTCAATTCCTTCCGCGAGTACCAAGTTTAAGGATTATTTCAGCAGTTTATCTTTGGATAAAAGTTTTGACTTCTAATCAAAACCCAGTAGGTTCAATTCCTACAAACTATGTAATCCTGTTCCATTAGCGAGTATACAATGATCGACAAAATTAAATTACAGGTAGAAAAAACCACACAGGTAGAACCAGGAATAGAACTAGAAATTTCTGTTGTTCCCGTAAGGTCCAACACTTGGAAGATCATATACGATACAGTTAATCAAAATCAAATACGCAATCAATTCCATCAAATGGTTACACACTCAGATGTATTGCGATTTGATTCATGTTTGAAAGTTTTTTAAGTTTAAGGTTGACTACAGCAAAACTTTTTTCTTTTTTGAAACAAGACTCTGAACCGTTCGATTCGGTGTGCGGGTGGTCCCGGTGAAGCACAAAGCAACCTGTTTATTTAATGGAGACTACGATGTACCCAACTAGCAAGCAGCTTCATGCTCGTCACGAAAAGGCGCGCAAGAAGCGTAAAGTAGAACATGGTTTCCGTGGTAAGGTCAAGAAGTTCATTCTTGATCGACTCTCCAAAAACGATTTAAAAGATATTTAATGCGCTTGTAGTGTAAGGTAGCACGACCGGATTTATATCCCGGATGCCCAGATTAGGGGTTGGTTCGAGTTCAAGTCTCGACGGGCGCACCATTTTATGTCCAATTTAGTTTGGACTACAGCCGTAGCTGAGCAGTTATTACGGACCCGTAGCTCAGTAGGTAGAGTAGGTGACTTTTAATCACTAGGTCGTCGGTTCGAGCCCGACCGGGTCCTCCAGTTTTATAATGCCATAGTAGCTCAGTTGGTAGAGCAGATGACTGAAAATCATCGTGTCGGGGGTTCGATTCCCTCCTTTGGCACCAGTTTTTACTCGTGTGTGTACGGTATGCCGTATGAGATAGGAGATATTCTCAATCCTCTTCTATGTACCCGAAGGCTGTAGCAGTTACTTAGGTGTAATCAGAGACCAGATTTGAGATATGGACTCGGCGAGTAAACTAAATATTTTTAACGCGGATATGGTATAGGGGATGTGCCTCAGCCTTCCAAGCTGAAGAGGACCGGTTCGATGCCGGCTATCCGCTCCAAAATTTTAATGCAGGCATAGTTTAGGGGTAAAATGCGACCTTGCCAAGGTCATGTCGGGGGTTCGATTCCCCCTGCCTGCTCCAAGTTTGTCATGGGCCGACACACTACCAGTAATTAAGGTGTGCAAAAGGTCGGTCCTTCCAGGTTTAAGAGTGTTTTCAGCAATATTATTCATTCCTTGAAACGGACGGTGTCGGTGGTTCGAATCCATCTCTCCCCACCAACTATGGGGAGATAGCTCAGCATGGTAGAGCACGTAAAGAACAATACACTCTGTTTTATTTTATGGTTGACATTATAAACATTTGATTTTATAATTAAGACATAGTAAGGATTACCGCTTACTATTCTTAAAACAAAGAGAAAAACAGATGTATAATGTAGCAAAAATCACTACTCCCGATGGAGTATACTTCACAGCACGTCGAGATGATCGCACCCCAAAGCAGGTAGTGCATGATGGAATTGCCAAAGTGAGACATGAAAATCGCCGAGGTGGTGTATATGAAAGTGTTTATCATCATGAGGTTTGCTTAGTCGACAATTTAGCAACAGGGCTAACTGAAGCACAAGCAAAAGAACTTAAAAAATCTCATATAATTGTATCTCGGTATCAAGGACTAAATGTCTTAAATCGAGTATAAGTTTTAGGATTGTTACAGCAAAAAACCATTAGGTAGCTCATCGGTAGAGCATTTGCATTCAAAGCAAACTGAGCGGGTTCGATTCCCGTCCAAAAAATGCAATCCTGTTTATAAAGGAAGAAAATAATTTATTGCTCTCTGGTGCAATTGGCAGCACGTCTGACTCTGACTCAGAAGGTTCCAGGTTCGACCCCTGGGAGAGCATCCAATTTTATAGTTGACATTATAGTCAACAACGTATATAATACGAAAACAATTTACATTGCCCCTTCGTCTAAAGGTAGGACAACAGATTTTGATTCTGTTTATGTTGGTTCGAGTCCAGCAGGGGCATCCAAAACATAGGTGTATCAATGGAAATAATTTCAACGTATTATGGCAATGATGCCAATAAAGATCGCAGTGCTGTTATATTCAAAGATACAGATGGGTTAAAGGTTGAATGTTATGTTCAAGTCCACCCTGTTAAACTTGTCGATGTTACGCAGCATTCGTTGCGTTACGCAGAAGACACTGCTGAAAATTGGGTAACTGGTATACTTAATTAATCTAATGCGCGTGTAGCTCAGATGGTTAGAGCACAGACCTGATAAGTCTGGGGTCGGAGGTTCAATTCCTCCTTCGCGCACCATTCTTTAAAAATGCGATAAAGCGTGTTTTATAGTCGACAGAGCGTATCAACAATATAGTAAATAAAAGATGTTAAAAAAAGCAATTATAAGTTTCGGGCTAGTGCTTGCATCGAGCAACGTTGCACAAGCCCATACTAAACATCGTCATGTACACCGGCACCATAGTGTACATCGTGTATCGAGCGGAGTTGCTCCGCAGGCTGCATACCTTGTTGAGAAATCCGAGGTCAGCGGTGCTGCTGCCACTGCGCCTGTGTTATTGCGTATTTTTAAAGAAGAACATCAATTAGAACTATGGCGTTTAGATCGGCAGGGTCAGTTTGTTTTAATTCATACCTTTGTTATCTGTAAAGAAGGTCGAGGACTTGGTCCAAAGCTTCGAGCAGGTGATTTTAAAAGTCCAGAAGGGTTTTACGAAGTCTACGAACGACAGCTAAACTATCACAGTCGTCGTTTCCTAGCCATCGACACAGGTTATCCTAATTTATTTGACAAAGACCATCACAGAACCGGCAATTATGTTGAGATTCATGGTGGGTGTGGTAGTGCAGGTTGTTTTGCTATAGAAAATGGACCTGTACAAGAACTGTTTAATGCAGTTCGTGAAAGTTTTAAAGCTGGACAACAACGTGTCCAACTTCAGATACTTCCATTTAGAATGACAGATGCGCATATAAAAGATCATCAACATGATCAAGATGCAAATTGGTCATTTTGGCAGGAATTGAAGGTAGGTTACGATAGATTCGAAACAACCCATCGTGAACTTGATGTTTCAGTTATTAATGGAAAATATATTATTAATTAATGGGTTCGTAGCTCAGTTGGATAGAGCGCCTGTCTTCGAAACAGGATGTCGGGAGTTCGAGTCTCTCCGGGCCCACCAAATTATGCTGTATTAACTCAGTCGGTAGAGTACCTGTTTAGTAATCAGGATGTCGGCGGTTCGATTCCGTCATACAGCACCAAACATGGCAGTATAGCTCAGTTGGTTAGAGCACTCCCTTCATACGGGATAGGTCGTAAGTTCGAGTCTTACTACTGCTACCATTTTTTACAATAAATACCGAGATGAAAACTTACAAAACAATCTTTATTAGTGACGTGCATCTTGGCACAAAAGACTGTCAAGCAGATTTGCTTAACAACTTTCTCAAGCATAATACCTGCGAAACATTGTATCTCGTTGGCGATATCATCGACGGCTGGAAGATACAAAAGAATAAGTTTCGGTGGAAGCAGTCGCACAGTAATGTAATACGTAGAATACTCGGACACGCAAAACGCGGAACCAGAGTTGTTTATGTATTAGGTAATCATGATGAATTTTTACGTCCTTATCTAGCATTTGGACTTGCATTCGGTAATGTA
>Ga0208498_1000427_pt1 | contig 16684 bp, 9 predicted proteins | sample CryBogCBE12Aug09_FD_185502 | JGI IMG/M metagenome (GOLD analysis project Ga0208498, IMG submission 185502) | Freshwater microbial communities from Crystal Bog, Wisconsin, USA - CBE12Aug09 (SPAdes) (version 2) | ecosystem: Environmental > Aquatic > Freshwater > Lake | place: Crystal Bog... | reverse complement strand
GGCGGCGGCGGCGGCGGGGGCGGGGGCGGCAGGGGCGGCGGCGGCTGCGGCGGTTGCGGCGGCGGTGGCCTGATGTGTGTTTCACTGATGGCCGCAGACAGGCACTGGCTCAGCGGCACTGGCGGTGGCAGCAGGTGGTCCTGGCAGTGTACCGTCGAGGAAGGATTGCGATGATTCGGTTATTGGCCACGTTTTGCCACAACTTGGCAAACCGGCCGAGTCATTGAACTTGCTTCTTTGCTTCGTCACTGATTTTCTTGAGCTACTTGGACTGTCCTCCACTGCCTGTGGGCCCAGTGTCCACGGTGTCTGGCAGGCTGAAACAGGCTGTCCAGCCACTGGCGGCGAGTCTGGCTCCAGCCGCCGGCCCGGTAGTGGTTCTGCAGGCCAGGGCACTGCGGCAAGTGACAGCGTGGCAGCGCCGTGGCTGAATGTCCGGCTTGCACGGTGGGTGCCAGAGCCCACGGGCCCGTTGGACACGTGAAGGCCCACTACTGCCGTGCCGGACCAGCGGGACCCGGTGACCACTCAGTCACCACTGAGCTCAGTGAGACGGCGCTTGGTCAGGCAGGCAGTGCCCGCAGTGCTTGCTTCACTGGCAAGTTGACTGGCTCTTACTCGGAGTCAGAGTCTGTAGACTCCGAATCGGTGCAGCTCCACTGAGCTGACCCGGACTCGGATTCGGCCGACCCAGCTGTTATTGCTGAATTGTCTCAAGCGGCAGACAAGCCTCACTGAGTAGCAATCGGCCGGCCGGCGGCCGGCACAGTGATCCGGCTCCAGACCACGGGGATCTGGCCACCACGGGAATAGGAACACCACGGGGATAGTTAAAATGAAAAACCTTTTAAAAGCCAATTCAAATTTCGAAAATTTCAGTGCTGACACGATCTTTCGAAAGCATCCTGGTTTCCACTCCCTGCCTTCTTTCTACTTGGAATCTGGCTCGGATAGGTGGAATACATTTCATTATCTCTTGAGATTGTAAAGATTCATTCTGATTTTTTTTGTGTTGCAGTACCATCCTCTTCTGAACGAACCTGAACAATAAAAAAATCGAATGTTGACTAAGAGATCTCGTTTGGCACCCATCGTGTTCAATTGGTCACCTGATGGACATCGGTTTCGTCTTGATCGACTGCCAATCAAGCTTTCCAGGAATTTCAAGAAAAAACTTGGCCATTGTTTGGCGGCTTGTGAGGTTCGCAAATCCACCATTCGAAATGCTGGAAGCGGAGTTTTTCTTTTAGATACCGCTGTGCAAGGCCAGATCCTTTTTAAATATGGTGGCCGTCGAATTTCTTTTCCTGAGGCTGATCGACTCGCGGAAATGGTGCGCAGTGGCTTTCGCTTTCACACAAATTCACAGTGGCTTTCGCTTTCACGTTCTGTTCTGTTTGGGCTCTGACCAGTTTAGCACCGCGGCAGGGACTGGATTCTCACATCAAGGCAAACCTGACGCATGCTTTTTGCTATGACTCAAGGCCAACTCGTCAGTACAAGATGGAATGGTTCGTGCAAAACCACCTTGTTGGCGGATTCCTCAACTCCAACATCAGGCAACTGTGCAATGCGAAATTTGTGATACTTGGGGAAGAAGTTTTTGTTGTTGCAGCCAAGGCCATCAAGAGTGGCTCGGAGGTGTTTGTGAACTACAAAGTTCGCTAGCGCCGTATACTGACACGCATGAAATCTTGCAATTAAATACTCTTTCGTGTGAGAATCGCGGACGTACTGTCACATATTATTTTACTTTTGGCATGTGATTAGTCATGCTGAAAAGATAATCAAGACTTTGAGAAGTCAATTTACACATCTTGATACCGTACTCAGGCTTAACAAGGCTGACCGTGCCGCTGACGAGCAGTAGACAGTGCAGCGCAGCTTCCAGGCCCTCACCATTTATTGGACCAGTTTTATAACCTCAGAGCATAGTGCGTGGACGGCGTGTTTTGGTCGACCCGGCTCAGAGGGCCAGACATCGCCAGTGGTGCGCTGTCGGTGACCCTCCCTCGGCCTCGCCGGGCCGGCTGTCCCTCTCTCCACTGCCCTCTCGCAGCCGAGCTCCGGATTGTTAGGCCGCTGCGGGGGTGGCGCTGCCGCCCGCGGCCGCGGACGCGGGCGGGGCGGCGCCGGGTCTGGCCGCGGCGGCGGCGCCGCGGCGGCGCTCTCGACCTCGGCCCTCCGAGTCCGGCCGCGACCCCGCCCGCCGCGGCTGGCCGCGGCGGGCGCCGCAGGTGGGGATTTGCGGACGCGGCTCGCCGGGCTGACGCCGGCCGCTCCCGCCGCCGGGTCTCCGAGTCCGGGCACCGACGGCGGATCACCCCCGAGCTCTAGCCCAGCGGCCGCGGGAGCCCGCCCGCCGGCGGCGGCGCGCCTGCTGCGGACGACAGCCGGGGCGGGCGCCCCGCCGCGCCACCGGGGGGCCGAGGGACCTCCGTGCCGCCGCCTGCGCAGGCGAGGGCCGCGCATCCGCACGACGCTCCGTCCACGCCGACACACTCCGGGCCCGGCGCCCGCACGCCGTTGTCGCCCCTTGCGCAGCCCGTGTTCTCGCCCCAGGGCGGCGGCGGCAACGACGTGCGCATGAGCGGCGCCGACGACAACATCGGCCCGGCTGTCAGTGCCCGCGGCTGCGGCGGCGCCCCGCCCGCCGGCGGCGGCGCGGCGCCGCCGCGCGCCCTCTCTCAGCGGCCCTCTCTCAACGGCCCTCTCTCATTGTCTCACTTAGCGGCCCTCTTCCAGTGGCCCTCTCTCTGTAACACTCTCTGCGCCCCCCTCTCTGCGGCCCAGTGCCCACCCTCTGAGGACCTCTCTTCTACCCTCTTTCAGCTGCCCTCAATCTCTCTGCGGCCCTCTCTCTTCTGGCTCTCTCTCTCTGCGGCCCTCTCTCTGTGGCCCTCTCTTCGCGGGCTCTCTGCGGCCATCTCTCGCCGCATTGGAGCGGTTTCTATCGCGTCAAGTGTGCCCCTCAAAGGCGCGGTCCAACAGTTGCGATCCAATGAGTTGGGAGGGCGGAGCGGGTGCTCACAACTACTCGCGGTACTGTATTCACTGTTTACATTTCCCCACGATCTGTGCACGTGTACCCATCATAACCTAATTTTCTTTGTTACCAAAACATTCCACGAGTATTTTTGGCCGCCAAGAAAAATGATTCAAAAGCGCTTTGATTCAGGCCAGTAAGGCCTCGGAAGACTGGAACCAGTGAAAAAATGGAGGCTGTGAACGAACCACGCACATCGAATGGAGCCCGCCAGATGAGATCACGCGGTCTTGTTTCGCTTGAACTTCGCATCCGGCAAAGGGCTTGGCGAAGGCGAGGGGCGTGCACCGGACTCGGCAGTGGCCTTGGCTTCCTGCACAGCGGCCCGCTCTCTCAACTTTTGAAAACTGGTCTCATAACTGGCCTGAGACGCCTCCGCATATAAACCCGCCCACTGAGCATCTATGCGGCCCTCGCTTCTGGTACCTGGTTCCTCCTCTTCCGTGCCATCCCATCCCGCTGCTCATGCGGCGGCAGACCCAGCCTGCCACCATAGCGAACATTCAGAGGACAGGACGGGACCAGGATGCGCTTCGCAGTCTTTTGAAGCGTACTACCACCCGCCCGAAGGTGCACAAATCCAAGCACCTCGGCGCGCCGAGGGCCAGCCCATTCAAGCCCAAGGCATCGGATTCCCCGGGGATTCGAGGAACCTGCCGAAACACCTTTGTCAGAATCCAAGACATCTGCGGTCGGATCAAAGGCATCAGAAAAACAGGTCATTATCATAACGCAGGTGTAACAAACCGTGCGAGCTATCGTTTCCCCGTTGTTGGCAGCAAACGAGCTTGTTAATGTTGCATAGCTCGCGCCCCTCCTGGTGTCAATCAGTTTCCCGGTTTTGGCCCATGGCTGCTCGATTGCACGAGCAGATTGCATTTTGACCTGGATAAACGTTGTGTTCAGCAAATACGAGACAGCCAAAGAGTGCAACGATAAATGAATAACCGACTTTGGTTGGGGAGGCCGCCCCAGCCCCTGGCATTTCGCTTCCACAATCAAGGGTCAAAGAAAATTTGGGCAAGTTTGGGTTTGTTGGTTTTGCTGTAGACAACGCCCCGTCCACATTAAACACCTCATCCAAGAATGCGGTGTGAGGGGCCTGCAACAAAGCATAATAATCAGGGAATACGAGGTTTGTAGAGGTTTGTATTATTTGTAAATTACCGACCTGCAGCTCGGAGATTTGAATGCCTCCATGCGAATTAAGCAACATTGGAAGTTTGCATGCAGTCGCTTGAATGCGTTCATGCGAATTAAGCAACATTGGAAGTTTGCATGCAGTCGCTGACATCGTTTCCTGTGCGACGACCTCCGCAGGTACCTCCATGGAATCCTCATCAAGGTTATGATCTTCGAGATGAGATGAGTCAGAGGCGACGGACGATGTACATTCGGTCTGGTCTTTATAGTCCGAGCGGAAGCTCATTGCATTTTGTCGTGACATCGGAACGATGCAATCTGAAATCCAGGATGTCTCCCGAATAGTTGGCTGCAAATTTCTTGTGAATTCGTCACTACTACTACTGCAGAGATTAGGCGCGTCGTTGTCGTGCCGTTCAGGCTCTGGGGCCGGCATGACTGTCATCTTGATGATGACATCACGTTGGGTTGGTTCAAGGTGAGATTGCCCATTGGGGCTTTCAACATGCAAATACACCAACGTTTCGCCGACAAGCGAAGGACAATCTGGGCTCGTGGGGCCGGCCGCGGCTCCGCCTGCCGTGCTGCCGGGAAAATCCTCGTGCTGAAGAACCCAGCAACCATCGAAAATCCCGTTATGATGTGAGGCACTATGGCACGAATACTTTTGGATCCTTCTCTCCGGTCGAGCAAAACTGAATACATCCAGGATGAAATTGGTTGTCTTGGCATGGATACGGGTCGTATTTTGGTTTTGGCCGTGAAGAAGCTGGCTCCAGGAACAACGAGGTCTGTCAGATGTGCTGCGCACCAATCGGAGAAATCCCTCGTTGTCGCTATGGGCGGCATAAAGAACTCTGCTGATTTCCTCGGTTGCCCATCGAATCGTGCCAATTGTATTTCCTGAAGCGCTATCAGCGGCTGCCATACTGGATACCCACGGGAAAAGTTGTTGGAGAAACTCAACAAAGAGCGGATTGCCATTCAATTTGTAAAGATGGTCCAGAAATTTGCTGTGTTCTATCGACGACATGGCCTGACTCGATGCCAGAGAAACCTTGGATGAGTCTACAATGAAAAGTTTCTTTATAACTCTATTCTGCCCGTCAAAAATTATGTAATCAGGAGCAGGTCGACAGTGCAATACGACACAATGGATAAAGCATGTCGTGAATTTAACTGAATCGCTCCTCAAAGTGCACTATTTCAGAAATCAAGGCTGCAACAACGATTTTCATCAAATTTCACACCTTGCGACAACGCAAAACGATCTTCCAGAATGAATCAGCTCGAAAAAGTATTATCTATTGCAGATTCTCAGCATCTGCAGCACAAACAATTCATTGATAACGTCAAAATTCGGACGGCATATTGCAAAATCAGCAAACCTGCACGCCATTTGTCCGGCGCTGCGGTGGGAAAATAAAATGTTATAAAATTTGAATCGTGGAGGTCTGACCCCCACGGTGGAAATACCACCACGGGGACAACACTACACCGCCGCCGGCCGCCGAGTGCGCCCTGCGCCCGGTGAGCGGGCCGCGGGCGCACTCGGCGCCGCACCGCGCCCGGACCACCGCGCCCGGACCGATTCACACATGCTCGCAGACATAGCCTGACTCCGAGCCCGGGCCGGGCCGCCAGTAAGGACAATCACACTAAGTAAGTCACAGACATCCGACTGCTAGACCAGTGGGACGTCGTTTTAGGACCCCCTCTTAGCTGGTGGGGCTGCTGCCTCCTGACCCTGCCGCAGGGGGCGGCTGCATCCAGCGGGCGACCTGTGGCGACGCTCACGACGGCCCTACATCGCGACATGCGCAGCCGCCCCGCCTCCCTCCCTCCCTCCCTTGTGCAGCCCTTCCTCCTTCCCTGAGTTCCCTCCCTTCCTCACAGGCCTTCTTCCTCGCTTTCTTGCTCCCTCGCCCGGCCTGGCGTGGGGCGCAGCACGACGATTGCCGGTCGCTCCGACGAAGCAGGCGCTTTACGGCCAATCTAACTGGCCCTGCGCAACATGGCATCGCAGCACATCGGCTGGTCAGTGAAGGCCAGCCGATGTCTATGTATGGCGCGGGCCAAGGAGCTGTTCTGGCGCAAACAGAAACATTTAATTCCATACTCTGCCTGCGCTGCCGCTGGATCTGCAGTATCATTGCACTCGCCACCGCCACCACAGTGGCGCACTCGGAGCCACCATCATCCATCGCTGGCAGCGGGCAGCGGCGGCTGCGGTAGCTACGACTGTTGCACTGCCCATGAAGCCGGCAGCCGGACGTCTGCCTGCTCACTGCTCGTAACATCTGTTTCGAATCGATGAAATCTGTTCAGTAGAGAGTTTTCGGATATCAAAGATTGAATCGTCGAAGTGGTACGAACCTTTCCCGCCGCGGCCCTTGTCTGGAGCATAGGCCCAGTAGCCGCCGTCTCCTTCATTGATGTCGCACAAGGCAAAAAACGGTATGTAAAGCAGCCCCCCGATGACGACCCTCTCTGTGCGCTCTAGGCGCAGGTTGGCCCCATTTCCATTTGATTTTGCGTTGAAGAAAACGCCCGGCGCTCCCAATTCCACCAATAACTCCAGCGGAAGTTCCCCCAGCGCCGTCAGTTCAACCTCGGCTGAACCATCAAAAACGGTCACGTTGGCAATGCCCGGGGGATACTCGTGAAGGGAGGATTGGGTGATCTGCATGCTGTGCGCTAGCCCCACGTACCAGCCCGAAAGTTGACCTGCCCTGATCGGCTTTGTAGCAAATGCCCCCGTCCCCCAGCTTCCGTCTGGACCGTCGGGTTTCAATAGCCAAGGCGGGCACTCCTGCTCCTCAAACCTGCTCCCCGGAGGTCCGCGCCGGCCCGGAATAAGGTATCCCCCCCGCTGCACTGCGTCCTGCACCTCCTTGGTGAAAATGAGGTGCGTCAGGGCAGGATGCAAACACGCGGCAGTATCCGAGACTCTCTTCGCAATGACCGGGTTCATCAAGTTGAAAATCAAATTGGCGAACAAGGCGGCGGTTTCCGGCTGCTTGATTTCGACTCCGTCGTTCACCTGTTGCATCATACAATTCAGCATGGCCTCTTGGCTTGCTGCTGCGGTTTCCCGCTGCCTAACGTATTCTGTCCGTGATACTCCTGTAACATGCGGGACGAAGATGGAATATAATATCGCCCCCTCACTGAAGCTCTGCCACAATATGCCGAGATTCGCTGCCACCGCTTCGTCGTCGCCTGCCTTATCAAAAGATGCCTTCAACGCCCGGCACGTAAACTCAGGAGTCCCCCCGGTTGGTCGGCCATTGCCTGCAGAGTTCTGCCGCCTGTGCTCTGCAAATTGATTTAACGTCGCGCTGGTCATGACACCAAAATTCTGTTTATCCGTTTTGGGAAATCTGGGCCTCTTGGCCGTGGCGGGCGCATCCGTTTGAGTGGCGATCCGCATCAACCCAGGCACTGCGGTTCTCGACGAGGATCTCTGTTGCCGATCACTTCTCTCGCTTTGTGTTCCAATATAAATGCAGCCGCCCAAATCACACCAGCCGGCGCCACCCGGCTCAGGCATTCGGTTCCTTACCGTTGCATCAAGCCAGGGCGATGTAAGCTCCCAAGGTATTAGGTGCAGATTTCCCAACGAGACGTCCAGCTGAACAAAGCCTGTCTTCTCGGCCATCCACGCGCCGGTATGCAAGACGTTCCGCGCAATGTTGCGGGCATTTTCGCCGATTTCCCCGTTCTCCCTCCACAGACCTTGGGCTGCTTTAAGGGTTTTGGAGCCATGCATATCGCTGCCTTCGGGAACAACCTCGCAAAACAAGAAGATTAGCAAGCCTTCGGTAGCACGCGACGTTGCGGAAGAATGTTTAGCCGGCTTCTTGGCTGCATTGGTCAAGTCACTCAAGACCGCCTTGACAAATCCGACTGCGGCTCTTCCCTTGTCCAGCAAAGGGAGAAGCTTTGGGACCGTGTTTCGCATCCTGCCTTGCTTTTGCAACGTCGCCTCAATCGCATGGGCATGTTGCCCCTCGCGGACATTTTCAGAGTTGTGCGCATTACTGCTTGTAATCACAAGTCCTCCATCCTTGGGATACTCGAACTTGACCACGGCCTTCATATTTTCAGACCAAGCAACTTGTTTATTTTCTGTCTGCCTCACGAAGCCCTGAAATGTTACTCGTGCGCCCCCGCGCCTAACAGTCGAAGGATCAAAGGTCATCACTTCCAACGCCTTCTCCACCGCAGTAACAGCTGCTGCCTTGAAGCCGCCAACAAATTGGCAGCCTTTTCTTGCGAAGACTTGCAAAACTTCTTGCACTTTCATGGCTAAGCTATCGCCGACAGTTGTGATCTTTGCTGGCGAAACAAATCGAGGGCTTGGTTTCGTTGAAACGAATTGCGTCGTCTTTACGTCCGGAAGGCGCTTGCCGACAGGATGGTCATTGCGGGCCAGCGCCAGCAGATGCGGTATGGTTTCCTTGAGCGCATCCGCAACCCGGGGAACGGAATAAAATCCCTGCCCTGCTTTCATTTCGGAACGATTGTGGTTGTTAAGGGCCTGAATCAAGTTCAGATCCGACATCAACTCCACTCCCTTCTGTGTAAACTCCTCTCTCGTGGTGGTGTTGAGCACATCACCCAACCCAAGCTCGATGTTTATTATTTGCGCCACCCGAGCCTGCCACTCCGCGTGCGCAGATGCCCAATTCAGCGTACCCTTGTATGTAATCGCTGCATCCACACATCCGGTATGTGGGCCAATGGGCTGTCCGGAAACGGGAACCAGCTCTTGATGCTCCCACAAAAATCGAATATACTTCTGTTTGTCGCGGTAAAAAGGAATCTGGAATATTCGGTCGTTCAATTCTTCGGAATAGTTGCACTCAGCACAATATTTCCTGACGAAAGCTTTAATTTGGATGATCTTGGAGGTTGGGCCCTGAAGGTGCAGTCTTGCTTTCATATCATGGGCGACGAAGGCCTGATGCAGGATGTCCACCACGGCCTGCAAAAACGGAGCCCCCTCCGACTCAGTGAGCCGGGTAACTACACCGCAGTACACCAGGCCCGGGGGACCCGATGGAGGAGGAGGATCTCCCCACTCCAACACTTTGGCTTGGTACCAGGCCTCAGTAGCATATGGACACTGGATATCAACGTACGGATCTCGCTCCTGCACGCCAAGCTGCACCGGGCTTACAAGGCGCTGGCTTGCGATGGTCCAGTGAGCCACGCCCAGATCCCTGCCCATATCATTCAGTAAAAGACTCGCCAGAGACTGAAATTCAAGGTAAATCTCGGCCAATGGCGCCATAACCAATGAGTGCCAAAAGTGCCCGTAATTGAATCCATTGGCGTGCAGAATTACGTTCCAATGATGCTGCAGCCCTTCATTGACCAAATGGTCATCCAAATGATCCGAACAGATGTAGATGATGCGTCCTTGACCGAGAGCGCGCACCAGCTCCACTGCCGGCGGATAGCAATCGTCATAGGGCACTGCCGTTCCCTCTTGGAGCTGCTTTGCTTTTATCGGGGAGCGCACAATCAGCCAAATCTCGAGCGTTGTGTCCTGAAGCCAACGCAACACGGTCCCGAATATGAGATCGAGCGCGGGCGACGAATCCAAACCGTCTGAGATAGCGATGGCAATGCGGGTCTTTACATTTGCCCGCGCTTTGGCAGCTTCAAATGGCGGGAAGGTCACAGCGGTTGCTTTCGTGCGCCGTGCCCTTTCCTCTTTGAGGATGAACTGTCCGTAGGACTGGACGGCCTTAGCAAGCAAGCGTGGGCTTGCTAGCTGCGAAATATGTGTGGTCAACATATACAAGAAGTGAAACGGAAGGGTCGCAATGCTCTGTCCCTGCGACTCTAACGCCAGATTGAGGGTCATCAGAATCCTCATCAACCTGCTTGCCAGCTGGCCGCTTCCGCAGCAGACCAACGAGAAGATGAAGGCACTGAGCTCTTCTGCAAGTTTGACAAGCCGCGTGCAGGAAGTCCCCGGAATCCTTGCTCTCGACTCCAACTGTCTCTTCATCCGCTCTAAAGGCCATGCTGTCAACAACGAGATGCAACTTTCACCGAGCATCAATCCGAGAAGCAATTGGGCAGCTTCCTCTCGAAGCTTCTCAAAACCCGAACTGTCCTCGCCAAAGCACGCTCTACAGCGAGACTTGGGAGCGGTTCTTGGACGTGAGGTGGGGTCCTTGAAGATGCTTCGTGCTGAGTGAGTCGTTTCAGCGTGAAAGTGGCATAGCCGCTTGCCACACAGCCCACATCTATGCGCGTACGTTTGGCCCCAACGGCCAGGACCACATTCCACGCACCATTTGGCAGATATCATTATTGTGGGCTTTCCATTCTTCTCCGCACGGTGCGCATCGCAATAGAAGCCAGCTGGATTCGCCTTCTTCCATTCCAGGCACACTTGGCATACCGCAAGTGAGCATGTGCTCTTGATGCAGCCAATCGTGCCTACTTCGCCACAATACACACACGGGAACTGCCTACTGGCTGACGCGGCCACAAGGAAGGGGTGCAGGGAGCGTTGCAACCCGGCGCCACTGCGCACACTGCTACTTGGAGCAGCAGCACCGCCAGCAGCCGCATCATCGGCTCTGAACGAGTCTGAAACGGACTGCTCTGAATTCTCACTGCTGTTGACCCTGCCATCCCCGTCACCGCCGCCGTTGCCGCCTCCAGCATCACCGTCGCCGCCACTGCCGCCCTCCCCATCCGTGCGCGATTCCCTGCGTGATCCTTCCTCCAAGGACGTTTGGGCGGCCCCGCCGTCAGACCCTCCATCGACCCCGCCACCGCCGCCGTTGCTATCGCTACCGACGCCGTCTTCGCCGAAGTGGCTGCCGCCACTGCCGTGCCCGTCGCCGCCGCCGCCGTTGCCGCCGCCACCACCACTGTTGCTGCCGCTGCCACACGCACCATCCGGGTGCGATGAATTTTCGGCAAGGGACGTTCCGAAGGGAACAAGACTCACAGCGGCGGACCCAGCACCACCGACCCCGCCACCGCCGCCATCGCCGCCGTTGCTATCGCTATCAACGCCGTCTTCGCCCAAGTGGCTGCCGAAAAACAAATGCCGATTCGGTTTCATTGGCTCATAATGATTCCACTGCCCGTATTCCCCGCCCTCACTGCGACCCCCGCCCACTGAGAGCAAGAGCAGAATTCCGAAGCGGTGTCCAATATATTTTGAGTCTTCAAGATCAGCAACAATATTGGTCATTGAACTGTAGCGGTAAGGGCCGACGAGGCGAGAGCAAGAGACGATAAAAGGTGTTGCACAGGGCAGGAACGCATTCATGATAGCGAAAACCGTTTCATTCGCGTACCAATTTGCCTTGTTGCCATCGTTGTCTATGTACACTGTCCAATGCTGAATTCTTGATTTGGACGAGTCTTCGTCACCATAATCAGAAGGAAGTTGCGATTTAGACAGGTGTGCATAGAGTCCGGAGTCAGGTTTCTGTTCTTGCAGGAATTCAACGAGCAATTTCCGATAACCTCGGCCATGGAGGTCCGAGCCTTTGAGAATCTCTGAAGCACATTCGCATACCCTTTCCACGCGTGTAGTATACGGCCGCTTTAGCCTGGCAGGCAGCTGCGCTTTCTCTACTGACCAGAACAGGGCCACGGGATACGCCAGGTAAAGACAGGAGCCATCGGCTCTAATTTGATGCATGGTAGCCTCCAAATCACCCAGCTCAGGCACATGCCCGCTCAAGCGACCGTACGGATCCGGGAGCACAGCAATTCCATCCAGGGGGGTCTTGTCACGTAACTTCACGAAGGGCAGAACGATACTATCATCTTTGTGTATGCCAAACTCTCTGAAAGTGTCCAAAGCTGTGTCAGTTCTCGCCAAGAGCCAATGCTGCTCTTCATTCGTCATTTTTCTGGTCATGTGCTCCCGCTGAAACGCCGAAAAATGATCCATGCATCGCACCTTACTCCACTCCATAAAGTCTGGAAAGAGACAGTTCCCATTCCAGGCCTTCAACTCTGCCAACACACGGCGCATGTCTATCACAATGTCCTGGTTCATTTCGATCATCTCCCCATCCAAAGCAGCCTCATAGATTTTGGCCATCAATCCTGCTGCCACATGGTGCGGGGCCAGCTTTTGTTCGGGAAGCACGTTTATCTGCCCCCACGGCCAATCTACAATTTTCTCACGATTCCACGTTGTAAACTCAATTTCGACATATTGTTGTGTCCCTGCGTCAGCCATCGACCTCGTTCGCTTCTTTGATGCAAGGTCATCACGATCTGAAGATGCTGGTTCTCGGGTTCGGACCCCTGAATGTTTGCGTGGAATCTGCGCCTCAACATCCACCGCCCACTGAGCGAGGATGGGGTGAAATTTTCTCACCTCGGCCTGTCCCAGAAGAAATTGTTCAAGCTTGGCCAAATTGCGAGGACCTGCCAAACTCTGTTGCATGATCTTGGTTCTCAATTCATCGAGCTTTCCTTTACTAGACAGAGGTTCGTTTGAAATCGGACACACCAGTGAAGGGCCAACTTCACCAAACGTACAGAGCAAGCGATGCACCGCACTCCACCTCTTGGTCATACCGTCCTCCTTTAGCGGAACGTGCCGGAACCCCTCCATGTCCTCCGCCTTCGCAGTTGAAAATTCCCTCTCATCGCCATCGTCAAAGCGCACGTGCAAACTCTTCGTAACACGTGCACCCCTTTTGCGTAAATTGATGCGATCGATGCGTCCATCGTACCACACGTTGTCATCATACAAAGCTTGGATACGGTTGCCGACGATCAGATGATCGGGCATCAATTCACCACAGCATTGCTGTGACGCCCCAACGCAGGCTGATTCAAGGCCACCTTTGCGCTTCCGTTTTGAGCTTGATTGGCCGTGGCCGGCGGCGGCGGCGATCTCCAAAGGCTTGTCACCGTTTGACGTGTCGAGATGATTGTCCTCCCTCATACTCTCAGGGTTTGCGGCCCATTCGAGGCCGTCGCCATGTTTTATCCGCAAATCCAACTTAAGAAACTCTAAGAGCTTGTCCAGCTGACCACTCAATTGGTCGATGTTCAGCAGACGAGAAAGCTCAATGTACTTATCATGGTCCTGTTGCCACAGGAGAGCAGAAAGCGTTATCTCCGCTGCAATCTCTCTATCCCGCTCATCTTTTATCGCGTCAACCACCAGATCGGTTGCAACCCCCTCAATCGCCGTCTCGCGGTTGCCTGCCTTCTCACTGCGCTCCTCTGCACATTCCATGTGTGCCGCGAATTTTTGCTTCAGATCTGGCATATGGGCCCAGAATTCGGGCTGTCGAGCCTTCGCAGGGCGCTGTGCATCAGCTTTGCACACACAAGCCTGCCTGTAGAGCCTGAGAAGATCATCCATAGTGACAGGTGAATCCGCTGAATCGGCGGCCGGATCCAACAACATGCCTCCGGCGTGAGTATTGGCTGGCGGAGGTGGAGATGCGGCCATTGGCTCCAAAGACTCCCGGGACGGGGGAATATCCAGAAGAAGCCGTAATTCCAGTAGGACCAGGTCACTGAATCGGAGTACGTCGTGGCTAGTATGGACAGCGCACTTCTGTTGGATAAACCAATCAGAAAGGGTGCGATACCGAGCTTCATCGCCATCAACCCATCCTGCTGGAATCTGAGTGGGCACATAATGTTGCTTATTCGACGGCCATCCAGGATGCCAATTTTGAAGGAAACCTGGGACAGCAAAAACAGATTTGGTTGATGCTTCGCTCCTCATTCGCTGCGCGGCGTAGTCTGCGCGCGCTGCCCAGGATTCGTGAAACAATTCGTAGGGGCCTTTGAGACGTTCCAGCGTATTCCAAAAATCATCGTACAGCGTTTGGTTCGGGTGGATCATACGATGCGAATCCCCTACCAACTGCTTCCCACGGTTGAGCAATCTGACCAGGTCGGACACACTGATTGGAAGTTCTCCATCTCCGCCCCTGCCAATGGCACATTCGCAACTCAGCAAGCGAAGAGTCTGTGCAAGAACGATCAAGACGGCAGCTTACCATCGGCCTGTCCATGCAGTCATTGACGGCGGATCCAACGGCGTGGTGTTGGCGGCTGCGGCGGCTGTGGGTTTGGCGGCGGCGGTTTTTGCGGCCATCTCAGACTTTTTCAGCCTGCAGCTCTGCCGGGTCTGGCTTCTGTTGTTGCCGTTCGCTTCTTGTTCCGGCTCACCTTCAGGGCTGGTTGGATTTGCGTCGGCGGCGGCGGCTGCGGTGGTTTTGGGCTGCTGCGCTGCGTGCTGTCTCAAGTTTTGGAGAGTGCGCATCTCACAGGCTTTGGAAATCCAATACGCGTGCGAAACGGAACCCTGATTTAGTTCGGCCATAAGCGTTGCACGAGAGCTCGCTGCCATCAGCTCTTTGTCGTGCGACGAGGAGACGCTCTGCCGGGTATGATTTCTCACGGTGGCCTGCAACCTGCCGCAGTCAGGGCGAACATTCAGAGGCCAGGAAGGGACCGGGATGCGCTGTGCAGTCTTTCCACCACCACCCGCTTGAAAGTGCACAGATTCACGCACCTCCTTGCGCTATCGGCATCCCGGGAGTCCCCGTCGTCCATGCCAATGTCGCCACCGCCACCTTCACCGCCACCTTCGCTATCGGCATTCCGGGAGTCCCCGTCGTCCATCCCGGGGTCGCCACCGCCACCTTCACTGCCACCTTCGCTTTCGCCGCCGTCGCCGCCGTCCCCCGCTTCCGGCGCCGGCGACGCCGGCGCCGCGCTCCTCATATTCTGCTGCGTGGCATGTGGCGGGGCGGGAAGCACCATGCTCGTCGCCGCGCTGAAGGCCGGCGGCGCCGCCACCGCCGTCGTCGGCGCCGGCGACGCCGGCGCCGCGCTCCTCTTATTCTGCTGCGTGGCAAGTGGCGGAGCGAGAAGCCTCGCCGCCGCCGCCGCCGCCGTCGACGCCGCCGGCGCCGTCGACGCCGGCGACGCCGGCGATGCCGCGCTTCCCGTGCGCGTCGCCGCCCTGATGGCGCCGTCGCCGCGCAATGGCGGCAGTGTTGTCTCGGCGCCGGCGCCGGCGCGCTCCTCTTCGTGTGCGATGAGGCCCAGCAGGTGTGAGCCATCGGCACCTTCGTCACCGTTGGATAACAACCCGTGCTCTGAAAGCCAATCCTCGTCGTCTCCTGCCTCCCAGCCACGGTCTGCACTTGAAGCCGGTCCTCGAGCCGATTGAGCTCGCGTTGCGCTGGCTAGCTCGGGCCTTTCACCTGGGCCGCGTCTTACAGCTCGCGGCGCAGCCGCAGCCACGATTTCTCTCCGAGCATCGCCGTCGCGTTGAGATTTTCGACGGTATATGACAGCGGCAGGTCTTATGGACACCCTCCGGGCCTCATATTCCGCAACAAAAAATCTGCGGGATGCGGCGTTGTCAGATTTGGATGCCCCCCACTCTTCCAACATTCGTTCCTCCGTGATGACGCCGGTCAGACACACTTGGTCCAGGTCGGGTCCATGTACAGGCCACCATCCTGCGCGCCCGTCTTCTTGTTGGCGTGCCCGGCGAATCTCTTCCACAGCGGCAGCAGGCAACTGCCCCGCTTGCAGGGTATGCGCATCTCCTCTGCGGAGCCAGTTGGACAAAATATCCAGCACCTCTTCCCCGTGGTCCAGCCAAAAGGCTTTCAGGGCTCTCTTGAGACCAGCATCCGACCGGCCGATTTTTACATGTGCAGCTGCACATAATTGAAAGAAAAGATCTCGGTCACGCTCCCACCATCGCTCGTGTCCCACGGTTTTCTGCAGCCCGTTCGTACACCGCCACGTATCAAAGGCCGTTCCGAGCTCCATATATCCCATTGCCTTCCCACGATAATGCATCTCACGAAAACAAAAATTCCAATATTCCTCTGGATCGGTTTTGTTGCCTCCACATTGTTTGCCGTACGCAAAGGAAGGTGGCATGGGGGGGCAAACTACTTCTGGAATATTGGCATGGGGAGTCGCAGTCCATGCAGCTGCCGGAACTGCTTGTGGAATATTGGCATGGGGAGTCGCAGTCCATGCAGCTGCCGCCGGTATTCGTTTCTGGTACAGTTGTCGGCCCCAATGTTGACAACCCGCCTCAGCTGCTGGTGGAAAGGTCGATTGTGTTTGGCCCGGCCGACCATTCGAGCTTGATGGAGGAGGATGCGCAACATCGTCCATTTGATGCAATGCTGACCCGAACCCCGGATTTTGTGGCAAAGGATCCATTGTTTGCAGATATTCTAGTTGAGCTTCTAATGCGTCGGCTCTAATGTTTGCGGGTGCGGTTGCGAGCGACGCATCCAGAGAGCACGCAGACATCACTCCGCCTGGAAACAAGGAGGGGAATGCCGTGCATACTCTTGTAGCCACAGGCCTGCAATTTTTCAACGCTGTCAAATATCTTCGCAAAGCAGAAGTCTCGGATTCAGTGCTGGGATCGGGCCGATCAGCGTCCATCTGGGCAGTCCGCGCAGAGCTACAGGGCTCGATTAA
>Ga0208498_1000408_pt1 | contig 17245 bp, 27 predicted proteins | sample CryBogCBE12Aug09_FD_185502 | JGI IMG/M metagenome (GOLD analysis project Ga0208498, IMG submission 185502) | Freshwater microbial communities from Crystal Bog, Wisconsin, USA - CBE12Aug09 (SPAdes) (version 2) | ecosystem: Environmental > Aquatic > Freshwater > Lake | place: Crystal Bog... | reverse complement strand
TTACTTTACACTAATACTATGTATGCTGTCAAGCCTAAAAGAACGCCATTCACCGATATCAGTAACAAAAACTGCCAATGACTTGTCGCTAACCTTGCGTTCCTTCTTCTCTTCACCTTCTGTGACAACTTGGGGTGGTAACAGTTCAGGATTAAGAGTGCAAGGCATTGTGCGTAGGTCACCATTGACCTTAGTAAAGGTTACTTCGCATACGCCCTCACGCAACATACTACGCAGCATATCAATGCTTGGTTGAACATCCGCATTAAACTCGATATATGTTGGCATTTATACTCTTTCAAAAAATGGTGGGCAGTGAGGGACTCAAACCCCCGATCAAATTCTTATGAGGAACCGGCTTTAGTCGCTAAGCTAACCGCCCATGATTATAATTTATACTGTTTTATTTAATCTGTCAAGAAAAAGCTTCTTTAACGCTTTTTCAAATTGATCCGCATTTCTATCAACACGAGCCAAGAACAATTCATAGACGAGTGGATCATGACTTGGTGGTAGAAAAACAAGATTACGTGATTTCATCTCTTCAATGAGTTCATCGTCATCAAACTCACCAATATCATATTCTACTTCTGCGTAATGTGTTCGTACCATGTTCTTTTCCTGAACTGTTATTATATTATCAATATACAGCAAATTAGAAAATTGTCAAGTATTTTTTATGCTTCTAAGTAATATTATGTTTGAAAAATTATATGATACAAAATTACTTCGTGCTGCTAGCAGCGTCAATGATAACGTATATAAAAATTACTTGATTGAAAATAATTTCATAAATCGTATATTCAGTGGTGAAATGCCAATAGATTCACAAGATGCATTTTTAAGCTATTACCCACAGTGGATTGCAAGCAGTAAGTTAAATCGATTTATTGGTTTAGAAAAATTTCCACATCGTTATATAAGCTGCGGCGTCACACAAAGCATAGATGATTGGCATCTTTGGTGCAAGCGCAATTCACTATCATGCAAAATGTTTCTTGGCGAGTATCCTTATAGTCATGATGTAATAAGCGCAAATTATAGAAATTGGCTTGAGATAGATGAGTTGTCACATGGTGATGCTGTTTTAGTAAGTTGTCCGTTTAGTGCAACAGGCGATATACATCCACTGTGGGGTGAATTGATGGATGTATGTGACCACTTAAACATACCTGTATTTGTAGATTGCGCCTTCTTTGGTGCATGCTATGATATCACTGTAAATCTTAATCGCCCATGCATAAACACTGTAAGTTTTAGCCCTACAAAAAGCCTATGCTGCGATGATTGGCGCAGCGGTATTTGTTTTACTCGTCGTGATAGCAGTGAGTGTAGTTTAGGTATCACTACACATTGGCATCATAACCTAACACTCAATACCACACTATGCTACTTGTTAATGCAGCAATTTTCACCTGATTATATGCCACAAAAATGGATGGCAGCACAAGAAAAAACTTGCAAACAACTAGGTTTGCAAGTTTCAAAGACAGTTCATCTTGGGATAGGTGACGAAGGGTGGAATTATTTTTCACGTGACGGTTTATACAACCGAGTTAATATCCGTGAATTACTTTTTCAGTGATTGCTTGAACATCGTATATAAACCAAGTTCGCGCCCAAAGGCTTCGATCTCCCAAGGACAATCCCAGTAGTTAATATCTTCTGGATAATATTCGCCACCAAAACGATACATGCGCTTGCGGTCATTGAAGCCAAATTTATCTTGGCAATGCTGTTTGACATGCACCATCTCATGAGCGAGCGCCATCAATACCGCTCGCTCGCCCATGTCAGCATCAACAGTGATAGTAAATTGCTTACCATCATCATTGCAGCAATCGGCTTGGTTGCCCTGATTTTTAAGATAACCTTTTTCAAAGTCAAGATAGACATCAACCTTCGAATGGTTCTTCATAAGATAATCGGCATAAAACCTCATAGCTGCCTTGACAGTCTTGGTTGAAACCTTAGATGGTTTGCCAGAAATCGTGAGAAACATGCGAAATCTCCATTGCTTATATTCTCAATATAACATGGATTTAGGGTTTGTCAAGCATTATTATCTCGTCAAACCCCTCAGAAAGTTGAGGCATTTCAAGGGTTTGGATCATGCTATCCATAACATTCTTGGGGATGCTCTTGCCCACACGAGAGTCAAGACGGCGTTGCAATTCGGACTCATCTGGCGTAGGAAAGAATACACAAACCTTAATCCATTCCTTTGGTAACCGCCCCAACTTGATCTTACGACCCTTGGCGGTGGTGTTGGTCTGGTCCCAGATAAGCGTCTTATCCAGATTAATAGCCATCTGTACTTGGGCATCACAGAACTTCTGTGCATAACCAATTGCACGGCTAAACATCTCGTTATAGGTCTTGCCAGCCTTCGCCGCTACCGTGTCAATATAAGCATCGCTAGACGCAATGATAGCATCTTCAAATCCTTGGTTCGTAATCCACGTAGACTTGCCCGCACCTGGTACGCCTACTAACATATAACACTTTGTCATATTAAACCCCTAAACTCTTCAAATCGCTTGCCGTTGGCATCTCATCGCCAAATCTCATATAATAGAATACCATATCCTGCTCATCTGTCAAGAGCAAATATACACCATCATTATTTGCCCAATAAGCATATTGTCCCACCATATTTTCCTGCAACCATTTTTCAAGTGGTCTGGCATATTTTTTGAATAATCTGTCATATATTTCATTGGAATCTTTGCAATTTTTTAATTCACTTGTAAACCAAGTTTCATAAAGAGTTTGCCACTTCATACACATTGGGCCATGATAACCGCCATTGCAGCAAAGATTGCGTGATGTATTTCCTCGTGAAGGCGAAATTTTCTTGGCGACATCACGAGCAAAATGCGATATTACCTTGCGCCGCCCCCAATTTCGCCAAGCAATTACGCCCCATAATCCAAGTATGACTAAGGCATAGAATGAGTAAATGATGGCGCTTAGCATACCATTATTCCTTATTCATAGCCCTGTCATATCCTTTGCGAATTTTGGCAATAGTTTCGCCAACATCCTCTGGACACCAAGTAATCCAAATCCACGCCATTAGTGCAATAAATCCTAGCATTAGAAATCTCCTGGTGCTACTTGCAAAACTCTAACTCCCTGTGCTCTTATCGCTTCGCATACCTGATTACGGTCATCAAACCACAGCCAAGGATCGCCATAGTCACTGCGAATTTGGTCAAGCAATTCTACCTTGACAATGCTATCCTTGCGATAATCCTTTTCCGCTCGCATGTAGAGCCGCTTGTATGGAACGGTATGCGTTGCCAACCACTTTTCAGTTACCGCACGGGTTTCCTCGCCACGTCCGCTGCAAAAGATGATGATGTCGCCCCGTGAATGAAATACATCCAACAGCAATGAGATGTCTGCATGTACTGTATCATTAGCCATGCCAGCGTTCCAAGCAGCCCAGTTCTTTGGCTTGCTTGCAACCCAATGCTTACGATGTTCAGTGTTGGCAAGGGTGCCATCAATGTCGAAAACGATAATCTTGTTCATTTCAACCATTCCTTGTGATAGCCAATAAGGGTCTTAATCACGTCTTGACTAAGTTCGCCGTTGGATAGGAGACCAGCCATATACGAGTCATAGACAAGGTTTTTCTTGTCACAATACAGCGATACAATAAAACGAAGTTTGTCCATGTCAAATTCTCCTTATAACCAAATATAACACGATTTTAGGGGTTGTCAAGGAGTTTATTCAAAGAGTGTATCTGCAGGATCGTTGCTAATAGTACCACTACGCAACTTTTCCAAGACTCCAACCTCATGCTTGGCATCTGGAACTGTCTTCATAGTTTCAGGAATTTGTGTGGTTAGTTGGAAATCCAATGGACCTACAACATTTGGAGTAGTGCCACTAATTCTTGCGTTTGCAATATTATAATAGTCGGTATCTTGCTCAATGCCAATAAAGTTACGACCTGTCATGACAGCACTTACGCCACAGCTTCCGCTGCCCATTGTAAAATCCATAACAGTATCGCCGCCATTTGAGTAGGTCATAAGCAACCAGTTTAAGATATTGGTTGGCTTCTGCGTTGGATGCACGGTTTGTTGTGCGCTAAAATTACGGCTAGCATGTAGAATACTTTTAGGATAGCGTGTGCCGCTGTTCTCGCTGCCTAACAATGGTTTCTTTGCAAACCCATAGCCATGATTGTTAATACCGCTGCCATAACCTTTTTCTTGGTCTTTAGCTACACGCTTATAAGCACCACCGCTTTCCATGATTGGGTTATAGGTAGCGCCGCTTTCACGACTAAAAATCATAATATTTTCATGCACTTTTTGCGGACGAATCTTTGCTAAACCAGGACTGCCACACTTGTTCTTATTCCAAATCAATTCATAACGAAACCAATCAATCTTGCTGGTAATCATTAAACTTGTAAATGGTTGCGAGCCAAAGATAATAATGTTGCCAGTAGGCTTTACAATACGTTCAAGTGCAACCCACATATCACTAAAGTTTAACACATTGTCCCACTTGATACTTGTAGTACCATATGGCGGATCAACGCATACCATATCAACACTGGCATCAGGCAGACTTGCAAAAACATCAAAGCAGTTGGCGTTGTGCAGCGTAACACTCATTCAAATATTCTCCTGACGATACTTTATACCATTGAGCATGCCTTCGCAATATTTTTCCCAACAGTACAATACGCCATCAACAATAACATTGCGCCATGCGTCATCAAACGTATAGGATGATAATTCATTGGCATGTTCTTTCTGCCAATTAATCTGCAGATTGTTTGTAGGATTGCGACCCCAAAATTGAATTTGTTTTACGCCACGAATGATAACATGACTCATATCATTTTTATCAAGGCTTAAGAACCAATAGTCACGATTGATGTTAGCACGGTGTTTGGTGATAAGTTCAAACCATTTGTTATTACCGATGCTGCGAGGCATTTTTTCAATAGGCAAATCAGTAAATGCCCACAGGAACCCTAGCTTTGAAAAGGCATTATCATTAGAACCACGGCTCGTTTTAATATTAACATAGTGGTCGGTGCCATGCTCATCTGTCACAATCATATCGCCAAATGCACGTAGCGCAACTGGACGAACTTTGCCGTCAAATTGTGGCTGAGCCATTAACCATTCAATAACATTATTTTCATCTTTCTTGCTATTAACACGACCTTCATCGTCTTCCGTAACGGCAATAAGATTTGCGCCACGTAGGGCAGTGACGATATCGTTAAGAATTTGTGGAGCCTGCGGATTCATTGTTTTATCCTCTGGTAAGCATCATTTAACCTAATATAACACAAAAAATGGTGATGTCAAGTGTTATTTTTCGCTTGACAACCTCTTAAAATATGCTATATTAAGTTATAAGCAATGGAGAAAACGATGCGTATGACTTTTGGTGACGTAGCCGATCTATCCGTAATACTTTTCACACTATACCTAATTGGTAGCGGTAAGGTGTGGGATGCAATTGTCTATCTTAACCACTTCTTTTAATCGGAGCAAATACTATGAGTAACCAACGTGCAGGCAAGACCCACAGTGCAGCCCTCGTCGATAGCGACAAGGTTTCCCTTACGTCGCTTATTAAGTTTCTAAAAGAAGCTAAGAACGATTTGGAAAAGTACGGCGACCAAGATGCTGCTATTCGCTTTGAAATCCTTGCAGACTATCTGGTAGAAGACTATCGTGGTGGCGGTTTCAAATATCAATCAAAAATGATTGGGCTATAATACTGCTCAATAAATATTCGCATGAAAATAATGGTGTGCGGCGATAGCTTTTGCAGTGACAAAGCCAACAAACCAAACAGTTGGGTCGCACACCTGTCATCATTGTTAAATGCTACAGTAGATAGCTATGGCAAGGCAGGATGCAGTAACTATTATATCCTTGACCAATATAAAAATAATAATTACCAAGATTATGACATTGCAATAATAATCAAAACAGATAATGCCAGAGTTCCATACGTAAAGGATATGCCTGGTAAGAGTTGGATATATGATATTGAAGATATAAAAAAAAATAATATCACAATAAAAAACATACCAGATGATTATCTTCAAAATTTAAAATCGCACATTAAATATTTTCATAGTTTTAAACTTAATGAAGATGTCAGTGATTATAGTTTTTTAAAAATTGCTAATTTAAAACCTGACCAACAAAAAATAATTTGGATAGCAGCTATGGGAAGTTTTGATGACTTGCCGATATTTTATAAAAATATTACGCATAATTCAATTATGATTTCAGGTTCCTTAGTAGATATAACCAATGATGAAATGAAATTTACTGGTTATAAAACTCAGCTTGATTTTAGTAAAAATAATAGTGATGAATATAGCAAAAAATTAAATCATATGTCGTTTGAAAATAATTATAATTTGGCAGTATTTTTAAAAAATGTTATACTTGATGAAAATGCAAATACTGACTTAACAAAACATAATTGGACATTGAATTGAATTATTGCAAATCTTTACGACGTTGCCTATGCTGTGGCAATCATAACCTTAAACTTACGCTAGACTTAGGTTCTCAACCTCTTGCCAATAGTTTTAAGGCAACGGCTGCGGAGCCTGAGAACACTTATCCACTTGCGGTTAATTATTGCGGCGATTGTTCGCACCTACAACTTACCCATGCTGTTGATCCTAATATCATATTCAAGAATTATCTTTATGTCAGTGGTACATCGCTTACCATGCAGAATTATTTTGCATGGTTTGCAGATTATGTCATGGAATATTTTCCAGATGTTAAGCCTCGCAGAGTGCTAGAAATTGGCTGTAATGATGGCACTCAGTTAAACTATTTTAAGAAGCATGGGTTAGAAACCATTGGCATTGATCCTGCCGAAAACATCTATCCAATCTCTTCCAAGAACCATAAAATTATCTGTGATTTCTTGACACCAGAAGCCTTACTTAAGGTAGGCAAAACACCTGATATCATTTACGCACAAAATGTATTTGCACACCAAGATGATCCAGAAACTTTTCTGAAACTGTGTCGCAATATTATGAATGCTAATACGCTGTTGTTTATTCAAAACTCTCAGAGTGATATGATACAGAACAATGAATTTGATACAATTTATCATGAGCATCGTAATTTCTTTAGTGTGAAGAGTTTATATACGCTTGCTAATAGTGTTGGTCTAAACATGATTGATGTGTTCAAGGGAACTATTCATGGTGGTAGCAATATATTTGTGTTTTCAACAGATCAACGCAGTCCTGCTCGCATATCCTCATATCTTGATTGGGAGCGTATTCAAGGACTTCATGATTATGCAACTTATGAGGCATGGGCAGAAGGTGCCAAGCGCACTGTCAATGACCTTTCAATGGTTCTAGATGGACAGCGTAAGGCTCACCAGCGGCTTATCGTAGGCTATGGAGCACCTGCAAAGGGCAATACTCTGCTTAACTTTGGCAATATCAATATGGATTTTATTATTGATGATAACCCACTTAAGCAAGGCAAATTTACGCCTGGTATGAGCATACCTGTTGTTACGATTGATGAACTTAAAAAGTACCCTGATCGTGAAATTTGCTTTGTGCCGTTAGCATGGAACTTCTTTGACGAGATTGTAGGACGCATTAAGAAGGTTCGTAATTTCAAAGGCGATGTGTTCATCAAGTATTTCCCAGAGATAGTAATCTCCTAAATAATTGTAGGAGATTACACCATGAACAACGATATCAGATATACAATGTTAGTCCTTGAAGGACTTGAAATCAACCATCGCATGGATAGCGATGTACGTGATATGATTCGTGGTCTTATGGTTGAAAGCGAACAACTTGATGAAGGTATATTAGATACTATCAAGGAAAAGGCAAGTGCATTTGCTGATAAAGTAAAAGATAGTGCCAAGAACATTCTGCCAAGTATTACACAAAAATTTGATAATGTTTTGGCACAAGTTCGTGCCAAACAAGGTGATGAAGCTGCAGAAGCTATTGAAAGCGAAATGGCAAAAAAAGGTGGCAGTAATTGGAAAACCAATAGTGTTAAGATTGCAGCAGCACTTGCAGTTGCTAGTAGCCTAGCACAGGCATCACCTGCACAAGCACGTGATATGTATATGCGCATGTCACCATTTCAAGCACAACAAATGCAAATGCAAAACCAAGCAAATTTTGCACGTCAGCAAGCAATGATGTGGAATCAAGGACGCGAACGTCATCGTGAAATGCCACGTGGTTATTATCAAGGTAATCAAGGTGGCGGTAACGATGCAGCAGCACTTGCTATTGGCGTTATGATTGGCGCAGCACTTGGCGCAGCTTTAAGTCAGCCACACAACTAATAAAATAAATACCCTATGCGCAGTAGAGAATTTATCACAGAGTCAAGATTACTATTAGAAGGTGGCAACATGTTTAGTGATGCTACTGACTTTGACCAAAAATTTGCTCCAAATATTATTAAAGTAGTAAATGATGCCTTATCTAAGACTGGCATTAAAGTTCGTCCTATTGGCAGTGGTGCCAATCCTACACCTGGCGCAAGAAGTGGCGACTTTGATGTTATGGCAGACGAAGATGATGTTAAAACAGTGTTTAAAAGCCCTGATGGAAAAACTGCTCGCAAAGCCTTAAACGATTATCTACGTGGATTAGGATTTGATACTGCACAAAGTGGTATCAATGTTCATATTCTTGTTCCGCTTCCAGATGGTACAAAAGCACAAACTGACATTATGGTTACGCCACATGCTGAAACTATCTCTAAGTTTCATGTACATAACGTGCCACAGGGAAGCCCATACAAGGGTAAGAATAAGATTATCCTTATGAGCATACTAGCCAAACAAAAAGGTATGCTATGGAGTCCATGGCAAGGCTTGTTTAAACGTGATGAGAGTGGCAAGAAAGGTGAGTTTATCTCTAATGACATTGACACCGTTGCCAAGACACTACTAGGCAATCAAGCAAGTGGTAAAAATTTAGGAAGTGTTGAAGGTATTCTTGGTGCGTTACCAAAAGATCAAGCAGCACAATTACTTTCTACTGCAAAAGCAGATCAAGCATGGGAAGAAAAAATTTAATTTATTATTCTTGTGCTGTATAAATTAATTCTTCGATCTTACGACCAAATTTAGGATAAAGAGTAATACGAGTATGGGGCAATCCAGCATCGTTACGATCACCAGTATAACGAGCAATTAATACAGGCTCGTAATCTCCATCAACAGTAGAACCATTTGGCCATTCTTTTAATGCTACTAAATTCCACTCATCGCCATCAGGCAACAGTTGAAGCGGTCCTTGTAAAACTGTAGTGACATTGTTTATTCCGTGTATATAATTATTGCCACTATAATCCATTCCATAAACTGCTTTCATTTTTAATTGTTCATTATGTACATCACGATAAACTGCAGTTGTGCCTTTAGGAACGCCGCCAGGAAATTTTTTACGTAAGGTTTCAACAAAACTAACGACTTCAGGATTATCTAAAAATTTACTAATACCACTCCACTGACCAAATTTCTTTGGTGTTGCTGGTGTACCTGCTTTATGGCTAATCCAAGCAACAGTGTTGTTATTTTCGTCTAATATTTCAAAATCACTTTTTGGATTGTTAGCTGTATTTTTAACGGTAGCAGCATTAACTAATTGATGTCCGACCCACAATTTTATAAATGGTTTGTCTTGTTTTGCAATCTCAAGTTGTGTTTGTAAAGAACCCATTGCGACACGTTCTTGTGAAAGACGCCTTCCACTTTCTTCACCACCAAATTCAGCAGTCTTAATTATATTATTATTGGAAATTGTTTGATCACTATCTTTAACTTTAATCTGGATTGAAGAAGAAGTTAAATTCTTTAACCAAGCATCAACTTTCATAATTTCTGCGGGATCAAATACTACATCTTTAATTGACCCATCTTTTACTTTTACTTTAAAAGGTTGCTGATGTTGAATTTTATATAAGAAAAGTGGGATTCTATCTCTTCTAGAATCCCCTTCATAATTTTTTAATGCGCTGTGTGATAACGCAGCCATTTCATCTAACTTTCTGTCAATAAATTCTCTTGCTCGCATGATCTAATATTTATTATTATGAGAGCAAGAGAAATTTTCAGGCATCACGTGAAATATAGTGATGACGAATCTTCTGTGGCTTGAAATATTTTTCCACAGTAGAGAACACAAGTTCATTCTCAAATGGCTTGCATGAGAATACGTCAATATAGAAATTGCCGTCATTATCACAGAAGTGACCAGTAATATTTGAAGTCTCAATCATCTGACAAAGACTATAACCAGCCTTATCAGCAGCATGAGTTGCGAAACGCTCAATCCAAGGTTCGCCAAATGCTGTCATGTCAATAACAACAACTAGTTCCTTGATAAAGTTATAGATATTTTCCTTTGATCCGATAAGTTCCTTATCGCCAGCGGTGCAGTCTAGTAGTAGGTGGTAGCCCCAAGTCTTGCTCATGACAGTCTCCTTTGTTGATAGCAGGTTGAAGAATTATTTATATAATACTATAATTGCAGCTAATTGTCAAAAGTTTTTTTGTATAAACGGTAAATTAAATTCACTGTGTTTAAGTATCTCTAATAACTTTATATGATTGGGATGAGAATGCTTAAAGATATTCAAGTTATTCCATTGGTCATCACTCATATGTGGCCAACGATTTACTTTACTAAAATATACTTTATGTATTTTATATCGTTCTGCAAATGTTATAAAATTTAACATGTCATGATAGTTGTTATTGCTGACAGTAAAATTATAATTAATTTCGATATTATTATATTTGGCAAAAAATTGCAACCAATTTAAACTTTTGATTAAATCTTTCCATGAACCATTGATCCTAACTTGTGAATATAGTTCTTCATTGCTAGCATCAATGCTTACATAAATTTCTCTAGTTTTCTTTAGTATGTTAGAAATTTTATTGTTATTTTTATAAATCAATGTGCCATTTGTTTGAAGGATAAAATCAATATCTAGCTTACTTTTTTCCAACAACCAATCTACTAGTAATTTACTACTTAAAAATTCACCATTGCCGACGCAATGTATTGTTTTTATAGTTTGAGGATTAAAAAAATAATCATCAATTTTATCTAAAATACGAATTAATCTTTCTTGATGCGGTTTATTATTTTTATTTAAAATTATACCGCTGCGACATGTTGGGCAAGAGAGATTGCAACTATTATCGATATTTAAATGTAAAAATTTAATATGGCCGTCTTCCAACAATTCTTTAGGTACAAAAAAAGAATTTGCATTTTTATATTCAGCTTGTAATAACGGACATTTTGTTCCTAAACAATACATATGACTACGGTCTATTATGCTGTTTTTTACAGGATTATTATCAAGCGTTTCTAAAAAACTATTTTTATCAGAGAAATCTAATATATTTCCTATGCTTTTTGGCAACCAATCACTACAACTGCATGAATAAATGTCACCATTGTAGTCAATGCTAACAGTATCGAAAGGAACACTACAATGTGCAGTTAGCCAACTTGACTTGTCTTTTTTTAACAAGTCAAGTGTTTCTTGTTTTGAAAACATATTTTACTTATTAGGATATACGCCTAACTTATGAAAACATTCAGTTAAGCGTTGTATCTGTGATAAGCAATCCCATAGGGCATGGTGTTTGTTATTTTGTGGAATAAAATGGTCAGGAACCAATTTATAAATTGTGCGAGCATCTAACACTTGCCAGAAATGCCAAGCATGATTATAACCTAATTGACGGTTACAACTTTCAAGGATACCAAAATCAAATTGAACGCCATTTGCCCAATAACGGTCAGCACCTGCTGCCCAAGTATTAAGTTCTTTCATTGCTTGTGCAAGTGGCAAACGATTGTCATCAGCAAATGCTTCTGCCTTTGCTTCTTGTGGTTGTTTAGCCCACCATTGAACTGTATCTTCATTGATTTCACGTTTCTGTGATTCAACATCTACTCTGCAGTAGAAAAAGTCCAGTGTGGTGGGGTCTGCTACGGTGGCATACTTGCCCATGCGGTCAAAGGCAATGCCAGCGATGGTTAAAACTGTGGCGTCAGGTGTGTTGCCTAACGTCTCGATATCGATCATTACATCTCTGTGTTTCATCATATTATCAATATAACACAAAAATATATAATGTCAAGTAATTAATTTACTCAAGTCAATGCGATCATAAGGTCTGCTATGAAATAACCGTTGGTTATGTAATAACAAATCTAAGTTATCATTCCAATGCTGTTTCCATGTTTCTACACTAAGTGAAAGCAAACGTCGTGCTTCTTCGCTATATGCAGCAAATCTACTATCGTTATCTACGATATTGTCATATTCATAGTTAATAAAATTAGGCAATTTAAAGCCAAGTGAAGTTAGTCGTTTTAAGAAACCACTATTACTAAATGGCAAGATAAAATGCCCTTTTATAAGTGGCACATAAGTTTTTTTAGTAATAATAGTGCTGTTACCATATTCAATTGTTTCACCATATATGCTTATAAATGTATCACCATAATACGCATTATGTACAGGAGCAAAATATATTCTTTTATCATCGACATCACTTGTTTGTTTTACTAATTCATTTACATCATTTATTAATGGATATTCATAATGTGGATAAAGAATACGTTTTGGTGTGCCATGTAAATTGCCAATGTAACCGAGACTTTCGTATTGGTCAAGCAGTTCAACAATTTGCGGACGATATCTAATTTTTCTAAAATCTTTATTGGCATATGTTTTATTTGGCGCAACAAATATTTTATTCTTATTGTCGGCATTTGCAAGCTGTGGCAATATATAACTAAATTCACCGTTGTGTTGCCATATATGCGACTGTATGCTAAATGGATACTGACTAAAATATGCCTTGACTAAATTGAATAAGAAATCTATAAAGATAATATTAGAGTTGTCTATAGTAGTATCATATGCATTTGTTATAATAATACCATTGTTTTTTTCTAACCAATCTAAGTCATCTGATAATTGATTTTCAAAACCATGAAATATATCTAGTGCAAGTATTTTTGTGTTTTTATCTAATGTTAATAAAATCTTAGCATTTTTTTCTGCAATCTTATGCGGTTCGTTAAAACGTTGTACAAAGAAATCTATAGATTGATTATCAAGTTTTTTAATAATTTCAAATGGTGAATTATTAATTTCTAAAAAAGTTAATACGTGATGATCAATAAACGGTGAAAATAATTTAACAGTCATGTTATTATAATTTATTAAAAATAGCACCATGTTAATATATTTTTATGCGTACGGAATAAATAATATTGTCAGTTAATGTTTTGGAGTATTAACCTAATGTCTTCTCAAGAGTGGCAGTGCATAAAGAACCATATTCCTAACTTTATAGTATGGCCAGAAGTTTGGATGGGTTGCCTTTTTGGTTCAGTTGGCGGTGTATTACTTCTTGAAACAATATTAAAGATGATTGTTCGATAAATTGGAATTCAAATGGATTTCTTAAAATTAGTTGGTGAAGTTGGATTCCCTATTGCAGCCGCCTGTGCAGGCGGTTATTTTGTTTTTTTAACCCTAAAATTTATTCTTGCTGGCGTTACAAGTTCGGTGAATGGTATCAAAGGTATCATTATGGCGCTTGATAACCGTGTAAAGACGATGAACCATGATGTTATTAGAATTGATACTCTCATGAGTAATGCACTTGGTGTGCGTCCCGATCTTGATCGTATTGCTCGTGCTGATGGTAAAAATGACGCAAGGAGAGACTAAATGGTAGAAAATTTCGTATTAGCAAGTTTGTTTATTCAACTATTAATCATTGCTTATGTAGGCAAGGATTATCTAAATAATAGTGTGGGATAATAACAAAGGAAAAGAAAATGAAGAAAATTATTTTAGTAGCAACAATGTTAGCATTCTCAAGTACAGCTTTTGCAGCAACTGCACCAGCAACTAAGGCACCAAAGGCTAAAGTTGTGCATAGTGCTTGTGATCCTGTGAAGAACCCAACTGCTTGCAAGAGCACAGTTCATCACAAGGCACCAAAGAAGAAAAAGAAATAATTAATTATTTGTTAAGTATTTGGTGGTAAAGTAATGAAGTGGAAAATGTACAGTATCCTTATCGTGTTGAAGAACACCATCGTGTAAACGGTGATCGGTATTATACTGTACACTTCCATGGAAAATTAATAATAATACTGCGAAATAAAAAAATAGCAGACGAATATATAGAATTAAACAAGAAGCATAAAGAGAAATAATGGAAGTGGGTATAGCGGACGCAATCAACAAATATGGTTTTCCTATTATAGCAGCCACTGGAATTGGTTATATGATTTATTATGTTTGGACTTGGGCTACAACAGAAGTAAAGCCTGTGCTAAGCGAAGCTAATACCGTGTTGATTGGTCTCATTGATCGTATTCGTATGTTAGATAACGATTTGATTCGTCTTAATCAAAAGTTAAACATCGTGCTTATGTTGCGTGGTAAAGAGATTGAAAGCCAACGACATCTTGATGATGCCGTTGCAGACGTTGCTGCAAAGGCAAAAGAAGAAGAAGTACAACGCACTCTTAAGCGTTCAAGCAAGAAGATACCAAGCGACGGTTAATTACTTGGAATTGGTACGATATACTTGGTCCCAACCAGAACCTGGTGGATTTGCTGCCATCTCTGTACAGCGTTCAATCCACATATCATAATAGCCATCCATTTGCCCGTTAAACTCACCTTTAAGTTTTTTACAAATGTCAATCGCACTTGTAAATCTTTGAGCACGATAATAATCCATCATATCTTTATGATTAGTTTTAGCTGCAAGATACGCAATTCTATCACCACGTTGCTCTAAAACCGTATGAATATTAACGCCTTCTTTCTTGCCCTTAACTGCAATGCAATCTAGCGGAAGTGTAAAGTATTCATCTTTTACATATTCATTGGTCTTATCACCAATAACCGTAGCAACATGATATGGTTTGCTTTGTCCTTCTAAGCGTGAGGCAAGATTGACACCATCTCCGAGACAAGTATAATCAAACCGTTGACTACTGCCCATGTTACCAACAACGACAGTAGCAGTGTTGATGCCAAGTCCCATTCCAAAAGGTGGAACTCCTTCTTCGGCAACTTCTTTATTGAATTCATCTAAACTTCCTAACATTTGTAGTGCTGTCTTTACAGCGTTTTTAGCATGGTCTGCATCATCAAGTGGTGCATTCCAAAATGCCATTTGAGCATCACCGATATACTTGTCAAGAGTGCCTTCGTTTTCTAATATCTTTGCCGTCATCGCTGTCATATAGCGATTCATTATTTTGGTAAGACCTTGAACATCACTACCATAATGCTCAGAAATAGAAGTAAAGCCCCTAACATCGGTAAACATAATTGACAACTCACGTGACTCTCCACCTAATGCTAATAGTTCTGGATTCTTTTGTAATTTTTCTACCATCGCTGGTGAAAGATAAGTTCCAAATTGTTTCTTAATTTGTTGCTTTTGTAAAAACTCACTTACAAATTTTACACCGTATGCATGTAGTGCCACTAAAACAATAATAACAGTAAATGCTGTAGCGTCAAACAAATAAAGGTTGCTGCTAAATTCGTATATGCTGCCGCCAATACCAGCCCCAACAAGTAACACAATACTACATAATCCGACATAGACCCACCTTGATAAAAATAATAACAATAAACTACCTAAAATAATAGCAGCAAGTTCTGCGCCTTCTGCATAATCTGGTCGTGAAATATTCACTTTATTAGCAAGAGTTGCAATAATTTTCGCTTGAATATCTTGTGGATACACAGCACCAATAGCAGTTGGCACAGGATTAGCAATACCAGCGGCGCTTGTGCCTACGATTACAACAGCACCATCAAAGTTTTGGGGCATATTCATAAGACTTGCACTATGATGTTGCTGACTTAAATCAATCCATACACGACCAAGTTGGTCAGTGGTGAATATAGACTTGCCCATGCCCATCTTATCAATGCCGATTTCACTTAACTTAACCTTGAAGTTTTTTTCATTTGTTAAGACACGTAGCGTTTCAATACCGATAGTAGGATAAAGTTTGCCACCACTGCCAACGAGCAGTGGAATACGACGATTCACACCATCTATTTCAGGATATACATTTGTAGTACCGACACCGATAGCGGCGTTTTCTAGTTCTGGAATGTTGGCGATTACCCCAGGATAATTGTAAATCCTATCTATAAAATTGCTATTGACAATGGCGGCACCATTAGGACGAGGAGTATTTTTATTGACTGTACTTGGAATGTTTGAAAGAATGGTGGGGTGTTGTTTAAGAGTATCTGCTAGCACAGCATCACCGCCTTGACGGTCCGCCTCTGGCATCAACACGGTCCATACAACTAGACTTGCTCCACGAGCATAGATATCTTTAATAATATCCGCATATACAGTTCTGCTAAACGGCCACTGACCATACTTGTCAAGTGCTGCTTCATCAATATTAACTGTATAAATTGGGTTATCAGTAGGAGCCTTGTTGGTGATTAACGTGTCAAAGTATCGTAACTTTATACTTTCAACAAAGGTGGGTGATGAAATCTTAATGGCAACTAAAATTGCCAACGTGATGAGCGCAGTCCATGGAGATAGCAGAATTTTTTTCATGATGATATTTAGATTTAGGAAATCTTGAAGGAGATATATTCAACAATAGCGGTGGCAATATCTACGCCGCAATACTTCTCAAACCCTTCAAAACCAGGTGCGCTATTTGCTTCGCATACCTTGTAACCGTCATCGTCAAACAGCAAGTCAATACCAGCCACATCTAAACCAAGACACTTAGCTGTTTCACGGCATAGCAAGTCCATCTCTGGCGTAACTTCAAATGGTTCGCCACTGCCGCCGCCTGTGATGTTGGCACGGAAATCACCTTCTGGACCAATGCGTTTCATAGCACCAATGGTCTTGCCACCAATTACCCATACACGAAGGTCAGTGCCTGCTGCAGCATTAACGAACTCTTGCACAATCATTGTCTTCTTAACGCCAAGATTATCAACCAAGTCCATTAGATTTTCAAATAGTTCTTTGGTTTGGCAAAGATGAACGCCCTTGCCATGCGAACCTTGCAGCACCTTAACAACACATGGAAATCCTATTTCTTGTTCAACCACTTTGCTCGAAACAGGAAACTTAACTAACATTGTCTTTGGTGT
>Ga0208498_1000404_pt1 | contig 17385 bp, 13 predicted proteins | sample CryBogCBE12Aug09_FD_185502 | JGI IMG/M metagenome (GOLD analysis project Ga0208498, IMG submission 185502) | Freshwater microbial communities from Crystal Bog, Wisconsin, USA - CBE12Aug09 (SPAdes) (version 2) | ecosystem: Environmental > Aquatic > Freshwater > Lake | place: Crystal Bog... | reverse complement strand
AAGATTGAGAAAGAGATCGGCGCAAAAAATGTGGCAGCGATTTTGATCGAGCCTATTTTGGGTGAAGGTGGATTCATAGTTCCACCGAAGGGATTCCTCCCAGGACTTCAGAAATATTCACAAGATAATGGCATCCTCTTTATTGCCGATGAAGTGCAAGCTGGTTTTGCTCGTACCGGACATCTCTTCGCAAGTGAAGATGAGGGAGTCGTCCCAGATCTCATCACAACGGCAAAGGGAATTGGCGGAGGTCTTCCATTAGCGGCGGTCACAGGACGCGCTGATGTGATGGATTCGAGCCACGTTGCCGGACTCGGCGGAACGTACGGTGGAAATCCACTTGCTTGCGCGGCAGCGCTTGGCGTCTTTGAAACGATTGAAGAAGAAGGACTTGTCGCTCGTGCTCGTCTCATTGGAGAAATCTTGAGTACTCGCCTCAATGCAATGATGGCTAAGTACTCTGTTATTGGTGAAGTGCGTGGACGTGGCGCTATGCAGGCGATCGAACTCATCAAGCCAGGATCGAAAGAGCCAAATCCTGAGGCGATGGCGAAGGTTATCAAGTATTGCCAGCAAAATGGCGTATTGATTCTGACTGCTGGCACATATGGAAATGTCATCCGCTTCTTGCCACCACTTGTGATCACTGAAGAACTTCTTCATGACGCTCTTGATGTTCTCGAAGCTGGATTCGCAACGCTCTAACTCTTGCAATAGGTTCACCTTGTGAAGAGCAGGATTGCTAATCGATTTCGTCAGATCGTTTCAGGTTCTCCTGATGGCCGACCTGATTGGGTCAAGCAGATTGAGATTGGTGATGATGCCGGACTCTTTGGCGTCGATAGCCCAGTATGGAAAGTTCATGGGGATATTGCAACGCTCGTTGGTGGAGTTCGAGCGCTCTTATTACAAGCGGCTCATCCCGCAGCTCTCACTGGTGTTGCAGAACATTCTCGATATGAGAGTGATCCACTTGGTCGACTTGCTGGAACATCACGCTGGTTAACCATTACAACCTTTGGCTCTACCCAAGCGATTGAGCGCGAAGCGCAGCGAGTCAATGAGATGCACAAACGAGTTACTGGTGACTACACCAATAAATCAGGGGAGAGTGCACCATACAAAGCATCTGATCCCAGATATTTATTATGGGTTCATTGTGCTTTCACAGATTCGTTCCTAGAGACCCATCTTGCATTCAACCCAGAATTCGCAGATGGAGATGAATATGTGAGACAGTGGGCGAAGAGCGCCGTTGGACTCGGATTGAAAGAGGCGCCATTAAGTCGCGCAGAATTAACGGCAACGATGGATGGATTTGCTGCTCACGAGTTGGCCCGATCAGAACACACTGCTGAAGTTGTTCGATTTATTATGAAGCCACCTCTCGGTAGCGCGCCATTGCTCTTCTATCGATTCTTGGCAAAGAGCGCGGTCTACACGCTGACCCCACAGCAACGTTCCATTTTGGGACTCAAGCAGGTAAGTCGAGCTTGGGTAACGACAACGAAGTATCTCCTTGCAGCGCTCTCCTGGACGCTCGGCAAAGAGTCGCCGAGCCAGGAGGTTGCGCGCAGTCGAATCGAACGAATAGGTGGTTAATGAATTTAGTTGAATATTCAACTAAATTGTAATATCCTCATCGCATGACCACAGATTCAGGGATTAAATCACCAGCGCTCTATATTGGCCATGGCGCTCCACCGTTACTTGATGACCCAATCTGGAGTGGCCAGCTTGAATCCTGGAGCTCTCAACTCGTAAAACCGAAGGCGATCTTGATGGTGAGCGCCCACTGGGAATCTGCTCCACTCTCATTAAGTTCTACCGAACCTGGAACACCATTGATCTATGACTTTGGTGGGTTTGCTCCGAAGTATTACCAATTGCAATATCCAGCACCGGTTGCACCTGAGTTAGCGGCACGAATCAAGGCAGTCATCGGCGAACCTGTTGTTGAGCATCGCCGAGGTCTTGATCATGGCGCCTATGTTCCATTGATGAAGATGTATCCGGCAGCCGATGTTCCTGTGATTCAGATGTCGATCCCGACATTTGATCCAGAGAAACTTTTTAAACTTGGACAGAAGTTAGCTCCACTGCGCGACGAAGGTGTCATGATTATTGGAAGTGGATTCATGACCCATGGACTCCCATTCCTTCGAGATTTCTCCATCAATGCGACGCCTCCTGGCTGGTCCCAAGAGTTCGATATCTGGGCGAAAGAAGTCTTGGATCGCGGCGCTGTCGATGAGTTGATGAATTACAAGTCACTCGCACCAGGTATGCCGTATGCGCATCCAACAGTGGAGCACTTCGCACCAATCTTTATTACCTTAGGAGCTGCAACAGTTGCTGATGTCGCACCAGATACCACGATTGATGGATATTGGATGGGTCTCAGCAAGCGCTCCTTCCAAGTTGCTTAAGCACTTTACTTAATCAAATTACTTAAGCCTTAGAGCCGTAGAACCTGCCCAAGAAGTCGGTTTTTAAATCGTAGAAGGTGCCGGTGGTTATCGCTTCACGCATCTGATCGACCAACCTGACGATAAATCGTTCGTTGTGAATCGTGGCAAGAGTTGATGCCAGCATCTCTTTCGCCTTGAAGAGGTGGTTGAGATATGCAGCTGTGTAATGAGTACAGGTGTAACAATCGCATGAGTCATCGATGGGCGAGAACTGACGTTGATATTTCGAATTGGTGAGATTTACTCGACCAAAAGGAGTAAAGACGGCGCTTGTGCGGGCTTGGCGCGATGGGGCAACACAGTCGAAGGTATCTGCGCCATTTTCGACTCCGACAAAGAGGTCATCAGGTTCGCCGATTCCGAGAAGGTGTCGGGGTTTATTGTCAGGCAACTCTTCACAGAGCCAACTCACGATGGTGCCGAGTTTTTCTTTATCGAGCGCGCCACCAAGGCCAAAGCCATCGAAGGTAATGCCATCTTCATTTAATCCAGAGAGATCCTTCGCAGCCTTGCGACGGAGATCTTCGTATTGAGCACCTTGCAGAACTCCAAAGAGCGCCTGGTAAGGCTTATCAGATCGGGCATCTGTTAGGCGACCATGTTCAACGAGACAACGCTTAGCCCATAAGCGAGTCCGCTCTAAGGATTTTTGCTGGTACCCACGAGTGTTATGAAGAGTGGTGCATTCATCAAATGCAAACATGATGTCTGCACCAAGTTGATGCTGAATTCCGATGGATACTTCGGGGGTAAATCTATGCATTGATCCATCGAGATGAGATTTAAATGTCACACCATCATCATCGACATGAGCAAGACGATCTTTTCCTTCGGCGATAACTTGATCGTCGCGAAAGGTATCTTCATTCATCGCAATAACTTTTTTAAATCCAACACCAAGTGAGAGAACTTGGAATCCGCCACTGTCAGTAAAGGTCGGACCAGACCAATTCATAAACTTTCCAACACCGCCAGCTTCATCGACGATATCGGGTCCGGGCTGTAGGTAGAGGTGGTACGCATTTGCCAAGAGAGCTTGCGCACCTAGATCTCCCATTGATTCGGGAAGAACCGCTTTCACAGTCGCCTTCGTTCCCACCGGAATAAATGCAGGAGTCTGAATCTCTCCATGTGGTGTTGTGATGACACCAGTGCGACCGAGCGCGCCATCAAGTTGCACAGATTTCTCATATGAAAAGGCGCTCATTGGAGTTATCCTACCTAAATGCCCGCCTCTCAATCTTCGCAACGTCTCCCGCTCAATTATTGGAAATTGTGGGGTGCGAGCTTTATTTCGAATACGGGAAATGGAGTTACGGCCATTGCCTTTCCGTGGCTTGCTTCAGCGCTGACTCGCTCACCGCTCACCATCTCGATCGTCGGTTTAATGAGCCAATTACCCTGGCTGCTTTTCACGTTGCCAGCTGGTGTGATCACCGATCGGCTAGATCGCAAGAAGATCATTATCGCCACAGATCTGTTACGGGGAGCAGTGACAGCCCTTGCTACGTTCGTTCTTATTTTCCATCGAAACGACTTTGTCCATGTGAAGAATCCACTTGGGGCTTATCACGGTGGGTCGCAATCTCTCATCCTTGGCACAATGATGTGCGCGAGTTTCCTCTTGGGATCTGCAGAAGTGCTCGGAAATAACTCCTCGCAAACTTTCATGCCCGAAGTGATTTCTGAAGAGCATCTTGCAAAAGGCAATGGCCAGATGTGGTCAGCAGAATATTTGACTAATAGTTTTATTGGACCTGCTCTGGGTTCACTTCTTTTAGGTGTTGCGATCTATCTACCATTCTTAGTCGATGCTGGTTCATTCTTTGCATCAGCAGCTTTGATATCACTTATCTCTGTGCAGGCTCGAAAGATTGTGAAATCCGATCGCGGGGCACATCAATCAGCAACTGGAACATTTATTACAGAGTTAAAAGAGGGTTTTGCCTGGTTGATGGGTCACGAGATTCTTCGGCCGATGGCCTTCACACTCGGAGCCCTCAACTTCTTTAGTCAGATTGCCTTCGCCTCCTACATTCTCTTTGTTCAAGAAGTTCTGCATGTCTCTGTTTTTATCTTCGCCTTGCTGGGAACTGCTGGAGCAGCAGGGGGTTTTCTCGGGGGATTGGTTTCTCCAAAAATTATTAAACGAATTGGTGAAGGAAGGGCGTTAACTGTTGCTCTCGTCGGCATGCCCGCTGTCACTGCATCGGCCTTCTTCATGCATTCGTGGTACTTGCTCTATCTCGCAATTTTCATGGAGACCTTTATCTCTGTCATGTGGAATGTCGTGACTGTCTCCTTTAGACAGACGATCATTCCGCCGCAGATTCTGGGTCGAGTGAATAGCGGCTATCGATTCTTTGGCTGGGGCTCCATGCCACTCGGCTCACTTGCAGGGGGTCTCTTGGTCAATATCCTCCAAGGCCATATCTCTCGAAATCTCGCCCTGCGGATCCCATTCTTGGTCGCCGGCGCAATTGGCCTTATTACCTGGGTTCTGGCCCGAAAGTCGTTCACCTCGGAGAGGCTCGAAGCGGCGAGGGTTCACGCCGCCGGGCAGGATTAGGCCCCGTCCAGACGTAGGCTCCTTGAGACCTGAGTAAATTATCCGTTACATACTGAAAAACAGTTGCCCATATTCGGACATATGGGGCAGAATTCGGCAACTACCAATGAGTAGGGGTGGTCACTAGCTAGGTCCACTTACTCATCGGTCCCTCGATAAGGAGAATAAATGAAAGCACGCATCAACGCGCGCTCTGTTCTCGCTTTGGCATCTGCCTCAGCGATCGCAGTAACTGGTGTTCTCGTAGCACCAGCACACGCAGCGACAAAGACAACAGTCGTCATGACTGAGCCAAGCCCGCTCACGAGCTTGAACTACAACGCGACCGATATGAACCTCAATACCAACTTGGATGTTACTTATCCAACTGGTTTTGGATTCTGGTACGCAGACAACCAGAAGAACCTTGTTCCAAATACAAAATTTGGATCATGGAAGGTTGTTAAGAACACAGCAACAGATTTCGAGGTCGCTTACACAGTGAACTCAGGATTGGTTTGGGATGATGGCGCGCCAATTACCGGTGTTGACCTTCTTCTCTCACACGTTCTCTCATCATCTGCTTACTCAAAGGCTGCAGGTCTCGGTGACCCAGCTGCTTCAGGAGTAACTCCAGCGTTTGACTCACTTGGATACGCAGGCGTTTACGATCAGAACATTGTTGGAGATCCAACACTTTCAGCTGACAAGATGACTGTGACCTTGAAGTACAAGGCTCGCATCCCAGATTGGCAGCAGTTCGCTCCAGGTGTATCTCCAGTGCACGCACTTGAGCTCATGGCAGCAGGAAAGAAGACACTTCCTTCATCAACTGCTGAGGCACAAGCTGCAACAGATAAGTTCCTCGCAGACTTCACCTCAAAGAACACCGCTTCTTTGAAGGCAATGGGTGCTATCTGGACAAAGAGCTACAACATCTCAACTGTTAACTCTTCAACCAACCCATTGCTTCTCGTTGGCAATGGTGACTTCCGTATCGATTCATGTGTAGATCAGATCTCTTGCACACTTGTTTTGGATACCAAGACAAACGGTAACTCTGGTCCAAAGACCACAGGAATCGACAAGATCGTCTTCCGCTTTGACGTTGCTGATACATCAGCTCCACAGGCACTTGGAAACAAGGAAGTTGACCTCTACCAGGGTCAGCCAACTGCAGATGCAGTAACACAGCTCAAGTCTGTTAAGGGCATCTCACTCGTTCCAGGCCCATTGGCAACATATGAGCAGATCTCACTTCGTACCGCATCAGCTGGAAACAATGACGCTGCTTATGCAGGTCCATTCGCTGGCGAGACCGAGAAGGCAAAGGCAACTCGCCAAGCATTCTTGCTCGCACTTCCACGTGAAGATATGGTCAACAAGATTGTTAAGCCAGTACAGTCAAACGCTGTCGTTCTTAACTCTCGCTTTGTGATGCCAGATGCAACTGCGGCTTACAACGATCAGGTCTCGAAGAATGCTTCTGGACCATTCAACGCTGGAACACAGGCTTCACGCACTGCTCAAGCGATCACAATCATGAAGCACTACTACGGCGCTGACTTCCTTAAGCACCCAATCACGGTTCACACCTTGTTCCGTAACAATGCTCGTCGTACAGCTGAATTCCAGCTCTACCAGGCAGCTGAAGCCGCAATCGGTTTCAACATGACTGGACCTGGAATTCCTGATTGGTCTAAGCACCTCTCAGATAACACCTACGATGCAGCATTCTTCGCATGGGGTGCAGCACTTCCTGTACAGGTCGGCGATTGCCCACAGCTACAGTCTGATTCTTCAAACAACACATTTGGTTGGAAGAATGCAACAGTAGATAGCACCTGTCATGCACTTGCAGCGCAGGCAATGTCTGACACTGCTCGTAACCGCAACTGGGTAACAGTTGAGCGCGCTCTCTACCAAGAGGCGTACACAATCGGCCTCTTCCAGTGGCCTGGTGTTACAGCTGTTAACTCAGACCTCAAGGGTGTCAAGCCATCCTCAATTACTCCAAACCTCGTTTGGAACTATTGGGAGTGGACATACTAAGTCGACCAAAAGGTCGCTTGGTAACCCTTAAGTAAGAATCAGTAAGACAGTCGTGGAGTTCGAGAGTAATCTCGGACTCCACGATTTACTGTCCAGCAAGTAATTTTTCAATCTTCAAAATTAGGTTTTTGAGAAATGCGAAAAAAGAGAAGAGGGAGTGAATGTTCGCTTACATTATGCGCCGATTAGGGACGCTCGTAGTGATCCTCTTTGGGTCGAGCTTCATTCTCTACAATCTCACCGCTATCTCTGGTGATCCAACCGAGCAATATAAATTTGCAACTGATCTACGCGCGAAGCAAGAACTCGCGGGCTTGATAAAGCAGTTAGATCTCAATACCCCGCCACCTCTTCGTTACTTTAAGTGGCTGAAGGGAATCCTTAAGGCCTTCACTGGCAATATTGATTTCGGTATGACCCGAAATAATGAATTTGTTTCTACTCGACTTGCTCAAGCCATTCCTACGACGCTCCGCCTGGTTCTTGCAGCAACTCTGATCGCGATCGTCCTAGGCATCATGTTGGGTGTCATCACCGCACTTCGCCAATATAGCCGCTTCGACTATGTAGTGACCTTCTTCTCATTCTTGATGTTCTCGCTACCGATCTTCTGGGTCGCAGTTCTCCTCAAGGAATTTCTTGCAATTAAGTTTAATGACTTCCTTGCACATGCCCAGATCCCTATTGGATGGGCGATCGGGCTCTCCATCGCAAGTGGACTTTTCTGGGCCGGCATTATCGGAATCTCCCGCCAGACTTTCTATAAGGTCCTTGGAGTCGCCTTCGTTGCAAACTTTGCCCTTCTTGAATTCTTCTCGGCCACAAAGTGGTTCGCCAATCCAAAGTTGGGTCCGATTGTGGTCTTCATCTTTGCTCTAGCCATTGCTTATGGCGTAACTGCAATCTCAACTGGACTTGAGGATGTTAAGTCGCTTCGAGCATCACAGACCATGGCAGTTGTTACTTTAGTTCTGTACTACCCAGTCAATTACCTCTTTAAGCACTACTCGAATATTTGGCTCCTTGTTGGACTCTTGATTGCAACCCTGGCGACTGCTTGGGCGAGTGGAACGTTCTGGACAAAGATTGATCGTGGTCCCGCTCGTCGCACAGCGATGATTTCTGCGGGCCTTATGGGAGTGATCGTTGTGATTGATCGCCTCATGCAGACCTGGTCGTCATATGTTCAAATGGATGGCGTTAATGGTCGTCCGATTCCAACAGTTGGACAGGCAGATCCACTTCTCTCCAACCCTGATTTCTGGACGAACTTCCTCGATCGATCCGTGCACCTCTTCCTCCCTACGATCGCGCTCACGTTGATCTCGTTCGCTGGATACATCAGATATTCACGCGGAACGCTCCTTGAAGTTTTGAACCAGGATTACATCCGCACTGCTCGCGCCAAGGGTCTATCTGAGCGGACCGTCATTATGCGACATGCCTTCCGCAACACCATGATTCCGTTGACCACCATCATCGTTGTTGATCTTGCCGGTGTTATCGGTGGTGCGATCATTACCGAACGCGTCTTTGGTTGGTCAGGTATGGGAACCCTCTTCAATGCCGCTATTCAAGGTCTCGATCTCAATCTCTTGATGGGAGTCTTCTTCTGCACAGCAACACTCTCAGTGTTAGCTAACTTAATTGCCGACCTTCTGTACTCGGCTCTTGATCCACGTATTCGAGTAGGGAGCAAATAATGGCCTTCGGTCGTAAGAAAGCTGTTGCAGCAGAAGCTCAACGCGATGGTGGCGAAAATGCGATTGCTAATAAAGAGGTCGAAGGTCTAAGCCAGCGACAGATCGTACTTCGTCGTTTTGTTCGACACCGCGCCGCGATGATCTCACTCTTTATTCTGCTCTCAGTCATTGTCTTTGTCTTTACCGCAAGCGAATTCCATATCGGACCAATCGGCTGGAACGGTTGGTGGCACTACACGATCAAAGACACTCCAGATCTACTCATCTGTAAGAATGGCAACGTTGGTTGCCCAACACTCACAATAACTCCTGGCAAGGGATGGGGACTCGGAAAACATCCATTCGGCCAAGATGATATTGGACATGATTACTTCGCACTTGTGATGCGTGGCGCACAGCGCTCACTTCTCGTCACCTTCATCATCGGCGCGATTGCCGGAACTATCGGCACGGTTGTGGGATCTATCGCAGGCTTCTATCGCGGAACCGTCGACAATGTTTTGATGCGCTTCGTAGACTTTTTGATCACTATTCCATCGATCATCATCGGTTCTGTGATCGGTTATCACTTCGGAAACTTGGGAGCGACTTTCCTTGCTCTCTATTTGGGTCTCTTTACCTGGACTGGCCTATCGCGTTTAGTCCGTGGCGAATTCTTGACGCTCCGCGAACGTGACTTCGTTGACGCTGCTCGCGTTGCGGGTGCCTCAAATCGCCGCATTATCTTCAAACATATCCTGCCTAATGCAATAGGTGTGATTATCGTTTCCGTAACGCTCTTAATGTCAGCTGCGATTCTGCTCGAGACCGCGCTCTCATATCTTGGTTTTGGAGTGGTAGAGCCAGATGTCTCACTTGGATTGTTGATTTCGAAGTATCAAGATTCATTTACAACTAGACCATGGCTCTTCTGGTATCCAGGCTTATTCATCATCACGATCGCCCTGACGATCAACTTCATCGGTGATGGCCTTCGTGATGCCTTCGACCCACGTCAACGTCGCAGAATCACAAAGAAGGACCGCGAACGTGCGAGCGAGATCAAGAGAGAGCGTGACTCCCTCTAATGGAACTCTTTACACGCACGTTAGAAGCTCAAGGCGTAGAAGATCAACGCAGAAGCGAGCGAACCAATTGTTATTGCTGCTCCCAAGAAATTGAAGAGAACAGCGCTCTCGCAACCTTCAATACCGAGGGCTTCAAAGTTGCGCCATCTCAGCTTTGCAATGTAACTGGCTTGGCCACTCTCGCTTCGAGGGGATTCACCTGGTCTGATCTCACCGCCAACTCCGAGATCCATACCCTTCACTTCACTGGGGTGGATGGAGCGGGCATGGTATCGACCGGGAGCTGGAGCAGCCCATGCGTAGATCCGCTTGCCGGCGACATGGATACTCATGGTGTAGCGGGCCTCAATCTCTTCAACGCGATCCCAACCGACGGTAATGCGTTGGATCGGGTTGGTAATGCGGATTCCTTCATCAAAGATTTCAATCTTTGGATGGATGAAGAGCAGATAAGAAGTGCTGATAACGAATATTCCCCAAGCACTCGCCACCAGGTCAGCTTTGATCGAGCCAGCAGCGAAGGTTTGAATCACAAGTGCGAGAACGATGATCGTCGTTACTCCGGCAGAGAACCAGGCGCTGCGGGAACGGTAGAGAATCACATTACTCATTCCGCAATCTTCTCACAGCAACCTGGATTGGAAGGGTCAGAAAAATGAGCGATCCAGTATTAAAGGTACAGAACTACACCGTTGAGTTCTGGGTAGATGGAACCTGGTATCCAGCGGCCATTGATATGAACTTCGAAGTGGAAGCAGGCAAGGTCCTCGCCATCGTCGGTGAATCTGGTTCAGGTAAATCCACAACTGCGATGGGCATCATGAGCCTGCTCGCATCGAATGCGCGCACTTCAGGAAGTGTGAAGATCAAGGGTTCAGAAGTTCTCGGTGCGACAAATTCAACGCTTCGTAAATTCCGCGGCAAAGAAGTTGCTTATATCTTCCAAGAGCCAATGACTGCGCTCAACCCGGTCTACACCGTTGGCTATCAAATTGTGGAGACGCTTCGTACCCACTTTGATATTGGGCCAACTCAAGCTAAAGCCAGAGCGATTGAGCTCATTGGCATGGTTGAAATCCCAGATCCAGAGACAGCATTTGATAAGTACCCACACCAACTCTCTGGTGGACAGCGTCAACGAGCGATGATTGCTCAATCACTTGCCTGTGACCCAGGTCTTCTCATTGCAGATGAGCCAACAACCGCTCTTGATGTGACAGTTCAGGCTGAGATTCTTGATTTGATGCGCGGCCTCAAGACTCGCCTCAACTCTGCAATCTTGCTTATCACCCACGATATGGGTGTTGTCGCTGATATGGCTGATGAGATCCTCGTGATGAAAGATGGGCTGACTGTCGAACATGGCAGCGCCGATCAGATCTTTAATAAGCCTAACCATCCGTACACCAAAGAACTTCTCGGCGCGGTTCCAAAACTTGGATCAACCACGCAACGTCCATTCCCTTACAAAGTTGATGCTAAGCCAGAGCCAGTCATCAAACTTGAGAATGTCACGATTGAATATCCAAAGCGCGGTCGCATCCCAGCCTTTACCGCTGTTAAGGAATTTAATCTTGAGATCTATCCAGGCGAGATCGTTGGTTTGGTAGGGGAGTCAGGTTCAGGAAAGACCACTGTGGGTCGCGCTGCAATTGGCCTTCTTCCAATTAAAGAAGGATCTATCTCGATCGTCGGAAACGATATCTCGCACGCTACTCAGAAAGAGTTACGCGGAATTCGTCGCCACACTGGAATTGTCTTCCAAGATCCAGCTTCTTCACTCAACCCACGCTTGCCGATTGGTGAGTCGATTGGTGAGCCGATCTTCTTAGCTGGCCTTGCGAAAGGCGCAGATCTCGCACACAAGGTTGAGGATCTCCTCGACTCTGTCGAACTCCCACGTAGCTATCGCAACCGTTATCCGCACGAGCTCTCAGGTGGACAACGTCAGCGCGTAGGTATTGCTCGTGCCCTCGCTCTTACACCTGATCTCTTGATCGCAGATGAACCAACATCAGCGCTCGATGTATCGGTACAGGCGCGCTTCCTTGAGTTGCTTCAAGAGCTCCAAGGAAAGTTGAACTTCGCCTGTCTCTTCATCAGCCATGACCTAGCAGTCGTCGACATCCTCTCGCACCGTATCGCGGTGATGCAGAATGGACGTCTGGTCGAATCTGGCGAACGAGATGAGATCTTGAAGCGTCCGAAGGATGCTTACACTCAACGCCTCATTGCTGCGGTTCCGGTGCCGAACCCGGCTGAGCAGGCAGTTCGCCGTGCAGCAAGGCTTTCTGCAAAGAATTAACCGAGGGTTCGAACAACAACCCACATAATGAGAACGCCCAGCGCTGTAGCTCCCATGGTGAAGCGCGATGGGTGGTTTGCGTGAGCCTCTGGCAGGATGTGAGAAGTCGCAATGTAGATCACGAATCCGCTGAAGAATGCGAGATAGATATTGATCGAGTTCTCGCTCAAATGGAAAGAATTTCCCACAATCGCACCTGAGATACGAACAATTGCATCCACCGCGAGAAGTGAGATTGCCTTCTGACTCCAAGAACCAGCTTTTACGAGCATCGCAACTGTATTGAGGCCATCGCTAAATGCGTGGACGAGCAAGGCGAAGAAGACGGCAACTCCAAGTGCATGAGAGACGTGGAAGGCGACACCAAGTGCAACGCCATCCATGAAGACATGGCCGGCCATTGCAACAGCCCCAAAGACCCCGGCTACATGATCAGAGTGGGTGTGCTCATCTTCGTAGTGATGGGAGTGGCCCTCATGGCCGCCAACCCACTTTTCAATAAAGTGAAGGATAAGAAAGCCGGCGCAGAAAGCGACGGGAACGGCGGGAAGTCCGCCCCATGTGATTCCCATGTGGGCATAGATCGTTGGATTGAGATCGAAAGCCACAAGACCCAATAAAAGGCCCGCAGAGAGCCCTAGAACGAGGTGAAAGCGATCTTTGGTACGCAGGGTAAATAAACCGCCCAGCGATGTAGAAATCGACGTGAGAGCCGCTAACAGGACCGCATTCATGTATTTAGCGTACCTGCTGCACTACCAAATCTGGACGCGCTCTTCCGGTGGGAGATAGAGGCCATCGCCTGGCTGGAGGTCGAATGCATCGTAGAAGGCGCCGACATTTTTTACGATCTGATTTGTTCGAAATTCATCTGGGGAGTGCGGGTCGGATGAGATCAAGGTCCGAAGCATCTCTGGACGCCACTTCGCCTGATTCGATTGGGCATAGGCCAAGAAGAAGCGTTGCAGACCGGTGTAGCCATCGATGATTGGGGCAGGCTCGCCATTGAGGGCAAGTTCGTAGGCCTTGAGTGCGATACAGACGCCACCCAAGTCACCAATATTTTCACCAACGGTGAGGGCGCCATTGACATGCATATCCGGAAGATCTTCCGGGAAGCATTCGTCGAACTGCTTGATCAACATCGCTGCTCGCTTTTCGAACTCCACACGATCTTCATCGCTCCACCAGTTATGAAGGAATCCATCGCCATCATATTTTGATCCTTGATCATCAAAGCCATGGCCGATCTCGTGGCCAATGGTCGACCCAACCGCGGCGTAATTAGCAGCATCATCAGCCTCTAAATCAAAGAATGGTGGCTGGAGGTAGGCGGCCGGAAATACGATCTCATTGAGATCAGGACGGTAATAGGCGTTGACGGTCTGCGGGAACATCAACCAGAGGTCGCGATCGACCGGCTTGCCGATCTTCTCGAATTCGAAGGCGAGGGAGAAGGCGTTAATACGTCCAAGATTTCCTATGAGGTCGCTCGGATCAATCTCTAGTGTTGAGTAGTCGCGCCACTTATCGGGATATCCGATCTTGGTGCGAAACTTTGAGAGTTTCTCGAGCGCTTGGACCTTTGTCTTCTCTGTCATCCATTCCAACCCAGAGATGCTGAAGCGATAGGCCTCAATAAGGTTAGCGACGAGCTCTTCCATTCGAGCCTTTGCAGCGGCAGGGAAGTGGCGTTCTACGTAGATCTCACCGATCGCTTCGCCGAGTCCACCTTCGGTGAGCGAGATCGCTCGCTTCCAACGAGCACGCATCTCAGGGACGCCACTCAATGTGTGGGCATAGAAGTTGAAGTTCTCTTGGACCAGGGGAGTGTGAAGATAAGGAGCTGATCCGTGGATGATGTTCCAGATCAGCCATGACCGCCACTTCTCGAGATCAAAGTGAGTAAACATGGCGGAGATACCTTCGAAGAAGGATGGCTCGCCGACAACAACGGTTTCAAATACCTTGGCTGGGACCTTTCCGGCAGAGAGATAGAGATCCCAATCAAAGGCTGGTGCGAGTTTCTTCAACTCTGAAAAGGAGTATTTGTTGTACGTCAGATCTGCATCGCGATCTTTGACCTGATCCCAATGATGCGACGCAATCTGCGTTTCCAGTTCCATCACTCGAGCGGCATGTGAAGGCGCATCGCTGATGCCAGCAATCTCCAACATCTTCTGGATGTGGTCGATGTAGGCACGACGGATCTCGGCAAATTCTTCATCGGTGTAATAGGCCTCATCAGGGAGACCGATTCCACCTTGACCGATATAGGCAATATTGGTCTCGACATCTTTCACATCGCCACTGATGTATGAATAGAAGAATCCGCCAGTTCCGCGATTCTCCAGATCAGCCATAAAGGAGATAAAGGATGCAAGATCGGAGATGGTGTTGGCCTTCGCAAGATCATCGCGGATCGGGTCGATGCCAGTAGCTTCAATCGCCGCCTCATCCATGAAAGAGGTATAGAGGTCAGCGATCTTCTGTCCATTGCTCCCGCGCGGGGCTGGGTTTGCAACGAGGTCATCGACGATTGCCTTGACCCGCTTCTCGGAGAGTTCACGGAGTTCAACGGGCGCACCCCACCAGGCACGATCGGCAGGAATCTCCGTCTCATCAAGCCACGTACCGTTAGCGAAGCGGAAGAGATCATCTTGCGGACGGATCGATTTCTTGAAGTGCTGTGGTGAGAGGCCTGATTTCATAGTGAAACCTTAACTGAAAAGAAAGTAATTCAACTTTCAACTAATTCAATTCTGCCTTATCCTTAAGCCATGGCAGCAAAAAATGAGGTCCGTTGGCTCAATCCACGGGAGATGAAGGCCTGGCGTAGCTACATCATCGCAAGCCGGCGCATGCTCGAAGCTCTTGATAACGATCTCGCCGGCTTTGAACTCACCATGGCCGATTATGAAGTATTGGCTCAGCTCTCCGATGCCCCAGAGCGGAAGATGAGAATGTCAGAGCTGGCAGAGATCTCGATGATCTCTAAATCCCGACTCTCACACCGTATGAAGGTGATGGAGAAGGCGGGTTGGGTTCGCCGGGAAGAGTGCCCGAGCGATCGACGTGGTTACTTTGCTGTGATGACAGATAAGGGCTTTAAGGCGATTGAGAAGGCGGCACCAACGCACGTTGCAAGTGTCCGCAATCGATTCGTCGATCACCTCACTGTGAAGGATCAGGAAGAGCTGTCGAAGATCTTCGACCGCGTTCAATCGCAGTTGCGCGGTCAATTTATTGAGGAAGATAGTTCTAAAAAATAGTGGAATTGAGAAATAAAAAAGCCCGCCATTTTCATGGCGGGCTTTTTCGTTAAGGCAATTACTTCTTCTTTGCAACAGCCTTCTTGCGGCGCTTTGGAGCTGCCTTCTTAGCTGCTGGAGCAGCCTTCTTAGCAGCAGCCTTCTTGCGGCGCTTTGGAGCTGCCTTCTTAGCTGCTGGAGCAGCCTTCTTAGCAGCAGCCTTCTTACGGCGCTTTGGAGCTGCCTTCTTAGCTGCTGGAGCAGCCTTCTTAGCAGCAGCCTTCTTACGGCGCTTTGGAGCAGCCTTCTTAGCAGCTGGCTTAGCAGCAGCCTTCTTACGGCGCTTTGGAGCAGCCTTCTTAGCAGCTGGCTTAGCAGCGGCCTTCTTACGACGCTTTGGAGCTGCCTTCTTAGCTGCTGGAGCAGCCTTCTTTGCAGCGGCCTTCTTACGACGCTTTGGAGCTGCCTTCTTAGCTGCTGGAGCAGCCTTCTTTGCAGCAGCCTTGCGGCGCTTTGGAGCAGTTTTCTTAGCTGCAGCCATTGTGAGTCTCCTATCAGAATAGTTCGATCCGTCACCGAACCTGTTCATGGAGAATCGTGTCATTGAAAAGAGAAATGCGCCACTATTTTCGATAAAAATTGGATCGCGTGTCGCAACAATATTTTTTTTATTTTTTATGCATTGAGCAAATTTTGATGATGATTTTAATTTTTATCGGATCGCATTTCACGTTTCTCAACCGCGAAACGGTTGGTACGAACGTCATATTTCCAAAAATCAGGCATGATTTTCGCTGAAATTGCCACAAATCCCGTGCAAATGAGGCCACCACCAGCCACTGAAATCCGCAGAGTTGTCCATGCCGCCATGGTTCCAGCGCGAAGTTGGCCAGCCATGGGACCGACGGCATAGGAGAGTAATTCGATGCCAGCAAGGCGACCCCGATACTCATCTGCAATCGATTGGTTCCAAATATTTCCTCGCATCATCGCCGAAATCTGATCTGATGCACCAGCTGCGGCTAGGAAGAAGAGGACGACCCAGAGGTTATTGGTTGTGGCAGAGAGGGCGATGGCCACTGCCCAACCCAAGGCAGCAAAGGTGACCGCCCTTCCATGGAAGGGATAATTTCTCATCCAGCCGCTCGTCAAAGTCACGATAATCGCACCCAGGATTCCAGCCGAATAGAAGAGGCCGAGTGCCCATCGAGCATGGATGTGGTCTGCCCAAAATGGGAAGAGCGCATTTGGCATCGCAAAGAACATGGCAGCAAAGTCGACGATGTACGTACCAAGTAAATCCTTTCGAGCAACAGCATATTTCACACCATCAATAAGCGATGAAAGTGAAGCAGGAGTGGCTTTTTCACTCGGTGGCACCGGCTTCATTTTGAAGATCAAAGCGAGTGAAAGAATGTAGGTAATGACATCCATGATGTATGCGGATTTCACTCCGAGAGTGGAGATCATGATTCCACCAATTGCAGGTGCAACGACTGCGCCAACCTGCCAACGGATTCCCATTAGAGCAGTGGTAGATGGAAGGTCTTCATGATCAACAATTCTTGGCACGATTGCCGAGAGGCTGGGGGTTTGAAGACCATCGAGTGAGGTAAATCCAGCGGCGATGAAGTAGAGAAGGATCAGATGCGGTTTATGGAGGAGAGAGTTAAAGAGCAGAAGTGACGAGAGGGCGAGTGAGCCAAACTCGGTAATAAAGATCATCTTCTTTCGATCAAGTGAATCTGCCAAGACCCCGCCGTAGAGGCTGAAGACGATCAGCGGAATGATCTGGGCGGCACCCATCAACCCAACTGCGATATAGGAGTTGGTGAGATCCTTAATTTGAAAAGGGAGGGCGACATACGTAACCATCGAGCCCAGGCGAGTGATCAGCCCAGATGTGAAGAGCAGGCGCAGCTCTCGATACTTTTTTAGTGGGGAGAGATCAAGGGCAAATTTGCTCATGGTGGGAAGCGTATTGAGAT
>Ga0208498_1000398_pt1 | contig 17441 bp, 13 predicted proteins | sample CryBogCBE12Aug09_FD_185502 | JGI IMG/M metagenome (GOLD analysis project Ga0208498, IMG submission 185502) | Freshwater microbial communities from Crystal Bog, Wisconsin, USA - CBE12Aug09 (SPAdes) (version 2) | ecosystem: Environmental > Aquatic > Freshwater > Lake | place: Crystal Bog... | reverse complement strand
ATTCTTAGCCTAGTACATCGGCGATACCTTCATGTTCGATACCGTTCGTAAGCATCAAAAGATTCTTCAAATCGTTCTGATGCTGTTCATAGTTCCCTCGTTTGTAATGTTCGGGGTTTCGAGTTACACCGGATTTTTTGATAAAGAAACCGATTTAGTCAAAGTAAACGGTCGAGCAATTACTGCGCAAGAAGTCGAAAATGCTGCAAAGCGTCAAGCCCAGCGTGTAGGTGGTAGTCCTCAAATCGCCCAAAGCTTGCCATTCCGCCAAGCTATTCTCAATGAACTGCTGCAACAACAACTGCTCGGTTTTGCTGTCAATAAACTGCGGCTGCAAGTCAGCAAAGAAGAGTTAATCCGCAGTCTACAAAGTATTCCGCAAATTCGGGCTTTATATCGTCAAGATGGTAGCTTTGATGATGTGCGCTTCAAGCAATTGCTCTCGAGCAATGGCATGAATGAAGAGCAGTTCTATGCCAGCCAGAGTTTTGATCTGAAGATTCAACAGTTGGTTGGATCTGTAGCTCGCACCGAATTGGGTAGCCCAAAGTTATCCGAAACAATTTCTTCTCTCTATGAGTCTGAGCGTGAAGTGCAGGCATTGGAGTTCTCAGCTAAAGATTATTTGAGTAAAGTCAATCCTTCAATTCAGGAGCTGAAGGATTTTTATGCTGCCAATACCCAGCTCTTTCAAAGCCCTGAGTATATTGACGTCGAATATATTGTGTTAAAGCTAGATCCAAAGTCTGATCCTAAGGCTTTCGCTGATAAAGCAGACCAATTTGCTAACGTTACCTATGATCAGCCTGATAGCCTCAAGCCTGCGGCAGATAAACTAAAGCTTCCTATTCAAACGCAGCAGCATTTAACACGAAGTGGTGCAGCTGGATTAGCAAATGGCCATCCTTTAACCAATAATAAGGTGGTTCAATCTCTATTTAGTGAAGACGCTCTCAAGAACAAGCGCAATATTGAGGCGGTACAGATTTCACCTGGTGTTTATGTGTCCGCTAGAGTAGTTGCCTTTCACCCAGCACAGGTTCTTCCTTTTGATGAGGTCAGTGGCGAGATTAAGCGTCAAGTCACACAACGTGCTGCGGAAAAGCTGGCTTTGAATGCAGCTGCTGAAAAGCTATCAACATTGAAAACAGACCCTCAAAACGCTGCAGGATTCGCAAAAGCATTTTGGGTTTCTAGAAATAAACCAGGCAGTCTCGCAGGAGCTGCTATGGATCAGATCATGACAGTAGATGCTAAGCAATTACCAGCAGTAGTTTCTATCAATAATCCCGGAGTTGGTGCGACTCTTTACCGCATTGACCAGGTAAGACAGGCTTCTGGTGTCGATCCTGCACTGCATAAAGCGCAGGCCCAACAAATTCAGGCCTTATCTGCACAAGAAGAATTTGCAGGCTTTATGAGCTATTGGCGAGATGCGGCTAATGTGAAAATCATTAACCCACTCAAGCCCATGAATACCGGTAATGCTGGAGGGTAATTGCCTAGCTTAACCTTATAATCTAGGCATGTCCTTTTTCAGTTTTTTACCTGGGGCCGATGCCCTTTCTGCCTTTCGCCAGCAGCGACTTTTATCTTCGCTTTCCGCCCAAGGTATTAAGCTAGATGCGATTGAGGCGCAATACGTTCATTTTGTTTGGACTGATGCAGAGCTCTCATTAAATGATCGAGATCTATTAAGTCAGTTACTAACTTATGGAAATCCTTTTGTCAGTCATTTAAAGACCAAAGGTAGCTGGTTCAATAAGCATTCCAATAAAAAATACCAGACGGTTGCAATACCGCGCTTTGGCACCGTTTCGCCCTGGGCTAGTAAAGCGACAGAGATTGCTCGCCAATGTGGGCTCAATGTTCTGCGAATAGAACGGGGTATTGAATACTCTTGGCAAAGTAGCCAGGATTTAGATGCCAAGCAAAGAGAATTGATTCTGGCGGCGCTGCATGATCGTATGACTGAGGCTGTTGTAGATGATGTTTCTGCAGTCGACCCGCTTTACCAAACCCTTTCAGACCGTCCTTTAAAACGCATTCCCATTCTTACTGAGGGTAAAAATGCCCTTGATCAAGCCAATCAAGAGCTCGGCTTGGCGCTTTCTGAGGATGAAGTTATTTATTTGCTTGAAAACTTTCAACGCTTAAAGCGCAATCCTAGTGACGTCGAGTTAATGATGTTTGCGCAGGCTAATAGTGAACACTGTCGCCACAAGATCTTTAATGCCAGCTGGACCATTGATGGAGTTGATCAAGATCGCTCCTTATTTGCCATGATCCGAAATACCCATCAACTGAATCCTGAAGGAACAGTGGTGGCCTATTCTGATAACTCAGCAATCATGGAGGGCTGTGAGGCAGAAGTGTGGCAGCCACAGGGTGCAACTCATCAGTATCAGAAAGATATCCGTTTGGTTCATACCTTAATGAAGGTGGAGACCCATAATCATCCGACTGCCATTGCACCTTTTCCAGGCGCCTCAACAGGAGCCGGTGGAGAGATTCGGGATGAGGGCGCAACTGGAATTGGGGGTCGTCCTAAGGCGGGCTTAACCGGCTTCTCAGTATCAAATCTTCAAATCCCTGGGACAGATTTACCTTGGGAAGCAGAAGTGTATGGCAAGCCAGATCGGATTGCGACTCCTTTGCAGATCATGATCGATGGACCCTTGGGTGGAGCAGCCTTCAATAATGAATTCGGTCGACCCATATTAGGTGGCTACTTCCGAGTTTTTGAACAAACCTTAGATGGCTCACGTCGTGGATATCACAAGCCCATTATGATTGCGGGTGGCATCGGAGCAATCGACTCGATTCATACCCATAAAAAAACGATTGAGCCAGGCCATTTGCTTGTTCAATTAGGTGGTCCAGGAATGCGCATTGGTATGGGCGGCGCAACGGGTAGTTCTGTGGCAACAGGCACCAATACTGCCGATCTAGATTTTGACTCCGTTCAGCGCGGCAATCCTGAGATGGAGCGTCGTGCTCAAGAAGTCATCAATGCCTGCCGTTCCATGGGCGAACACAATCCGATTGTTTCGATTCATGACGTTGGTGCAGGCGGCCTCTCAAACGCATTTCCTGAGCTAGCAGATGGCGCCAATCTTGGCGCTCAGTTTGAGTTGAGAAACATTCTGCTCGAAGAGAGCGGTATGAGTCCAGCGGAGATCTGGTGCAATGAGTCGCAAGAACGCTATGTTCTAGCTATAGCAGAAAAAGATATCAACTTATTGAAATCGCTTTGTGAACGTGAACGTTGTCCATATGCCATTGTAGGAGTTGCGACTAGCGAGAGACAGCTGCAGTTAAGCGATAGCAAGCAAGCGAATAACCTAGATGCTGCCTTACCCATTGATATGCCAATGGAAGTCTTGTTGGGCAAACCTCCTCGCATGCATCGTGATGTTCAAACGATTCAGCAGCATTTTTCAGATCTTAATCTGACAGATGCAAAGTTATCGGATTGTGTTGCTTGGGTTCTGCAACAGCCTACAGTAGCAAGCAAATCCTTCTTGATTACGATTGGTGATCGCACCGTTGGCGGTCTGAATGCTCGAGATCCTTTTGTTGGACCATGGCAAGTGCCGGTTGCGGACTGTGCCGTTACTTTGATGGATTACCAAGGCTTCCGTGGTGAAGCCATGACGATGGGTGAGAGAACCCCACTTGCTGTAATGAATGCGCCAGCAGCAGCCCGAATGGCAGTGGGTGAGGCGCTAACTAATTTGCTAGCCGCCGATATTTCTGGTCTTGAGGGTGTGAAACTCTCGGCAAACTGGATGGCAGCTTGCGGTTCGCCCGGTGAAGATGCCAAGCTTTTTGATTCTGTCAAGGCAATTGGCATGGAGTTGTGCCCCGCGCTGGGTATTTCTATTCCGGTGGGCAAGGATTCATTATCGATGGCCACTGAGTGGAATGATGGTCAGGAAAATAAAAAGGTTACAGCACCGGTTTCATTAATTATTTCTGCGTTTGCAGCTGTAGCAGATGTGCGTAAGACTCTGACCCCATTACTAAAGCTCAATGACCGAGATGGTAAACCCATTGAGAGTGAGCTGATTTTGATTGATCTGGGTAGAGGCCAAAACCGAATGGCTGGCAGCATTTTGGCTCAAGTACTCAATCAGGCTGGTAATTACACTCCTGATCTTGATCATCCTGAAGATATCAAGGGCCTCGTTCAATCTCTGAATATCCTGAGGCAAGAAGGGAAAATTCTTGCTTATCACGACCGTTCTGATGGCGGTCTTTTTGCCTGCATCTCTGAGATGGCATTTGCAAGCCATTGTGGTGTTTCTATCAACGTCGATATGATCACTCTCGATCGAGATCATGAATCCGATTACGGTGATGCAAAAAACTGGGCGCAACAAATCGAAGGTCGACGTCACGAGCAAACCTTACGCGCTTTATTTAATGAAGAGTTGGGTGTCGTAATTCAAGTGCGTCGAGAGCAGCGGGATGAGGTCTTTGCGGTACTCCGTGAACATGGCCTAAGCGCTTATAGTCACGTGGTTGCCAAACCGAACCAAAATGGCCATATCGAAATCTGGCGTGATGCCAAAAAGGTCTTTTCTGAACCGCGTCAGCTACTCCAAAAGATGTGGAGTAATACCAGCTACCAAATCGCTAGATTACGTGACAATCCCGATTGTGCAGATAGCGAATTCCAGCGTTTAGATGATCTTGCAGATCCAGGAATGTCGCCTAAGCTCAATTTCGACATGGCAGAGAACGTAGCTGCACCATTCATTCAAAAAAATGACCGGCCAAAGATTGCTATTTTACGAGAGCAGGGCGTGAACTCCCATGTAGAGATGGCGTATGCTGTTCACTCCGCTGGATTTGATAGTCATGATGTCCACATGTCTGATCTCCTCTCAGGCAAAGCTAAATTAAGCAATTTCCGTGGCTTGATTGCTTGTGGCGGTTTTAGTTATGGCGACGTTCTAGGCGCTGGCGAAGGCTGGGCCAAAACAATCTTATTTAATGCAGCCTTGCGTGATCAATTTTCAGCATTCTTTAATCGACAAGATAGTTTTGCCCTGGGTGTTTGTAATGGCTGCCAGATGATGAGTAATTTATCGAGCATGATTCCAGGTGCAGAAGCCTGGCCTAAGTTCACACGGAATCAATCAGAACAATATGAAGCTCGCTTGGTCATGGCAGAAGTGATGCCGTCACCCTCTATATTTACGCAAGGTATGGCTGGTAGTCAGCTACCAATTGCAATTGCCCATGGCGAGGGATATGCAAACTTTAGCCAACAGGGCGATCTTGAATCCATTCTGAAAAACAATTTGGCGACGATGCGCTTTGTGGATCACTATGGTCAGGCAACCGAGATTTACCCAATGAACCCTAATGGATCGCCTGGCGGTTTAACGGGTGTAACGACTGCAGATGGACGCTTTAGCGTCATGATGCCGCACCCAGAGCGTGTATTTAGAGCGGTGCAAATGAGCTGGTGTCCACCCGAGTGGCTCGATACTCAGGATGGTGCAAGTCCTTGGCTAAGGCTATTTCAAAATGCCCGCCGCTGGGCCAATTAAATTGCTCGGTATGGAGCCAGTTACCTTCTCCGAGAGTGGAGGAATTCGTTACCTTCATTTCGGCAGTGAATTGATTCAAGGTGCTATGCGCATGCGTGACCCTGATGAGATCTATCTGGAGTACAACCAGCAGATGATGGCTTGGTTGTTGTTTCTCGAAACTAAACCCAAGATGCAAGTGGCTCAACTTGGCTTAGGAACGGGGGCTTTAACCAAGTTTACTTACCGTCACTGCCCATCCGTTACCAGCACAGTGGTTGAACTTAACCCAGCAGTTATTGTCTCTGCTAGAACCATGTTCAATACGCCCGATGATGATCGACGTCTTAAGACAATTCAAGCTGATGCTAAAGCTTTTGTGGCCGATACAATAAACCATCACAAGTTTGATGCAATTCAAGTGGATTTATACGACGCTATTTGTGATGGTCCGGCAGCTAGCTCTTTGCGTTTTTATCGTGACTGCTTTAAGGCCCTAAAATCACCCGGAGTCATGACAGCCAACCTATTTACCAGGCACAAGAGCTTTAACATTAATCTAAATAATATTTGTGAGGCTTTTAATAATCGCGTTTTACTATTTCCTGAATCGCATGACTGTAATGCCGTAGCATTGGCATTTAAAGGTCCTATGCTCGAAGTGGAATGGCAAGATGTATCAAAGCGTGCAAAATTACTTGAACAGCAAACGGGCCTGCCAACTCGAACTTGGGTTCAGGGCTTGAGCCAAGCCAATGCACGACAAGAATCGCAATTGCGAATCTAATTGCATAAAAAGAAAAAGGCAACCTTAAGGCTGCCTTTTTCTATATCAAGATTAAGAACTCTTAGACAGTAACCGTATCAGCAACATCGCTAAATGATTTCATCTTATCGAAGTTCATGTACTGATAAACCTCTGCAGCTTTACTGTTGAGATTTTGTACCTGCTCTAAATATTCCTGTGGAGTAGGGAGCTTGCCGAGCAAAGCAGCTACTGCCGCTAATTCAGCAGAAGCGAGATAGACGCGGGTATCGATCCCTAAGCGATTCGGGAAATTACGAGTAGAGGTTGATACTGCCGTAGAACCTTTACGAATCTGCGCTTGATTACCCATACAGAGAGAGCAGCCTGGACTTTCCATGCGGGCACCAGTGCTACCAAGCATGCCGTAATAGCCTTCTTCCATTAAAGTCATGGCATCCATTTTGGTAGGAGGCGCAATCCATAAACGGGTTGGCATGTCTTTCTTGCCTTGCAGAACCTGACCAGCGGCACGGAAGTGGCCAATATTGGTCATACATGAACCAATGAAGACCTCATCAATCTTATCGCCAGCAACTTCAGACAAGAACTTCACATCATCTGGATCGTTAGGGCAGGCCAAGATCGGCTCTTTAATTTCTTCTACATTAATTTCAATAATTTCAGCGTAATCGGCATTCTCATCCGCTTTCAGTAACTGCGGATTAGCAATCCACGCTTCCATTGATTTAATGCGACGCGATAGGGTGCGCTTATCTTCATAGCCGTTGGCGATCATCCACTTCATTAAAGTGATATTCGAGCGCATGTATTCAATGATGGGCTCTTTATTCAAGTGTACTGTGCAACCCCCGGCAGAACGCTCGGCAGAAGCATCAGACAATTCAAAAGCTTGTTCAACTTTGAGTTCAGGCAAGCCTTCGATCTCCAGAATACGGCCCGAGAAAATATTTTTCTTGCCTTGCTTTTCAACAGTCAGTAAACCGCGCTTGATGGCATACAAAGGAATCGCATTCACAAGATCACGGAGAGTAATGCCGGGCTGCATCTTGCCTTTGAAGCGAACCAGTACAGATTCCGGCATATCGAGAGGCATCACGCCAGTCGCAGCAGCAAAAGCTACTAAGCCAGAACCAGCGGGAAAGGAGATCCCAATTGGGAAGCGAGTGTGACTATCACCTCCAGTGCCGCAAGTATCGGGCAGGAGCAGACGGTTCAACCAGCTGTGAATCACACCATCACCAGGTCGTAAAGATACGCCACCACGATTAGTCATAAAAGCAGGTAACTCATGCTGCGTACGAATGTCGACTGGCTTTGGATAAGCTGAGGTATGACAGAAGCTTTGCATCACCAAATCTGATGAGAAGCCCAGGCACGCCAAGTCTTTTAATTCATCACGAGTCATTGGGCCAGTAGTGTCTTGCGATCCTACTGTTGTCATGTGTGGCTCGCAATACGTACCGGGACGAACGCCTTGACCTTCAGGTAAGCCGCAAGCACGACCAACCATTTTCTGAGCTAATGTGAAACCTTTTTTGTTATCAGCGGGACTCACTGGTAAACGGAACTCGGTTGAAGCAGGAAGACCTAGAGCAGCACGGGCTTTGGCTGTTAAGCCTCGGCCAATAATGAGGGGGATGCGTCCACCAGCACGTACTTCATCTAAGATCACAGGAGACTTCAGAGAAAAACTCGTGATTTCTTTGCCGTCTTTGAAAACCTTGCCATCGTATGGGCGCAATTCAATGACATCACCCATTTGCATTTTGGAAACATCCAGCTCAATCGGTAACGCGCCTGAGTCTTCCATAGTATTAAAGAAGATCGGAGCAATATTGCCACCAAGACACACGCCACCAAAGCGCTTATTAGGTACAAAGGGGATATCTTGACCAGTCCACCACAAGACTGAATTCGTAGCTGACTTGCGGGATGAGCCGGTACCAACCACATCACCAACATAAGCAATCAAGTTGCCTTTTTTCTGGAGTTCAGCGATTTGTTTCATTGGGCCACGCACGCCTGGCTCGTCTGGCTCGATACCAGCACGCGGGTTTTTCAACATCACGGTAGCGTGCAATGGAATATCCGGACGACTCCAAGCATCTGGTGCAGGGGAGAGATCATCGGTATTAGTTTCACCGGTGACTTTAAAGACGGTCAACTTCATGCTCTCTGGTACTGCTGGGCGACTAGTAAACCACTCTGCATCAGCCCAGCTTTTCATAACTGCTTTAGCATTTGCATTGCCTTTATCGGCTAACTCTTGCACGTCATTAAAGTAATCAAACATCAAGAGGGTCTTCTTGAGAGCTTCGGCAGCCGTTGCACCGCATTCGGCATCGGCCAATAAATCGACTAAGGGTTTGATGTTGTAGCCACCTAACATGGTGCCCAAAAGTTCAGTCGCTTTAATTCGCGAGATCAATGGTGATTTTTCTGCACCTTTGGCAACTGCTGCCAAAAACTCAGCTTTCACCATTGCCGCCTCATCAACACCTGCAGGAACACGATGGGTAATGAGCTCAAGCAGTTCAGCCTCAGTTCCTTTGGCCGGGTTCTTTAATAAATCAACCAATTTAGAGGTTTGATCTTTGGACAAAGGTAGGGCTGGGATACCTTGGGCTGCTCGTTCAGCAACTTGGGCGTTGTAAGCTTCTAACATCGTATTTCCTATGGGATAAGTTAACTATTGAAAAGCCAAGCAGGATCGATGAAAACCGATACCTGAACACTCCCATTGTAAATCCACAAAATTGCCGTGAATATGGGTTTTACTACTGATTTTTGGGGAAAATCCCCAAAATGGCTCAAATTACCGTTTCTTCTTTTAAGGCCCAAACTAGGGCTGCTACCCAACCCAATAATGACCACCCTAAAAAGAGATTCAAGGCAAAAATAGCTCCGGTATTAGCGCGGCGCTTATTAAAAGCAATAGCAAACGGCAAAAGGTAAAAGAGGCTGAAGACACTAATGAAGATGGCAAAAAAGAGACGCATTGCTTCTATTTCTCCCGCATCCAGCTCTGGGTACGACCAATGAGAGGAATGCCTAGGTAAGCCCTTAAATCGAGTTTATTGCCCTGATCGAGCAATTTAATATCTGCACGATAAATCTCACCATCATCTGGGTCTAAGATCCGACCGCCAGAATACATGTTCTCCCCATCTTTTTTGAGCCCGCTCAGTATTTCCATGCCAACTACGGGCTTATCCTTGCGGTAATCGGTACATTTGGCGCAGGTTGGCAAACCGCTGGGATCCAAAATTTTGGTCACTTTTCCAACAAAAAGGCCGTTTTGCTCGCTGATCTGGACCAGAGCCGCGGGCTGATTGGTATCGTCATCAAAGGTTTTCCAGAGCCCGACAATTGACCCCGCATCTTGAGCAAGGGCTGCACCAGCAATCAAAACACTCAGGGCAGTCAATGCCCAGACTCTAAAAATTCGAGTCGGATATGCAAGTTTGAAGCAATTTTTCATGTTTTTCTGGGTCGTCTAGGGATATATTTCTGTCATCTTAACCTCCTTAAAATACCAACTAGCAGACTAGCTATCGTTATAATTACTTTTTCCAACAGAGCTTAAGCGATGACTAAATACGTTTTTGTCACTGGTGGCGTGGTTTCTTCCTTAGGGAAAGGAATTGCAGCTGCCTCGCTTGCCGCGATTCTTGAATCCCGCGGCCTGAAAGTCACCCTCCTAAAATTAGATCCCTACATCAACGTTGACCCTGGCACGATGAGCCCGTTTCAGCATGGGGAGGTCTTTGTTACTGAAGATGGGGCTGAAACTGATTTGGATTTAGGTCACTATGAGCGCTTCGTATCAGCCAAGATGCGCAAGAGCAACAACTTCACAACCGGTCAAATTTATGAATCGGTGATTCGTAAAGAGCGGCGCGGTGAGTATCTAGGAAAAACAGTTCAGGTTATTCCCCACATTACCAATGAAATTCAGGCCTTTGTAGAGCGTGGTGCACTTGCGAGTCATGAGGGTAAAGCAGATGTTGCCATCTGCGAGATTGGTGGAACAGTGGGTGATATTGAATCACTACCATTCCTAGAGGCTGCAAGGCAGATGAGCTTGCGTTTGCCTGCCCATAGTTGTGCATTTGTCCACCTCACCTTAGTTCCATACATTAGTAGTGCTGGTGAGTTGAAAACCAAACCCACTCAGCACTCTGTCCAGAAGTTGCGCGAGATTGGCATCATGCCAACCGTATTACTCTGCCGTGCAGATCGTCCGATCCCTGAAGATGAAAGGGCGAAGATTTCGCTCTTTTCTAATGTCCGAGAAGAGTCAGTGATATCCGTTTGGGATGTGGATACGATTTATAAGATCCCAGAGATGCTCCACGCACAAAAGATGGATGACTTAATCTGTCGTGAGTTGGATATTCAGGCAAAACCTGCCAATCTTTCTGTTTGGGCCAAGCTGGTATATGAAATGGCTAATCCACAACACGAAGTGACTATTGGCATGGTGGGCAAATATGTTGACCTCACCGAGTCCTACAAGTCATTGATTGAGGCATTGCGTCATGCAGGCATTCATAATCACACCAAAGTCAATATTACCTATATCGATTCAGAGCAAATTGAAGCGAATGGCGTTGACTGCCTAAATAATTTAGACGCCATCTTGGTTCCAGGCGGCTTTGGTAAGCGCGGAACTGAGGGTAAGATTGCAGCGATTCGTTATGCCAGAGAAAATCAGATTCCCTATTTAGGTATCTGCTTAGGAATGCAGCTAGCGGTGATTGAGTTTGCCCGTCACGTCGCCCATATTGAACATGCCAATAGTACTGAATTTGATCCCGATACCAACCATCCGGTGGTTGCTTTGATTACTGAGTGGATGGATCGTGAAGGGCGGGTTGAGAAACGCGGCGATGATTCTGATCTCGGCGGAACCATGCGACTTGGATCACAACGTTGTCCAGTTCTACCCAATACGCTGGCCCATAAGATCTATGGCGCGGAAGTCAATGAGCGCCATCGCCATCGTTACGAAGTGAATAATGTTTATGTTCCACGTCTTGAAAAGTCAGGCCTCATCATTTCCGCTAGAACCCCTAGCGAATCCCTGCCAGAAATGATGGAGCTGCCACAAGCGATGCATCCTTGGTTCTTTGGGGTTCAGTTCCATCCAGAGTTCACCTCAACCCCACGTGATGGCCACCCTTTATTTCTAGCTTATATCAAGGCAGCGCTAGCTCATCATGATGCTGCTCAAAAAATTGCAGCCTGATGTATATCTACGTAGATCCCAACGCTCAACAGAATATCTAAGGACATCATTATGAAACTCTGTGGATTTAATGTTGGTCTAGATCAGCGCTTCTTTTTGATTGCTGGTCCCTGTGTGATTGAATCTGAACAATCCGCTTTGGACATTGCTGGTGAACTGAAAGCCATTACTGGTGCGCTCAATATCCCATTTATTTATAAGTCCTCTTTTGACAAAGCCAATCGCTCCTCTGGCTCTTCTTTTCGAGGACTTGGTATGGAAAAAGGCCTGGAGATACTTGCTAAGGTAAAGCGTGAAATTAGGGTGCCAGTCTTGACGGATGTACATGACATTAATGAGATTGCGGAGGTGGCCAAAGTCGTTGATGTATTGCAGACCCCAGCTTTCTTATGTCGACAAACTGATTTCATTCGCGCTTGCGCTCAAAGTGGTAAACCAGTCAATTTTAAGAAGGGCCAGTTCTTATCTCCCCATGAGATGTTGAATGTCATTGAGAAAGCAAGAGCTGCTGCAAAAGAAGCCAATCTTCCAGACCAATTCATGGTGTGTGAGCGGGGTGCCTCGTTTGGTTACAACAATTTAGTTTCCGATATGCGCAGCCTAGCAATCATGCGCGAAGTCAATGCGCCCGTGGTGTTTGACGCAACTCACTCAGTTCAGCTACCTGGTGGCCAAGGCAACACTAGCGGAGGTCAACGGGAGTTTGTTCCAGTACTAGCCAGAGCGGCTGTAGCTGTCGGTATTAGCGGCCTCTTTATGGAAACCCACCCTGATCCGGCAAAAGCGCTATCAGATGGACCCAATGCAGTTCCTCTGAATCGGATGAAAGAGCTACTAGAGTCTTTAGTGGCGATTGATACGGTTGTTAAAAAGGGTCATCCCTTTTTAGAGAATAGTTTTAAATAATTTATTGAGTCTTTAGGAGATTTACATGAGCGCCATTGTTGACATCATCGGCAGGGAAGTTTTAGATTCTCGCGGCAACCCCACGGTTGAGTGTGATGTGTTGCTAGAATCAGGCGTGATGGGGCGGGCCGCAGTTCCTTCCGGTGCATCTACCGGCTCGCGTGAGGCGATTGAGTTACGCGATGGTGATAAAGCACGCTACCTAGGTAAGGGTGTTCTGAAAGCGGTTCAAAATATTAATCTGGAAATTGCCGAGTCTATTTTGGGTCTAGATGCCTCTGAACAAGCTTTTCTGGATCACACCCTAATTCAATTAGATGGCACACCAAATAAAGCACGTTTAGGTGCGAACGCAACCCTAGCAGTATCGATGGCAGTTGCCAGGGCAGCAGCTGAAGAGGCTAGTTTGCCTTTGTATCGTTACTTTGGCGGTTCAGGCTCGATGCAACTTCCCGTTCCTATGATGAATATCGTCAACGGCGGTGCCCATGCCAATAACAGCTTGGATATTCAGGAATTTATGATCATGCCGGTTGGCGCCAAGAGTTTTAGAGAGGCTTTGCGTTGTGGGGCGGAAATCTTCCATGAACTTAAAAAGATCATCGGCTCTCAAGGAATGCCGACCTCGGTCGGCGATGAAGGTGGCTTTGCACCAAACTTTAAAAGTAATCACGAATGCTTAAGTACCATTCTCAAGGCGATTGAGGGTGCTGGCTACGAGGCTGGTAATGACGTATTGCTAGCGCTAGACTGCGCTGCTAGTGAGTTCTACAAAGATGGCAAATATCAATTGGCTGGGGAAGGCTTACAGCTTTCATCAAGCGAGTTTGCTGATTATCTCGGTCAATTAGCTGATCAATTCCCAATCGTATCGATTGAAGATGGTATGCATGAGAGTGATTGGGATGGCTGGGCAGATATCACCAAGAAACTTGGTAAAAAGATTCAATTAGTTGGGGATGATCTCTTTGTTACGAATACCAAAATTTTGCAAGAGGGTATCGATAAGGGCATTGCTAACTCGATCTTAATTAAGATTAATCAAATTGGCACCTTGACAGAAACCTTTGCTGCTATTGAAATGGCCAAGCGTGCTAACTACACTGCAGTCATTTCTCATCGCTCTGGCGAGACCGAAGACAGCACGATTGCAGACATTGCAGTTGGTACCAATGCCGGGCAGATCAAGACAGGTTCTTTGTCTCGCTCTGATCGAATCGCCAAGTACAACCAGTTACTCAGAATTGAAGAAGATTTAGGTGATGTAGCCAGTTACCCGGGTAAGTCTGTTTTCTACAATCTGAAGCGCTAGTTCAATAAGTATTCTGATTCGACTATGCGCATCATTGTCTATTCCATGTTGCTATTGTTGCTAGTGATTCAATACCCACTATGGTTAGGCAAGGGCGGCTGGCTCAAAGTTTATGAGATGGAGAAGCAACTTCAGTTGCAACAAGCTAAAAATAGTGCTTTAGCACTACGCAATGCTAAGCTGGCTGGCGATGTAGCAGACTTGAAAGATGGAACTCGAGCGATTGAAGAGCGAGCGCGTGTTGAGCATGGCATGATTAAGGATGGTGAATTCTTTGTACAAATCCTACCTAACAACGTCACAACTCCAAATCAAGATATGCCTGATGGCGTCAAAGGTACTAAGGGTAAATAAGCTTTAATGGCCGCTGGATGGAGGGCGAGTAGCGTCGCTCAACAAGTCAGTACTAAATACTTGACGACAGTCGACTGCATCAAACTGATATTCCTTACCGCAAAAATCACAAGCAGTTTCTACCTTACCTTGTTCGCTCAGAATGCTTTCAACCTCGTCTTCACCTAACATCCGCAAAACATCGGCGACCTTAGTCCGTGAACATCTGCACGCAAATTGAATAGTTCTGCTGGGGAAGCTACGCACGCCATAGTGCGAAGACTCCTCTAGAAATAAGCGGCGCAGAATAGTTTCAGGCGGAAGGGTCAAGAGCTCTTCATCGGTAATGGTTTCACCCAGCGTCTGAATCCGTGTCCAGCCCTCGCTAGCAGTTTGAGGATCTAAATGGGCATGACCACCCGAATTAGGCAAACGTTGCAATAGCAAACCGCCAACGTGAGTTTCATTCGAAGCTAGCCAAATTCGCGTATCTAATTGCTCAGAATTTTGCATATACAAACCAATTGCTTGAGCGACACTTTCAACAGGACGAATGACTGCGCCCTGGTGATCTTGTAAAGCCACGATGCCTTGATAAGGTGGATTACCAGCCTGACGGTCTGCAGGGTCAAGGGTAATGACCAGACGACCGCTATTACTGGCATCTAGCATCTGAGCTAAAGTTGCATTAGGTGCAATTTCAGAGGCGTCTACAGACAGTTTGACTGTTGCCCGCATCGAAAGATCGGATTTACATTCCACTACCAGTAAAGAAATTGGACCAAGGCTTTGTGCCTGAATAATCAAAGTGCCATCAAATTTGAGGCTGGCGCTCAGAAGGGTAGCAGCTGCTACAAAGTCTCCCAACACTTTTCGCACTGCGGGTGGATCATTGCGCCTCTCTAAGATCGCCTGCCAAGCAGTTCCTATCGAGGCAATTTCGCCTCTTACAGGGGCTCCATCACACATAAACACAAGAAGTTCATTCATACCCTAAAGTATCCACGTTTTTCAGAATTTTTCTGACTTCGTCTGACCTGAGATAATGGGAACTATGCAAATCCGTACACGTTTCGCCCCCAGCCCAACTGGCTTCATCCATCTCGGTAACCTCCGAAGTGCACTGTATCCATGGGCCTTTGCCCGTCATAATCAGGGCGATTTCATTCTCCGGATTGAAGACACCGATTTGGAGCGCTCTACCCAAGAATCAGTCGATGTGATTCTAGAGGGAATGGCGTGGTTAGGTTTAGATGTGGATGAAGGTCCGATCTATCAGATGCAACGCATTGATCGCTACCAAGAAGTGATCAAACAGATGCTCGATAGTGGCCTTGCTTATCCTTGCTATATGAGCGAGGACGAGCTCAATCGTTTACGCGACGAGCAGATGGCTAATAAAGAGAAGCCACGCTATAACGGCTTATGGAGACCTGAGCCTGGTAAAACGCTACCGACAATTCCTTCTGGTGTTTCACCTGTGATTCGATTTAAGAATCCGATTGGGGGCTCTGTTGTTTGGGATGATGCTGTTAAAGGCAGAATCGAAATTAGCAACGATGAACTTGACGATCTCGTGATCGCACGACCTGATGGTACGCCGACCTATAACTTCTGTGTTGTCGTCGATGACCTCGATATGAAAATCACCCATGTGATAAGGGGGGATGATCACGTCAATAACACTCCTCGTCAAATTAATATTCTTAGAGCTCTCGGCGCCTCTCCTCCAATCTATGCTCACTTGCCAACAGTGTTAAATGACCAGGGTGAGAAGATGAGTAAGCGCAATGGTGCAATGAGTGTGCGTGATTATCAAAAAGAAGGATATTTACCTGAAGCAGTTTTGAACTATCTTGCGCGACTAGGTTGGTCACATGGTGACGCGGAAGTCTTTACCAAAGAACAATTTGTAGCATGGTTTGATCTAGATAACCTCGGCAGATCACCAGCACAACATAATCCTGAAAAGTTACTCTGGCTCAATCATCACTATATTCAAGAAGCTGATCCAGAAAAGTTGGCGGAAACAGTTAGGCCATTTGCTGATGAGCGAGGCATTGATATCAATCATGGGCCAAACTTTGTCCAGGTTGTCGCTTTATTAAAGGATAGAGCCAATACTCTCATTGAAATTGCCGATGGGGCCAAGTTGTTTTATTCCCCCGCGCCAGATCTTTCTCCAGAGCAGATTGCTCAAAATATTCCTGAAACGATTAAGCCAGTAATTCGTGATCTGCTAGAGGCAATCAATAAGTCGGATTCGACAAAAGAGGGCTATTCGGCCGCTTTTAAAGAAGTATTAGCCAAGCACCAACTAAAAATGCCAGCCCTAGCAATGCCCGTGAGGTATGCCTTATTTGCCACTACCCAAACGCCAGCTATAGACTCTGTTTTAGTCGTTTTAGGGAAGCAAGAAAGCATCAAGCGGCTCGCCAAGGTCGTCCAGTAGGCAAATTGCTCTAAAGGGGCAAAATAGGATAAAATCTTGGATTGTTTTGAGTGTCTTGTGGGTATTTTGCGAGATTTAGGGGGTATAGCTCAGCTGGGAGAGCGCTTGCATGGCATGCAAGAGGTCAGCGGTTCGATCCCGCTTATCTCCACCAAAAAATCCACCAAGACAATCGCGTGGTTCCAGGTCCCCATCGTCTAGAGGCCTAGGACATCACCCTTTCACGGTGAGTACGGGGGTTCGAATCCCCCTGGGGACGCCAGATTTTCTGGTTGAAGTAAAGTGACAAGATGTAATTGCGTTGTAATTTGGAGCGGTAGTTCAGTTGGTTAGAATATCTGCCTGTCACGCAGAGGGTCGCGGGTTCGAGTCCCGTCCGTTCCGCCAAACATAGTAAAAAGGCCCTTCAAAAGGGCTTTTTTACATTCTCACTCCCAAATCATCTCTTATTATCTGTTGGCGAGGCACTTACATAGCTTGAGCTATCAGAGACATTTGAGCTAGTAGCATCTGACGCACTATTAGCTTTGGATGACCCGGTGCCGCCAGAAGATCCAACTTTAGCGCTACTGGCCACTGTAGTTGTTGATTTACTTGGACTTACTGAACTATTTGTTGAGCTTCCTAAGGGCTTGCTAGCAGTAGAGCTTGTGCTAGATGTAGCAGACTTACTTACAGAGCTTGAAACTGCTGATGTAGTTGTTTTACTAACAGAACTCAAAGTGGCCGTCTTTGAGGCTGTTGCAGTAGCGGCAGATTTCGCAGCAGCCGCGGCGGCGGCCTTGGCAGCTGCAGCTTCTTTCTGTTGAGCTGGGGTTAAAGGCGTAGTTGCAGCAACAGCCGTCAAGCCGCTTAGTCCCATTGACACAACAAGG
>Ga0208498_1000387_pt1 | contig 17775 bp, 11 predicted proteins | sample CryBogCBE12Aug09_FD_185502 | JGI IMG/M metagenome (GOLD analysis project Ga0208498, IMG submission 185502) | Freshwater microbial communities from Crystal Bog, Wisconsin, USA - CBE12Aug09 (SPAdes) (version 2) | ecosystem: Environmental > Aquatic > Freshwater > Lake | place: Crystal Bog... | reverse complement strand
CTTAATTGCACAACGTACACGTCGTGGTGCTGGTAACTGGGCGATCGTATCCCCAGCTGCATTGACAGTATTGCAATCTGCAACTACTTCAGCATTTGCACGTACAACAGAAGGCACATTCGAAGCACCTACAAACACTAAGTTTGTTGGTACATTGAACGGTGCAATGCGTATCTATGTAAATAGCTATGCAAACGATTCAACCTCAGTTCTTGTTGGTTATAAGGGTTCAAGCGAAGCTGATGCAGCTGCGTTCTATTGCCCATATATTCCTTTGATGAGTTCTGGTGTTGTTTTAGATCCAGCAACATTCGAACCAGTAGTTGGCTTCATGACACGTTATGGTTATGTAGAGTTAACAAACACAGCGTCTTCCTTAGGTAACGCTGGTGACTACTTGAGCGAAATCAGCATTGCTAATCTATCGTTCCAGTAATCAACCCAGGGATGGGAAGTTCAAAAAAGCACCTTCGGGTGCTTTTTTGTTGGCGGTACCATAAATATTAACGTCTATACTGCGTATAGATTCTCGTCGGTGCCAACCGCGGGTGGCCTAAAACGCTACAACATAAGGAGAAATTAAAATGGCAAAATTAAAAATTACACAATCTACATCTGTTACCAATGTAACATATCCAGGACCAACAGTTGGTGATCGTTACGTATCACCAACTACAATTGGCGGATCACACATTGGTGGTACAGGTGGTTTGACAAGCCAAACAGGTCGTCAAATTCAAGGACAATCATACATCAATGGTGCAAGCTCACAACAATGCAGTATTCTTGCACAAAAAGGTTCACACAAGTTCCGCGTACAAGATGCTAACGGAGCCAAAGGTGTATGTACGTTAGTTAACAACCCTAACGTCTCAGCCGGTAAAATGAACATTCTTTTGACATTGAATACAGCAACAGCAAGTGTTGCGGCAGCTAACGTAGCAGGTGGTGCAACACAAACAACAGTAACTTTTTCAGGTGTAACTGGCCCAGTGGCTCTTCCACGTGTTGGTGACTATTTGAGTTGGACAGCTCCAAGCGCCAACATCGGTACTTTTGTTCAAGTTACAGCAATGAACGGTAGCACAGCAACTATCGGCACAGTTGGTAATGTTGCAACAGCAACTGGTGTAGCAGTAAGTACATGTACATACGCAAGCAAAATCAATAACAAATATGTATGGGATTGGACAAGCGATGGACAAATGGATTCGACAACTGGTACAACAACATTTATAACTACTGGATTTAACCCAACACGTTACCGTTATCGTTTAAATGCTCCAACCAGCACATTTATTCAAGTACAGTACGCCTAAGGAGAAGTATAAATGGGTAAACTAAAGATACAACAAACAAACTCTGTAACAACAAGCCAGTCTCATGATTCTCACACTGGCCCACAGTTAATCAGTGGTAACTATCTTGGTGGTGTTGGTGGCGACACAGGGCAAGCAATTCCGAGTATTGCAGGTTCATGCAAAATTGGTACAAACTCTGCTGCTCAGTGTTTTCTTATTGCACAAAAAGGTTCACATAAGTTTCGTGTACAAGATGCCAGCGCCAACCGCGGCGTTTGTAAATTGGTAAACAAAGCACAAGGTAGTTTATTGGCAGGTGAAATGAGTATTACTTGTACCAAACAAAACGCATCAACATTTTACGCAAGTAAAATTAGCAACCGTTGGGTTTGGGATTTCGCAGGCAACAAATATCGTTATTGGTTTGCTAACGCAACAACAAATAATGCATACGCAGTTGACGCTGCCGCAGGCACAGTAGGTTTTGTAAAAGTAACATCAGCATAATATAATGTAAAACTACAAAAAGCTATAATTGAGTATAGCAAACAAGCCCACCTTAGACGTGGGCTTTTTCATTATTTCCTATATCTCTGTTGATGCTAAATACACTATAATAAGGTCTTGACGAATGGCAACTATTAAAAGAATTTCCGGTGATTATACAATACAAAGTATAAATCCCTCAGACAACGTTAATATTAATACTAACACGGTTACTATTAGTGGTAATTTAGTGGTTATTGGTAACACAACACAAGTTGAAACAACCAATACAAGCATTTCAGATAACATTATTGTTCTTAACAGTAATCTTGGGCCAAGCACAACACCAACTCTTAATGCTGGAATTACAGTAGACCGCGGAAATCTTGCCAACGTATCTTTAATTTGGAACGAAACAGTTAAGGCCTGGCAGATAACAGATAAAAGTGGAGTTGTATACACAAACGTTGCTACTACCGTAAGTACAACAACAACAAATACAATTCCTAATTTATACGCAGATCCGGCACCAAAATTGAGTGCTAATCTAAATATAACAGGATACACAATTTACGATACGGCCAATGTTGTGGCTACATATACCGGCACCCCAAACAGCGGCAAGTCGGGGTTATTTGTGGATAACACAAACGGAACAGGACAAGAACTTGCAACTAAATCGGCAGCGGTTGCATTTAGTATTATTTTTGGATAGGATGAATTAAATGGCAATCACAAACGCAAACGTAACAACACAAGCCAGTGCAATATATACCAGCACTGGCAATAGCGCAACGACAGTTTTACATTTTTGTAATTACGGTAATAACAGCGCCACAGCCAACGTATGGTTAGTACCAGCTGGCAAACAAGCAAACAACAGTACAATCATTTATTCAAACGTAACAATGACAGCGTTTAATACTTTAGTGGTTGATACAGAAAAAATTATTTTTGCCAACGGTGATGCAATTTATGCCAACGCCAGTGCAAACTTATCGGTGACAGCAACAGTAAGTTATATTGGAATTTAACGATGGCAAGATTTCTTAAGAACCCAGACATTGTTAAGAACAATAAATTGGCAGCAAGACTGCCGGTTGTTCCCAGCAGTAGTTATGGTGATGCGCCAATTGATGGCCTAATCAGATTTAATCAAGACAACAGTAGAATTGAATTTTACTACAATGGCGCCTGGAGCCAAGTATCTAAGATTGGTACAATAACTCCGGTGGTAGAAGATCAAGTTGGCAACGGAACACAAACAGATTTTACAATGAGTCAGAGTGAGTCTGATCCAAAAAATATTGTTGTTACTATTGGCGGAGTTTACCAACTGCCAGGCACAGCATATACAGTAAGCGGAACAACAATTAGTTTCACCAGTCCGCCACCTGCTCCGAGCCTACCAAACAGTCCAAACAGAATTAATATAATTCACAATCTCAACAGCACCAACGTGCCAGCATAGGAGCAGGCATGTCGATCGGACGTATATCAGGACCAATGTTATACAACAACCTGGACCGCCAGGGTGTTAACCTATCTATTGACGGTAACCTAATATACGCTGATGTAAATAATCGTTATGTTGGTATTGGCACAGCAAGCCCGACCTATTCTCTCGACGCACCTGGTAATGTTAGATTATCAAATTTATATGTAATTGGTAATCAAATTTCAAGCAACACCGGCGTGGTCAGCCTTGGCAACATTAACAATGTTTCAATTACAGGCGGCAGTAATTATAACGTTCTGTACACTAACGGCAGCGGAACTTTGGCATTTGGTAGTCTTGCACAGGTAGCGACTGGTGGAGGATTTACTGGTAACAATATTTCAATGGGCTCGTCAATACACGGCAGTGACGCCTATGGAACCAATGCACTTACAACTGGATTAACAGTTAGTGACGCTATTAATGTTTTAGATAATATTCTTGGCAACATTACAAACTCCAGCGGCAATGTAATTACCACCGGCAATCTTTTTCTTACAGGTGGACAACCTAATTATATTTTAAGTACCAACGGTGCTGGACAAACCTACTGGGCCAATTTACAAATACTTGCCGGCTTAGAAGGATTTGATGGTAACAACATTTCGTTAGGATCAAATACAGTTGGTACATTAGGTAATGCAATCGCACTTACCACATCAACTACTGTCACTGATAGCATAGCATTAATAAATCAACTGTTAGGTAATATTACAAATTCTGGAGGTAACATACTACATGTTGCTGGTAATGTAACCGCTGGTAATGTTATTAGCACATTGTATGGCAACCTATTTGGCAACACAACCGGAATTCACTATGGCAATGTAGTTGGAAATATATCTGGAACCACTGGCGCATTTACTGGAAACTTAACATCGGCTAATGTTATAACCACCGGTTATATCAGTAGCGGGCAAGGACTTGAATCAACCAGCTCATACCCCGGACCATATGCTGATGGTATTGTTGTAGACTATGTCACCGGCAATGGGCGTATCAGTGTTGGCAGTAATGACGGTATTAATTTTTATAACAGCGGAGTTGGTAATGTACTGTTAGGATCATTTAGTGCCGGCGGTAATTTAACAGTTACTAACAATATTATCAGCGGTAATGCCTATGTTGGTAATTTAACAGTTACAAATTTAGAAGTAGATCAAGGCAATATAATTGCTGGCAATGTAACAAGTACGTTTTATGGAAATGTATTTGGCACCATTTCTAATTTTACTTCTAATGTAACAGCCGGCAACGTTCTCAGCAGATTTTATGGAAACATTTCCGCCGACTTGATATACCCATATCTAAGTGGGGTAACTGTTTTTTACAGTAATAGTGCAATTAAAATTCCAACCGGAAATACACTACAACGTCCAGCTGGTCTTGCTGGATATATAAGATTTAATACTGATGGCGGCTCATTAGAATTTTATACTGGAACAGGTTGGCAACCGTTAACCAACACTATTACAAAGCAACAGATTGTACCCGATGGAATAACTCGTACATTTACATTAAATCAAATAACCAATTCGGTTGGGGTTATTGTCAGTATCAATGGTACTTTACAATCACCGGATGTGGCCTACACAGTTTCTACAAATCAAATTACATTTGCTGAAGTTCCGCTGACAACAGATATCATTGATGTTAGATTTGTTGCAGCAGCACTTACAACAGTCAACGTTGATGCTACTATCGTTGACACCGGCAACGTTGCAGTAGGCACAGGAAACACAATTATTGACAGCTTTGATGCTACACTTTATAGAAGTGCGTTATATTCAATTTCAAGCACAAATCCCTACGACAGCCAGTTTGCTGACGTAAGAGTACTTCAAAATAACGGCATAACAGTAATAACTGCTCATGCCATACTAAATACTGGTAGTAACACAGTCACATTCTACAGCAATATCTCTGGAACAACAGTTAATTTAATAGCTCGAGGCACAACAGCGGCTAACCAGCTAAGAATCCAGAAGACCTACTTCGAAGTTTAATTCCCGTCTGCCCAAAATTTACCCCACGAAAACCGTTTTCTCACGGCTCAGCTAAATACACGTATACCTATTATTATAAAAGGAATGCGCCATGGCCGTAACCCGTATACAAAATAACCAGATTTATGACAGCACCATTAATGCCGCGGTCAAATTAGCACCCGGCACCTTAACTGGTAATATTTTTGCACCAACAGTAACCGTTAACAGTAACGTTACTATCACAGGAAACTTAGTAGTTTCTGGTGCGTATGAAACTGTTTCGGCAACTAACACATATATTAACGATCCGTTGGTAACATTTAACAACGGATACTCAGGAAGTTTAAGTGGTTACGATATTGGTATGTTGATCAATCGTAACTTGGCCAGCTTAGGATCATATGGTTCTGTTAATACTGCTTGGATTTGGGTAGAAAACGATCAGGCATTTGAAGCGATTGCTACAACCGACACCGGTACAGGCTCTGCAAGTATTAATAATTCAGGTTATGCTAACGTAAAAATTGGTAACCTAACAGCAATATCCTCTACATTCAGCGGCGCAATGCAGGTTAACAGCACACTGGGCGCAACCGGCGTAGTAAGTTTAACTAATAGCACAGCAAGTACAAGCTCATCATCTGGTGCATTACAAGTTTCCGGTGGTGCTGGTATTGGTGGTAACGTTTATTCGGGCGGTAACCACACAGCGGCCAATGGTCTATATTCAACTGGTGCATTCAACGGTGGATACTCTGATGGTATTGTTGTTGACTATGTAAGTACATTAGGTCGCATTAGTGTTGGTCCAAGCGATTCGTTAAAATTTTACACAGGTGGCCCAGCAAGTACAGAAACATTGGTAATTGACTCAACTGGTAACATTGTTATTCCAGCTACAACAACAAGCACAACTACAACAACTGGTGCATTGGTTGTTAAGGGTGGCGTTGGTATTGGTGGTGCATTAAACGTTGCAGGCGGATTGGGTCTTGCTGGTAACGTAGCTGCCAATGGTGGCGGTTTAACAACAACAGCAACAACAGGATATCTATTTAATGAAAATGCAACAACACTAAACGTTGGTGCAGCGGCAACTACAATTAACGTAGGTGCTGGCTCTGGTACTATTACAATTGGCAACCCAACTTTGGTTGGTACACAAACAACACAAAACGTTTACAATACTGTAGCAACTACAGTTAATGCGTTTGGTGTTGCAACTGCGTTAAACTTAGGTGCCAGCTCTGGTACCGCAACAATTAACAACGCAACATTGACATTGCCAAATGCAACAGCAATTAACGTAAACGGTGCAAGTCCAACTTTGGCAACAACAAGCACTGGTACTGTAACATTATTCAACACAAATGCAACTACAGTAAACGCATTTGGTGCTGCAACAACAATTGGTATTGGTAACGCCAGCGGTACAACAACTATAAATGGCATTACAAAAGTTACAGGCAACATTGTAGCGGCAAGTGCAACACAATCCACTTCAAGCACAACTGGTGCAATCGTAACTACAGGTGGTGTTGGTATTGGTGCTAACTTATATGTTGGTGGTAATGCAACTATTGCGGGCAACTTAGCAGTTCAAGGTACTTTAACATACTTAAACACAACAACTACAATCGTTTCTGGTACAGAAGTTGTTGCTGGCACATTAACAGCAAACTCAACTACAGCAGCTACCAGCACAACAACTGGTGCTTTACAAGTAGCTGGCGGCGCCGGCATTGTTGGTGCAGTATTTGCAGGTGGTAACATTGTAGCAGCCAGTGGCACAGCCAGCACCAGCAACACAACTGGTGCGTTGATAATCACTGGCGGAGGCGGTTTAGGTATTGGCGGAAATATTAATGCTGGTACATTCAACTCCAGCTTACACAATATTAAAGGCAACTTGTTACTTGGTCAAGGTTCAGTTCAAGACTCAGCCGACTCTATTTTAACAATCAATGCCAACACAGACACTCCTGTAGCTTCTAACGCTACTATTCACGTGTCGGGTACCTCGGGCAAATCTGTTTCAATAAGCGTAGACTCATTTGGAACAGGTGTGGCGTCGGCCTATACCGCAAGACACTCTCGTGGCTCAAGCACTACCCCATCGGCAGTACAAGGTGGCGATTTAATTGGTAGCTTTGCTGCTCGTGGTTATGGTGCCACAGGATATGTAGCAGACAGCGTTACATATTTGACTCCCGGCTTGGCAGTATTTGCGGCTGAGAACTATACAGATACAGCACAAGGTGCACACGTACAAATTAGATCAACACCAACAGGCTCAAATTCAGCAGTTGCTGGACTAACTGTTTACAGTACTGGTAACGTTTATGTTCCTGCTACAACAGATGCAACAAGCCCAACAGTTGCTGCACTTAGCACAGCTGGTGGTTTAGGTGTTGCTGGTAACGTAATATTTGGTAATACTAATAACCAATGGGTCAAGTCAACCGGTAACATTATAGTCACAGCTGGTGCTACTGCTACTCCAACATCAACCTCTGGTGCGTTGATGGTCACCGGACAGGGTGGGGCATTCATTGGTGGTAACGTAGTATCTACCGGAACTGGTTATTTTGGTCCACAACAAAGTACAATTGGTTTATCAAATCCATTGATTGTTGCTACTGGTAATCAAAACAACTATGTTCAAATCCAAATTCAAAATACCAGCAGTGGTGCTGGAGCCAGCTCGGACTTTATTGCCACAGCTGACACAGGTACAGACGGTGTTAACTACATTGACATGGGTATTAACAGCTCAGGTTGGAATACTGGCACATGGACAATGTCTGGCGCTAAAGACGGTTACCTGTATGTAAACGGTGGCAACTTGACCGTTGGTACAGACACCTCGGGTAAGACTTTAAGTATTCACGTAGGTGGTACATACGCTAATAACGTAGTCAGCACATACAATGCTGCCAATACACAACCAACTAACCAATACACTGGTAGTAAAGTGTTATGGGGCGGTATGGGCATGACTGGCAACCTGTTTGTTGGTAATGCTGCGGTATTTAATAACTCACAAAGAGCTGGTCAAGACTTTATTGTTAAAGGTGTATCAGATTCAACATTGATCTGGGCACGTCCTGGTACAAGCTCATACGATACTGTGGTAATTGGTAATAGTGGTACAACAGCCAACTTAATACCAGGTGCTAAGTTAAACATTAACTCAACAGACAGTATCTTGTTACCAACAGGTTCAACAGCACAGCGTCCATATAACGCAGGCTACCAAGACAACGTTGGTATGTTCCGTTATAACACAACCTTGGGCTATATTGAGTTCTGCGTAGCACCAAGCTCAGGTGGTACACCAGGTACATGGAATGGTGTTACAAGTCAGTTTACACTAATTACAGATACACAATTTAATGGTACTGGCAGTCAAACAAACTTTACAGTAGCCAATTTAAGCCCAACTTCTGCAACTATTGTTAGCATTAACGGTGTGATGCAGATCCCAACATTGGCATATTCATGCTTTACATCAAACAATGCGTTGATATTCACTGAAGCACCTGCTTCAACAGACGTAATTGATGTACGTTGCTTGGTTACAACACAAAGTATTACTGCTATTTCCAGTGTTAACGGCTATATGCAGTTCAACGCTGATAATAACGGTGCGTACATCCAGACTGGTACATCAACAGCTACCACAACTACAACATTTAACACAAGTGGTGCACAGGTAAGTAGCATACCTAATGTAACAGTAAGCACAAGTGGTGTAGCAACTACAATTGATTCATTATCAACTACTGCATACAGTTCAGCCAAGTATGTTATCACAGCATTGATCAGTGGTACAAACGTTCGTGAAACAACTGAGTTGTTGGTAGTGCATAATGGTACAACAGCTAACTTAGTTACATACGGTGTAATGAATACATCTGGTAATTCATTAACAACATGGTCTGCAACAGTAAGCAGTGGTAACGTATTGTTACAAGCAACAGCAACTAACAACAATACAATTTACAGAATGAAGAAAGATTACTTAGCGATATAAAAACTGTTGGGCTGGATAGGCTGGCCCAACATTAAACTTTTATCGGGGACAGTGAACCGAGGAAAAAAGAAAAATGGCAAACAATAATTTTATAGTACAAAATGGTATTTCGATTGGTGGTGCTTCTGGCGCTGCTATTAGTACCGATGCAGCAACTGGCGCGATTATTATTGCACCAGCACCAACTTCAGCAAATGCGAACCCTGTAGCGGTAGTTATTTCAACTGCTGGTACAGTTTCAACAGTTAATACAACCGGTGGTGTTCCAGCAACGTCAGACATTGGCACAAGTGCTAATACTGCATCTTCAACTGGCACCACAGCGTTTGCCAATATATCTCTTACAGGTAATATCTCTACTACCAGCACTGGCTATTTCTTAATACCAAAAGGAAATATTGCACAACGTCCTGGTAGCCCAACATTGGGTATGATTCGTTATAACTCTGAAATTAGTAGCTTTGAAGGTTATGGCGCAGGATCCGCTTGGTCAAGTTTAGGTGGTGTTAAGTCTGTTGACGGCAAAGCATACATCCAAGCAGAAACTTCTGCAGGCGCAGGCGACGACGTATTAAGATTCTATTCTGGCTCAACTGGAACAAGCGCACAGGTAATGTGGGCCAGTGGTGCAAACATTAGTATTCTTCCAACCACAGCAGCTACCAGCACAACAACTGGTGCTCTACAAGTAGCAGGTGGTGCAAGCGTACAAGGTGCATTCTACGCAGGCGGTACAATATACGGTACACTTGGTACAGCAAGTCAGCCAAACATCACTACATTAGCTGGTGTAACAAGTTTTGGTACAACCGGTGTTAATACAACAGCACAGGGCAACTTAATCGTTAACGGTAACTTGCAAGTTTACGGTCAGAGCGTAAGTATTGGATCATCAACTTTAAGTATTAATGACCCAATTATTAACTTAAACACACCGCAAGATTTATCACCATTAACACAGGCAACTACAAATGACATTGGTCTTAAGTTCCACTACTACGATACTGCTGATAGTGCAGGATTCTTGGGTCGTGCATATGATACAGGATACTTAGAATTCTATGCCAAAGGAACTGATACAGCCAACGTGTTTACTGGTACAGTATATGGTACAATTAAATCTGGTGGTCATATCCTTACCAATTCTACAGCATCAACATCAACAACCACTGGCGCATTAACTGTAGCAGGTGGTGCAGGTATTGCTGGTGCAGTATACGCTGGTTCAGCATATGACAATGGTAGCCGTGTAATTACAAGCGTGACAGCCAATGCTGGCACAGATATTAGCATTACAAGTGCTACTACTGGTGGCCCAAGTGCATCATTTACAATTAATGATACATCAACATTGAACTCAGTATTGGGTCGTGGTGCTTCAACCACAACAACAATGACAACTGGTAAAATTACTCCAAGTGCTAACGTAACCTATGATTTAGGTTCAAACAGTAATGGCTGGTGGAACAACATCTACGGTACAGCAACACACGCATTATACGCTGACTTGGCAGAAAATTATTTAGGTGATGCTGCTTATACTCCTGGACAGGTTCTTGAATTTGGTGGCTCAGCAGAAGTTACATTAGGTACTGCTGACACAACTCGTGTAGCGGGTGTAGTTTCTACTAACCCAGCACACTTGATGAATGGTGCATTAACTGGTAATAACGTAGTACCACTGGCACTAACTGGTCGTGTTCCATGTAATGTAATTGGTCCGGTTAAGAAGGGCGACTTAATGGTATCAGCAGGATTTGGTTTTGCTAAAACAAATAATAATCCAGCAGTTGGTACTGTAGTTGGTAAAGCACTGGCAGATTTTGGTGGTGCAAAAGGCCAAATTGAAGTAGTTGTTGGTCGCTTCTAACCCAAGTAATAGTACAGACTCAAGGCCCTGCGGGGCCTTTTGTTTTTTGCTAAATACTCAATAACACGGATTTTTAAATGGCGTTAACCAGACCACGATTAGGACAACTTGATACCAGCGTTTTTTCAGAAGCGGATCCAATAGCCGTTTTACACGCTGGAGCAACTGCGGCAAACGTAGACATTGGTCTACTAATGAACCGTGCTAATGGGTTACTCAGCAACGTAGCATTATATTGGAACGAGTCGGGCAATACTTTTGTTACAGCCTTTACTTCAAATTCGGGTGCTACAGATTCAAATATTACTGTTACCAGCTATGCAAATTTAAGCACTGGGAATATTAAACTATACGGCATTTCTCCGCAGGCCTCCAGTGGTAACATTACAATTACGGGTAACTTAGTTCCAAGTGCTAATATTACCTATGACCTGGGTACAACAACAAATAGATTTAAGTCTTTATTCTTAAGTGGAACTACTATTGACTTGGCTGGCGCTGTTATTAAAACCGACGCCACCACTGGTGCTATTGCACTAATCCCAACACCAACTACTACAAATCCAAATCCAACGGGTATTGTTATTACACCCAGTGGTTCTATTACCACTGTTACAACCTCAGCGGGCGTAGTTGATACTGCTAATATTGCCACAGCATCTAATACTTCTGCAAATACTTCAACTACAACTTTTGCCAATGTAACAACAACAGGTAATTTAACAGTTGGTGGAAATTTAACAGTAGCTGGCACAGTAACTTTTCAAAATACAGTAGTTGAAACAAGTACAGAAACTGTTCTTGGTGTAGAAATTGTTGGCGGAAATTTGGTAGCAAATTCTGGAACAGCAAGCACAACAACGTCAACTGGCGCTTTGGTAGTTAAGGGCGGTGCTGGCATCACTGGGGACTTAAATCTTGGTGGTAATTTATCAATTGGCGGAAGTTTTAGTGCAACAAATATGTTTGTTGATCGTGGTGCAGACACCACCGATTGGAACACGCTAACTACAATGGGGGTATATTTGATAAATAGAAGTAGTTGGTCTGGTACAAGCAATACCCCATTAAATTCACAGTATTTTACTGGGCAGTTGGAAGTGGTAAACACTGGAAATTTGAGTATAGCTCAATACTATAGACCTTATAACTCTACCTCAAGTGGAGATGTATACTGGACAAGAAGCAAATATAGCTCAGGTGCATGGAGCACGTGGGTAGAGATTATAAATGGTGCAGAGACCATGGATGGCGGTAGTTTTTAAAGGATAACAAAAAGTGGCCAATACAATATTATTAAAACGATCAGGTACAGCGGGCAAGGTACCAGTAACAGCTAACTTATCGCTTGGTGAGTTAAGTATTAACTACACCGATGGTCGTTTATATACTACCAACGGTAGTGCCATTGTTGACTTATCACAAAACGACAAAATTACATTATCTGGTGATGCAACAGGTACAAGTACAAATCCATCGGCCGGTTCTGGCTATAGTAACTTAGCAGTAACACTATCAACATCTGGCGTGACTGCTGGTGTATATGGTAGTACAACACAAATTCCACAATTTACCGTTGATGCAAAAGGTCGTGTTACCGCCGCATCAAACGTATCTATCTCAACATCATTCACATTAGCTGCTGGATCTGGTTCTGGTACAGTTTCGGGTGGCGGCACATTAACTGTGTCTGGTGGTACTGGTATTACAACCAGCGTAACAGGTTCAACTTATACTATTACCAACAGTGGTGTAACATCCATTGCCGGCACGGCAGGGCAGATTACAGCCAGCGGTAGTACAGGTTCGGTTACATTAAGTTTACCATCTACACTAACATTAAGTACAGTCAATGCAAGTAGTATTAATGCTGCCACAATTGGTAACGTGGGTACTACCTTTAGTGGTGCTGGTGCTACATTAACTGGCAACGTAGCGGTAACTAATACTATCTACGGTCAAGGCCTTTACGATAACGGTAACCGCGTATTAAGTACAAGTTCTGGTGCAGGTAACTTATCTATTTCTGGAACAGCAGTTACATTACCAGCAACTGGTCCCGGCCCTACTACAGTTGGTAGCGCAAGTGCTATTCCTGTTGTTACTACCGATGCCTATGGTCGTGTAACAGCATTAACAACAGCATCGGCTTATGTTAGTTCAACTGGCGGCCCTGGTAATTTAAGTGTAAGTTCCGGCAACATTACATTACCGTTATCTGGACCTGGCTTATTATCTGCACAAGGTAGTAGCACAGCAATTCCGGTTATCAGTACTGATGCCTATGGTCGTATAACAGCATTAACAACAGCGGCAGTGATTGCTCCAGCTGGCACACTATCAGGAACCACATTAGCGTCTGGTGTTGTAAACTCAAGTTTGACTTCGGTTGGTACATTAACATCCTTGACAGTCAGCGGAACAACACAGCTACAAGGTAACGTTCAAGTTACTGGTGGCGGTGAATTTGTAACTAACAATTTAATTGTTACTGGTAACTTGTATGTTTCTGGTAACAGTACAACGGTTAATTCCACAAGCGTTACAACAAACGATTTATACTTTGTGGCTGCTGGTAATGCTGCTACAGCCGCTGCTGCAAACGGCGCAGGCTTGATAACACCATATTCAGCATTTACATTTAATAGTACAAACACAGCATGGGCAAGTAATATTGCTTTGTATGCTACAGCATTGTATGATAACAATAATCGCGTATTAACAACAGCAACAAGTCACTCAAACAGTGGCGGTGATGCAAGTGTCAGCGGTGCTTACAATGCATTGGTATTAACACTAAACACAGTAAACACAAACGTAGGTACATTTGGTAATGCTACTTACAATCAAGGTATTACTGTAAATGGTAAAGGTTTAATTACCGGTGTAACAACAACATTGATTACACCAGCTTGGTCAAGCATTACCGGTACTCCAACTACATTAAGTGGTTATGGTATCACAGATGCTTTGAGTACAAGTGCCACAATTGATGGCGGTAGTTTCTAAGATTTAAAACAGAATTTTTATTCTGGCAGGATTTAGTTTTTACTAAATTATAGTATAACCTTATTAGGTAGAGAATGGCGCAACCAATTTTATTAAAGCGCAGTTCGGTTGCTGGTAAAGCACCGTTAACTGCCAATTTACAGTATGGCGAATTATCCATCAATTATACTGATGGCGCACTCTACTATCTAACGTCTAACAACACCATTGGTTCATTCTTAGCCAATGGAACATCACACTCAGCAAACGTATTCACAGCCAATAGTGCTGCAGTCAGCGGCAACCTTACAGTTCAAGGAAATTTAATTGTATCTGGACCATTGCGCGATACCAATGGCAACGTTGGATCCAACGGTCAATTTTTAGTTGCCACCGGATCCGGAGTACAATGGGTTACAAAAAATACTGGTACACTATCATCGTTGACTGACGTCAACATCACCAGCCCAGCAATACAACAAGTTTTAACATACAATGGTAGTCAATGGGTTAACGCCTCATCGACTGCTACCGTCGCGTCCGCAGTATTTGCGTCAAGCCAATACGACATGGGACAGGTTAATGATGCTGTAATTACTGTTACAGAAGATGAAGGCACAGTTACAAGTGTAGCCGCTACAATTTACGACTTAGGGGTTATGAGCTTTACAGGTATTATTTCGTTAAACAATATAGACCAATCAATCAAATCGGATTATTTGGGCTACTCAATTATTTTTGGATTCTAAGGAAGAAAAATGGCACGTCAGCTAATAGAAAAATATGTTTTTACACCGGGCTTACCCGGCGCAGGTACACTATTGGTTCCTGGTAAAGTAGACTTAACGCAGGTCTTGATTATTGCTAATAAAACTAATCAGGTCAACATGTATGCCATTGGAGATCCAACTAAAAACGGTACAGCTGCTTATTACCCTTCAGACACTACGTTTGCACCACAGCCCAGTGGCTACGGATATACCATGCCCGCAACCACATCGGAGCAAGTGGGTACAACTTTAATTACATTTGCTGCCGACACCAGTAGCTATCTAAGCACAGACAAAATCGCTGTTTATACAGATGCCCCAAAACAACAAGGTAACATTATTCGTCCTTATGCTTTTGGTGTTGATGCTATTGAGCGTATGCGTATGGCAGAACCACAGTCCCTGATTGACGCTGACTTTGAATACGGACTACAGCCAACTAAATGGCTAAACTATTCTGACATTAGAAACTTGCCAGCTATTTTTGAAAAGCCAGGTCTCGATTTGTTTATGACAAACATTACATCGGACGGCGGCAATCCATCGGTTATGACTGTGACCTGTAGTCAGGCACACGGCCTAACAGTTGGTAGTCCAATTATTGTGTTTGGTCTTGCTAATGCCAGCAACTATGCACGTGCCGAAGGTTCGTTTGTTGTACAAACAGTAACTACATATACATTCACTTACTATGCTAAAGGTATTGTGGGTACAAGCGGATTAAGCGTTTACCAAGGAAGTTCTTATGCACGTAAGGGCGGATTCTATGCAGGATCATTAATTCCTGTAACATCAATTTACAGTGATGGTAGTAGCCCAAGTAAGATTACAGTTACCTGTAGTGCCAATCACGGTATGGTTCCTGGAACACCATTAATTAGCACAGTAAACTCGTCGGGTACCAATCACAATTTAATCGGTGGCAACTTTTATACAGAATCAGTTACGAGCCCAACACAGTTTACATTTACAGCACAGGTCGGCGGCGCCGTGGCCAACTCTGCTATTTCTGCCAATCTTCACGTTCGTTCAGATGCTTATGTTCAACATCGTCCATTTGACGGTGGTGTTAACTTAGGTACATTTAATGCTTCACATGGTGCAAGTATTAGTCGTCAGACTAAAAAGTATATGCGTTACCAGTCTGGTAAAGGTATCCTGTGGACATCGGGCGTACTGTTTAACCCAGTGCTTAACTTAGACCAAATATCATCATCTGGCACAGCAGTGGGATCCACGATTACTGTTGTAACTGAAGTTGACCATGGCCTACAGGCAGGTGCCACTATTGTTATTGCTGGTGTTACCACAGCGGGATATAATGGAACATATGGAGTCGCCACAGTAGTAAACGAAAACACATTTACAATACTTGCAACAAGCATACTGGCCAGTGCAACAGCAGTACTTACAAACTTACCACGTGTTACTGTTACTAAGTGGCATGGCGCCACAACACGTTGTGGAACATTTGATGACCAAAATGGTTTGTTCTGGGAGTTTGACGGACAAGAACTTGCTGCGGTAAAACGTGCAAGTACTTTCCAAACTTCAGGATTCGTTAGCGTCACTCCGGGTAGTCAGGTAGTTACAGGAACAAGCACACGTTTCACACAACAATTAAAAGTTGGCGATATGGTAATTATTCGCGGACAGAGTTATAAAATTAATGCTATTGCCAGCGACACTTCAATGACAGTTAACCCACCATATCGTGGTGTTAATGCATCAAGTTTAATTAAGATGTCATTGACTATTGACTATCGTATTCCGCAGAAACAGTTTAACATCGACCGCCTTGACGGCACAGGCATCAGTGGATACAACCTAAACATCAACAAAATGCAGATGATGGGTATCAGCTGGTCATGGTATGGTGCTGGTTTCATTGACTTTATGTGTCGTGGTGGCGATGGCAATATGATCCTTGCACACCGCATGCCTATGAACAACATTAACGATAATGCTTATATGCGTTCAGGTAACATGGTTGCACGTTATCAAGCTATTAACGAAAGTGTAAGAGATCGCCTGGCCGCTAACGTAGCGCCAACTGATACTACAATTTCGGTTGTTGATGTAAGTCGTTTCCCAAATACTGGTGGTACTGTTTACATTGATAACGAACTTATTAATTATACAGCTACAAGTACAGCATCTAACACGCTATTAAATTGTACTCGTAGTGCTGGTTTAACTTATTTTATTGGCGGAACTACCAAAACATTTACAGCAGGCTCGGCTGCTAACCACTATGTTGGCAATGGATTTAATGCGGTAACGTTAGTAAGTTGTACAACCAGTCCAGTTGTTAACCACTGGGGTTCCAGTTACATTATGGACGGCAAGTTCGACTCAGACCGCGGCTACTACTTTAACTATCAACAGGCTGTTACTGGACTTGCTGCCGGCGGTACTGTAACCGCTTTCTTCTTGCGTTTAGCGCCAAGTGTAAGTAACTCAATTGCTGGACAGTTTGGTGATAGAGACTTGATTAACCGTGCTCAATTGTTGTTAACAAGTTTACAAATTCAGTCAGACCAATCGGTTCAGGTACAGGGTATCTTAAATCCCAGCAACATTGATGCCAGCACACTAACATGGACTAACGTTAATACTGTGGGCTTAGGATCGCAACCAAGTTTTGCACAAATATCAACAAGTACGTCTACTACAGCACAACCGGGAGAACAGATTTTTGGTACTCTGGGACAACCGGGTGGTTTTGCTGCAATTGACTTGAATAACTTGAAAGAAATCGGTAATGGTGCTATCGGTGGATACAGTAATTTCCCAGACGGTCCGGACGTTTTAGCAGTAATTGTTAAGAATAATAGT